>PDWJ01001750.1_pt1 | contig 25390 bp, 22 predicted proteins | sample 1430881 | NCBI WGS metagenome assembly PDWJ01 (sample SAMN01162460, study PRJNA174530) | Oral metagenome, whole genome shotgun sequencing project. | biome: Marine environment; feature: Marine mammal; material: Swab sample of the gingival sulcus; isolation source: swab sample of gingival sulcus...
GCTGGTCGGCGAGGTTGTCAAGACTGCGAGGCACGAGCACCGAAGGCTTGGTCTCGATAGTTTCGCCAGGCAGCGCTACGCTTGAATCGCGAGGGAAACCAAAGCTCAAGGGAATTTACAGAAAAGATGTTGCTTTATCGTGAACGGACCAATGTTGACACCAAATTCAATTTGCTCTATACCCCCTTTCAACACCAATTCAAAGGTATCGGCTGCTTCTACCCCGTGAACAGGTACGTTCAAATGTATTCAAGGAGGATTAACAATGTCTGAGTTGATTGTATTCCACAGTGGCAACCCCGGTTGACTGTCATGCACAAAGGCTATAGGCGTAGCCAACGACATGAAAGAAAAATTTAGCGCAAAACTGGACGTTAAAACGTTCACACTGGATTCGGAAGAGGCCAAACCCTACGCCCTTCAGTTCAAAAGCTCGACCAATGTCCGTTTCAACGATGAATGGGTGCCGCTTGATGTGGCCACCGATAAAAGCAAAATGGAGGATTTTTTATCTCAAAGGCTTTAGGCTTCGTGGGTTGTCGCGCTGGAATGTGGGCAAGCCGACCCAATATTCACAATTGTTGACAAATGGAAAAAAAGATTTTTCGAATTAAATGAGCCTCCGGCAAGGGGGCTTTTTTTTGGGGAATGACGGTTGGCAGACCGGAGGCCCCGAAAAACCGGGTCGTATTGTCGCCCCCAACAAAAAATGATCCAATAAAATGAAATAGATGAGCATATTTGAGCTTGCAGCTTATTTTTATGAAGTGCTGCGGTTTCACCCTTGGCTCTGACGCCCTCCGGCTTTTGCAACGCTGGGTTAAACTCATTGTTTCGTTGACACACATTGACGGCTGTAGCTATTGTCGAGCTCCAGAATCGCTGTTCACCCTTACCGGTATGATTCCGGCCGAATACGATCCACCCCTTAAAGATCGGAAGGAAAACCAATGAAAGCCGAAATCCTGGCAACAGGAGACGAAATACGCTCCGGAGCGCTGATCGACAGTAACTCTGCCTTTATCGCTGAAAAACTGGAGGAAAACGGTATTGAAGTCGTTCGTCACAATTGTGTGGGGGATGGCTTGTCCATTTTGACCGAAACCCTTAGGGAAATTGGCGAGCGCACGGATGTTTGTGTGGTGACAGGCGGATTAGGCCCCACCATTGATGACCGATCTGCCGAAGCAGCGGCCAAAGCGGCCGGGGTGGATGTGAAACGCAACGATGAAGCCATGGCCAATGTTGAACAATTTTTCAAATCCTTCAACCAGCCCATAACCGCTTCGAACCGCAAACAGGCGAATTTACCAAGCGGTGCCAAAGTTTTATTCAATTCCGTGGGAACGGCGCCCGGTTTTTCCCTGACCATCGGCGGCGGCCGTTTTTTCTTTTTGCCCGGTGTGCCCCATGAGATGAAGCGCATGCTCAAGGATCAGGTGCTTCCTGACCTGTTGGCCATGCAGGGGGAAGCGGTCATGCACAGCCGGGTGCGGACCATTACCACCTTCGGTCTGTCCGAATCCCAGGCCGGTGAACAGACAGCCGATGTTGAGGCCGCTTTTCCGGATATTCAACTGGGACTGCGGGCCACATTTGCCCAGATTCAAATCAAGCTTTACGGTCGGGATAGGGATGCGGATCGGTTGGAACAACGTCTATCTGCGGCCAGTCAATGGGTGTGCGAGCGGTTGGGCAGGTATGTGATCTCGGAAAATGGGGAGAGCATGCAGGCCGTCATCGGACGTTTGCTCGTGGAACGGTCCACCACCTTGGCCCTGGCCGAAAGCTGCACCGGCGGATTGCTGGCCAACTGGTTGACCCATGTGGCCGGCAGCTCCGGCTATTTTCTCTTTTCCGGGGTAACATACGCCGACCAGGCGAAAATGGACGTACTGGGGGTCGATGCAAAAACATTGGAAACCTTCGGAGCTGTGCATGAAGAGACTGCCCGGCAGATGGCCGAAGGTGCCCGCCGGGTAGCCGGATCGACATATGGCCTGGCCACCAGCGGTATTGCCGGCCCTGACGGCGGCACCGAGGAAAAACCAGTGGGAACCGTTTGCATCGGTTTCGCCGGGCCGGACCGATCTTTCGGTAAGCGGCTTTTTTTCCCGTTCGGCAAACGTTTGATGAACAAGAAAATTTTTGCCATGGCGGCACTGGATGTGCTGCGCAAGGAGCTTTTGGCTTGCAGCTGACAGCTCTTGGCTTGCGGCTGCGAGCTGGTGGCAATAGAAAATCAGAAAGACAAAGGTCAAAAGGATTGGAACACAGGATTATAGAGCGTGTGAACGGTCTGATCCTGAACCCGAAATCCCGAACCCAATGAATCCAATGAACTCAACAAACAAAGCCCCGGCAATCGTCCCCGTCATCCTTGCCGGCGGCAGCGGCACGCGGCTCTGGCCCCTCTCACGGGCCCTGTACCCCAAACAATTGATCCGGCTCGTGGACCGGCACACCATGCTGCAAAACACGGTGATGCGTCTCGATGGATTGGAGGATGCGGACAACCCGATGGTGATCTGCAACGATGAATACCGATTCATGGTGGTCGAGCAATTGCGTCAGTTGGGTGTTCAACCCGGTGCCATCATCCTGGAACCGGTTGGACGCAATACCGCCCCGGCGATGGCTGTGGCGGCCTTGCGATCCATGGCCCAGGGGAAAAATCCGGTATTGTTGGTTCTGCCGGCCGATCACCACATCCAGCGGGCCGACCGATTCCGAAAGGTTGTCCGTGCGGGATTCAACCAAGCACTGGAAGGACGGCTGATTACCTTCGGCATCGTTCCTGAGGCCCCTGAAACCGGGTACGGCTATATCAAAATGGGGAGCCCGCTACCTGGCTGTAAAGACACGTCCGAAGCCGTCTCCATCGAAGCCTTTGTCGAGAAACCGGATGTGGCGACCGCCAGACAATATGTCGCATCCAAAGATTACTGCTGGAACAGCGGCATGTTCATGTTCAGGGCCTCCGTGGTGATCGAGGCCCTGGAACACTTTGCCCCGGATATGCTCGCGGCCTGCCGCAAGGCTGTGGATCTGGGCCGATCCGATCTGGATTTTTTCCGCCTGGATAAGGAGGCCTTTTCGGACTGTCCCGGCGATTCCATCGACTATGCGGTCATGGAAAAAACCGACCGGGGTGCCATGTTGCCCCTGGATGCCGGATGGAACGACCTGGGGTCCTGGGAGGCGCTTTGGCAGGTGGGGCAAAAAGATGAACAGCACAATGTGATCAAAGGGGATGTGGTGCTGCACGATGTGGGCCACTCTTACCTGCACGCCGAAAACCGCCTGATCGCTGCCGTTGGGCTCAATGATCATATCGTTGTGGAGACCTCGGATGCGGTCATGATTTCACCCCGGAACCGGGTTCAGGACGTCAAAGGGCTGGTGGAACAACTCAAGTCCCGCAAGCGTAAGGAAACCCAAGCCCACAAGCGGACCTACCGGCCCTGGGGGTCCGTGGAGTCGCTGGTGACGGGCGCCCGGTTCCAGGTGAACCGGATTACGGTCAAGCCGGGGGGTGTTTTGTCCCTCCAGAAGCATTTCAACCGATCCGAGCACTGGATCGTGGTGCGCGGCAGTGCCCTGGTTACACGTGACACCGAGCAGTTTGTACTCAAGGAAGACAGCTCCACCTATATTGCCGCGGGCACCTCGCACCGCCTGGAGAATCCTGGAAAGATACCACTGGAAGTGATCGAGGTACAGACCGGCGGATATATCGGTGAGGATGACATCAAACGGTTGGAGGACATTTATGGGCGGGATGGGGTTGGTCACGGTGATTCGTGAATCGAGAAATCCGAAGAACCCTTCCCTAGGCCATCTCCATTTTCAGCACGATGCGCCGCAGGGCATTGGCAAAAGTACCGTTGGGATTTTGGGTCACATTGGGCACCAGGTCCCTCGCGCTGGCCTGAATCTGTTTGTCATAGGGGACATTACCAAAATGATCCAGGCCGATGGACAGCATTTTATCAGTCACCTTTTTCAACCGGGTGACCAGTTCGCTGGCTTGTTCCTTGGCTTCGACCATGGTCACCACGGTTGCCTGCCGGCTGTCCGCCAGCACCTTTTTAAGCAGGGTTTGATGGGTGGGATGCTGTTCGCCCAAGCCGGCAACGAGTTCATCAAGATGGTTCCCATTGGTTGAAGCATTGGCAAAAATGAAGTCATTGATCATTCGCTCCACCTCGCTATCCCGATGCTTTCGATATTTGGATTCGGCACTGAACAGGCGAATGAGTTTGCGGTGCAGGGACATTTTAATGAAGCCGTAGGCATCCACGTAAGACGCGGGTTCGCAGGTGGTCAGCACCAGTCCCTGATCCGCCGCCAGATAGAAATCGAGGATGTTGTAGGTCGTGTCACCGCCCAGATCCAGAATGACATAATCCGCATCGATGGTCCTCAGCGCCCGCAGCAACTTCAGTTTACGGGCAAAAGGAATGTTGGCCGCCCCTAGTTTTCCTCCACCGCCACCGATGAGCAGCGGGCCGAATTTCGTTGGCGTCATGGTTTCATCGAGTGTCGCCACACGTTTGGTGAGAAAGTCATCGAGGCGATGGGAAAGGCTCCAGACGCCCATGTAAAGATGCAGGTTGGCACCGCCCAGATCAAGGTCCACCACGACGGTGCGTTTGCCCAAACGAGAGAGAAAGACGCCCAGATTGGCCACGAAAAGGCTTTTGCCGATACCGCCTTTGGCGCCGCCGACGGCGATGATTTTCCCCGGTTTGCCGCCGTCCGAAGTTATCGGTTTGATTTCCTGAACCATTTTTATGCCTGCCAGTTCAATAAGGCCCAATCGGGATTCGAGAACACGGTCGGTTGTCGGCGGGCTTTCCACGCCGCAATGGTTTGAATATCGGACAAGTTTTCGGAAACTTTACCAAAGGATGGATGGTATCGAAATCCTTTTTTTCAATGACTAAAAACGAACGGCCAATGGCTCAAGGATCAAAGGGATCTTCGTTTTCCCTGCTTCGATCGAGCTGGTTCGGTTCGAAAGTGTTGACTGGCAATCGTCGTTTAAACAAGACTCAAGGCGATGCTGGCCAGCCGGTCCGAGGCACCGGGTTTGCCCAGGCGTTTGCGGACATCCAGCAGGTCATCCGACATGCGTTGCAGCAACGCCGGATCGTCGATCATGCTTCGAACCGTCCGTGCAATGTTTTCAGGAGAAGCGTCCTCCTGGATCAGTTCGGGCTGTAGCTGCTTTCCAGCGATCAGGTTGGCGATGCCGATGTATTTGACCTTGATCAACCGTTTTCCGATAGCGTAGCTCAGCGGGGAGACTTTGTAAATGATAACCGTGGGGATGCCGTGCAGCGCCGCTTCCAGCGTCACGGTTCCGGAGGCGGCCAGCAGCAGACGGCTCTGCTCGAATACCCGATCCACTGGTCCGGGGACGATGGTCAGGTTGAGTGCCTTCATGTATGGATCGCTGACAGCACTGACCAGGTCGCGGTCCACGGATTGCGAGCACGACACCAGAAACCGGGTTTCAGGACGCTTTTTCCGGATGAGGGCTGCGGCCTCCAGCATGACGGGAAGCAGGGTGGCAACTTCCTTTTGCCTGGAGCCGGGCAAAAGGCCGATAACGGGTGGCCCATCGATATCTCCAACGGCCTGAGGGTCAGCAATCATCGGGATTCGATCTAACAGGGGATGGCCCACAAAGGTTACCGGGACCTTATGCCGGCGATAAAACATCGCTTCGAATGGCAATATGACAGCCATGTGATCAACCAGGCGTTTGAGTGTCCTGACGCGTCCCTGGCGCCAGGCCCAAATTTGGGGACTGATATAGTAAAGGATCGGAATGCCTATTTTTTTGGCGTATTCAGCTACACGGAAGTTTAAGTCCGGAAAATCGATCAGGATCAGCAGGTCCGGTGCCATATCCCGCAGGGTCTGTTTGATTGTTTTCATCGCCCTGTAGATCACGGGCAGTTTGGCGAAAACTTCGGTTATGCCGACGACTGACAGGGTTTTGGCATCCACAAGCTGCCGGACACCCTGCTCCTTCATGGCATTGCTGCAAACACCGAACAGCTCTACATCACCGCAGCGCCTGCGCAGCGCTTGCGCCAGTTTGGCCCCGTGCATGTCACCGGAGGCTTCACCGGCGATGATCATGATCCGAGGAGCATGCATGTATGGTCCTTTCAATCTGTCTGAGATTCAACTTCTTACGCGTTCATCAGCAATGACGAACCCGTAACAATTCGAAATTGTTCTTTTTTTATCCTCCCTGCGCAGGAATGACATGTCTGGGGACTCTTTACGGAACCATCAGGATTCCAGGCATGAATTGGTGGCCTGTATTTGTTCCATGATAGACAGGGCCGCTTTGAGGGCATCGCGTCCCATTTTTCCGGTTACCAGGGGTTGGCGGCGGTGTCTGACGGACGCCACGAATGATTTGAGTTCGTCGTCCAGGGCATCGCTTTTGTCGAAATTCAGCGTTTCCATGGACATGCCCGGGATGATAAAATCGTTTCGGTCTTCATCGGGTTGCACCAGTGTGATGCTGTGGTTGGCAAAGTCGATGGAAATGTACGCATTTTTTTGAAACAATCTCAACTTGCGTTCATTTTTGGCGGAAATGCGGCTGGCGGTGACATTGGCGACCGCACCATTGACGAAGGCCAAGCGCGCATTGGCGATGTCAATATTTCCTGAAATCACCGTTATGCCGGCGGCATTGACGGTTTTGATTTCCGATCCCACCAGGCTCAGGATCAGATCGATATCATGAATCATCAAGTCGAGTACCACGCTGACATCGGTACATCGTCCCTGAAAGATGCTGAGCCGGTGAGACTCGATAAATCGGGGACGGTCGATTTTGCCTTTCAGGGCCACCACCGCCGGGTTGAACCGCTCCAGATGGCCCACCTGTATGATTTGCCCCCCGGATTCGGCGATGCGTATCAGTTCATCGGCATCTTCCAGGCGCGTGGTGATCGGCTTTTCGATGAGAACATCGACATTTCGTTCCAAAAATGTCTTGGCGATGGAGAAATGGGCCGGTGTCGGTGCGGCGATGCTGATGGCATCGACCCTGTCAAAAAGAGCCTGGTAGTTTCCATAAGGCGTTGTTTCATTTTCATCGGCCACTTTGCGGGCCTGATTTGCATCGGTGTCCACGACGCCCACCAGCTCCACGTCCGGCATGTGCCGATACTTCTGGGCGTGGAATCTGCCCAGGTATCCTACGCCGATAACGCCGACACGCAATTTGTCCGACATGGTTTTAACTCCTTATGAAACTTCATCCAGGACATCCCTGAAATAAGCGATTCGCTTTTAACCGTCAGCGCCTGGCCCTTTTGTCATTGCTAAAAGCTAACGACCAATGGCTCAACCCAGGACATCATACCATCGGCTTTTTGCTGTTTGCGGCCTGCGAAACCGTTTCCAACGCTTCACAGACAATGGCGACATCGCCGCCATTGGCCATTCGGATCATTTCATCGCGATCAAACGCCACGGTCCTTTCGGCTTCGATGGCCAGGGCGCGGACACCATACTGGATCATGGATTCAATGGTTTTTGCCCCCACAGTGGGAACATCGAATCGAAAATCCTGATTGGGCTTGCAAACCTTTACCAGAACGGCCTCGCCCCGGCCCAGGCGGCCTCCCCGCTTGATGGTGGCGTCGGTGCCGTCGATGGCTTCGACGGCCAGCACGCTGCCCCCACCGACAACGATACTCTGTCCGATGTCCAACCGGCCGATTTCACGGGCGATGGACATTCCCAAGGCAATGTCTTTTTTTTCCGACCGTGACGGTTTGCGGTGTGTCCAGACGCCTTTGGTGGCCAGCAGTTCGGGCAAAAGAAAAGTGGACGGTTCGATCTTGATGCCTTCTTTTTCCAAGGCACCGGCAAAGGCCCGCATCACGGCGTCATCGTGGGTGTGGCGCATGCCGGCGATGATGGCAATTGCCTTCATGTCCGGTTTAACGTCGGTGAAAAGACGGGTTTTGCGGACGGCTCCCAACATCACGGCCCTGTGGACCGCATTTTTTTTAAAGAACCGGATCAGTCGTTTAATCTGTCCCAGATGCAGCCACTCAATGCGCTGTGAGAAATCCGCCAGGGATGGATCCGCTTCGTTGACATAGGCCGCCGTATAAAGATGCATGCCTTTGTTGATTGCATTCCGGGCAAACAGAAGGGGAAACTGACCGCTTCCGGCGATGAGTCCGATATTCTCGTTCATGGTGTCCGCTCATTCGGCTGCGATTACCGGGTGACCCCGCGGGAGGATGCTTTGATGAATCGGATGAAGCTTTCCACCTCAGGCACCGTTTCCACCTCGGCATGAACCCGTTCAATGGCTTCGTTGATGGTCAATCCATATCGAAAAAGAATGCGATAGGTCTTTTTCAGTGCGGTCAGGGTTTTTGGCGGAAAACCATAACGCTTTAAGCCTACGCGATTCAGTCCATGCAGGATCGCTCGATCTCCGGCGGCAATGACATAGGGCGGAACATCTTTGACAACCGCGGATTTTCCCCCCACAAAGGCATAATCACCGATTCTGACATACTGGTGAATGGCAACCAAACCGCCTACCGTGGCGTGGTCGCCGATGGAGATGTGACCGGCCAAGGTGGTGTTGTTGGACAGCACCACCATTTTTCCGACGCGGCAATCGTGGGCGATATGTGTATAGGCCATCAGAAAGGATTTCTCGCCGATCTCGGTGACGCCGCCGCCCTCGTTGGTACCGCGATGAACGGTAACGAATTCACGAATGGTGACGCCAGGGCCGATTTTAACCAGGCTCTTCTCACCGCCAAACTTCAAATCCTGGGGAATGGCGCCGATGGCCGCAAACTGGAAAATGTTGCAGCTTTCGCCGATACTCACATGGGGATCGATGACCACATGGGGGCCGATCCGGGTCCCGTCGCCGATGACCACATCCTCTCCAATGATGGAATAAGCACCGATGATCACGTTCTTTCCGATGGTGGCACCGGGATCGACGATAGCCGTAGGGTGTATCATGTCAGTCTCCATATGCGGCCATCAATTGCGCTTCGGCGGCAACCTCACCATCCACCGTGGCAATCCCGGCCATTTTTACAACTTTGGATCTCAATTTAAGGATTTTCAATTCCATGATCAATTGATCACCGGGGACCACGGGTTTCCGGAAACGCACCTTGTCGAAGCCCATGAAATAGATCAGACGGCCCTGGCCTTCCCTGGGGCGGGATTGATTGACCAGCACACCGCCGGCCTGTCCCATGGCCTCGACGATCAGCACGCCGGGCATGATGGGAATGTCGGGAAAATGTCCCTGGAAAAACGGTTCGTTAACCGTAACATTTTTAAGGGCCAGGATGCGTTGGCCTTTTTCGAATTCAAGAATGCGATCAACCAGCAGGAAGGGATATCGATGGGGCAGGTCCTGCATGATCGTGGCTATGTCAAATACCGTTTCCATAGCATGGCCTCCGTCTTGATCAGGATTCTTCGATTTGTTTTTCCAGTTCGGCGATTTTATTTTCCATGCGGGCCACGGCCCTTTTAATATCGGGCAGGTCCGGGATGACGCGTTGCACGCGAAGCCAGGTCCGATGAGGCATGGATGGCGAACCGGAAGAAACCACCTGGCCGTCTTCGATGGCTTTGCCCACACCGGTCTGCGGCCCCACGGTGACATGGTTGCCGATGCTCAGATGGCCGGATATTCCGGCCTGGCCGGCCAGGATGGCATGGTGGCCAATGGTCGTGCTGCCGGCAATGCCGACCTGGGCCACGATGATGCTGTCCTCACCAATCACCACGTTATGGGCGATGTGAACCAGGTTGTCCGTTTTCACACCTCGCTGCAGCCAGGTTTTCCCGAAGGTTGCACGGTCGATGGTATTGCAAGCGCCGATTTCCACATCATCATCGATCTGGACAATGCCGATTTGCGGAATCTTATGGTATCGGCCGCCGTCCGGTACGAAGCCGTACCCGTCGCTGCCGATGACCGTTCCGGGGTGAATGCACACCCGGTTTCCGATCCGACACCCATGCATGATGGTAACATTGGGATGCACGATGACATCCTCACCGATGGTTACATCGTCCCCGATGAAAGTGCCGTTGTGTATGCGGCTGCCAGGGCCGATGGAAACACGGTTGCCGATGGTGGCAAAGGCGCCGATGACGGCACCGTCATCGATTCGCACGTCATCTCCCACGCTGGCCCGTTCATCTATCCCGGGAGGCGGGCTCACTGCCGGGTGGTACAGTTCGACCACCTTGGTGAAAGCCAGTTGCGGATTGGCCACCCGGATCAGATTTTTTCCCGGTGCATCGAATCCTTCGGGAACGATGATGGCACCGGCCAAGGTCGTATCCATCTGCTTGAGATAGCGCTTCCCGCCGGCAAAGGTGATCCGGTCGCTGTCGGCACTTTCAAAAGGTGCCACGCCGCTGATGCGTTTGGTCCTGTCGCCGGTGAGTTCCCCGTCAATCAGATCGGCGATGCTTCCAAGATCGTGTTCAACAGACACGTTGTCCATCTGTTATTGATCCTTTTTGGTTTTCTGGTAACGGGCGTCATACTGTCTGATCACTTCATCGGTAATGTCTACGGTACCGGGGGAATACAATACCCCGCGCTTATCCATGATCAGCAGGTAATCGCCCGACTTTCCAATTTCATCAATGATCTCGAGGGTCTCTTCCTGAAGTTTACCCATCAGTTTTTTCCGGACGTTCTGCAGTTCGGCCTCGTACTTTCTCTGCAAGGACTTGATGTCGTTGACCTGAATTCGAAATTCGCGTTCTTTATCCTCTCGCATCTCCTTGCTCATCACCAATGCTTCGCGTTCCAGTCGCTTTTTCAATTCTTCGATTTCGGCACCCTTTTGCTTGAGTTCGGCCTCCATTTTCTTCCCTTGGCGGGTAATCTCCGCTTTTATCTCTTTTCCGGCCTCCGAGTTTTCAAACAGGCGTTGAAATTCGACAACACCGATTTTGCCCATATCGGTGCCAAAACCGGGACTCGATGAAAGAACAACGGTCAATACGGCAAGCATCATCCATTTAATTGTTGAACGCATGTTAAACCCCTTTCCACCATGTTTTATCGTCAATTATGCAGCCACGTGTATCATTGATGCGGATCGATAATCAATGCCGGTTCCGCAAAAAGCTTAGTAAGCGTTCACAGAGCAAACGCATCTGCTTTGTTACCGGGCACTTGAAGTATGCCCTATACGTCTGCGCGGCCGAAGCCGCGCATCTACGGCACCTGAGTAAACGCTTACCGGCTGTGCTTTACAGGTATTGGCTGCTTCTACCCCGTGAACAGGTACAAAGCTTACGATTGAAGTTTACGGCAAGATGTTTGTTCTTTAGTGCCCTACACCTCCAGTTGCTGTCAAAAAAAACAAGAAAATGGGGGTATATGGTTTACGGGTTTCCTGCCTCAGCACTCAGTCCTCAGCACTCAGTCCTCAGCACTCAGTCCTCAGCACTCAGTCCTCAACACTCAGTCCTCAACACTCAGTCCTCAACACTCAGTCCTCAACACTCAGTCCTCAACACTCAGTCCTCAGCACTCAGTCCTCAGCACTCAGTCCTCAGCACTCAGTCCTCAGCACTAAGTCCTCAGCACTAAGTCTTCTATTGGGTTGCGGGTTTCCCACCTTAGAAGGCTCCGCCCATGGAAAATTCCCAGTTGACGCCTGAATCTTCGCCGTATTCCTCGACAGGGTCGAGGATATGCCCCCCTTCGATACGAATCGGGCCGATGGGGCTGTACCAGCGGATGCCATAGCCGGCTGCCTGGCGCAGATTGCCCAAATCGATGGACGCGTCCTTGGTATAAACATTGCCCGTATCGTAAAAGACAACAGCCGAAATGCCCAGCTCCTCAAAAATCGGATAAATGAACTCCAGGTTGAATTGGACATATTTTTCACCGCCCTCTTCAGTAACCTCTCCCGCTTCGTTGATGCCACGTATGTTGATTCCCTGAAAATCGAAACCGCGTACGGAATTCATCCCCCCCAGGTAAAATTTCTCGTAGTCAGGGAGGAAATAACCGGAATTTTCTTCAACATAACCCGATTCACCATGCAGAAACGTCACCAGTCCTTTATAAACGGGGAAGTACCAGCCCAATTCGCCGACGACCTTCTGGAATCCGATGTCACCGCCCAGTCCGGCGTAGGTGAATGAGATACGATGATCCTGCCCCCGGGTGGTATTGAATGCCCGGTCACGGGAATCGTAGGAGATGGTCGCTGAAACAGCGCTGGTGGCATTTCTACCTTCCAGTTCCTTGATGTTGTCTGAAGCATCGTCGGTGATTTCGTCTATATCGGTGACGTCATAGCGATAGGAGAGGCCGCCACGGGTAAAATCGTAGAGGGGATAGCTGAACCCGAAGCCACCGCCCTGGCTGATTTTGTCGTAAGTGTCGTAATCCCGCTTGGTGCGGTAGATGTTCAAGCTCGCAGACAGCGGGGTATCGAACATCCACGGCTCGGTGAAGCTGATGTTATACAGATCCGCCGAACCACCGATCTGCCCGCTGAGCTTGAGAATCTGGCCACGTCCGAACAGGTTTCGCTGGGAAACCGAGCCGGTGACGAAAAGGTCGTCCACGGTGCTGTAGCCAGCGCCAAAGGTAAAGCTCCCGGTTGGCTTTTCGATGACGTCTATCTTCACCTTCATTTTGTCCGGCCCGCTGCCTTTTATGGTGTCCACCTTGACATCTTCGAAAAAGTCCAGGCGGTGAAGGTTGCGGACACTGCGTTTGAGTCGGCTGCCACTGTACTGAGCCTGTTCGACAATACGCAGTTCCCGGCGGATAACTTTGTCGCGGGTGCTGGTGTTGCCTGAAATATCGATGGACTCGAAGTAGACTTTTTCACCTTTACCGATGTGATAGGTAATATCGACCAGCAGGTTGTCAGGGTCCTCCTTGGTCCTTGGCGAGACGTCGGCGTAGGCAAAACCGGCATCGGCATACAGGTCAGTCAGCCAGAGCATGTCTTCCCTGACGGTTTCCCGGTTGAAATAGGTCTCCTGGGCAATCTTCAATCTGGACAACAGGCGTTTCTTTGGCCAGATCAGATCACCATCCAGATCGATTTTACCGACTTTGTAGCGTTTGCCTTCTTCGATCTTAAAGGTTACGTAGATCCATTGATCCTTGAATTCGATCACCGGTTCGGCGACTTTGGCGTGAATGAATCCATTGGCATGATAATAGGCCATCAGGCGAGCGCCATCCTGCCTGAGATCCTCGCGGTTTAACTCCCCGGAGGTGGTGAGCCATGAAAAGAACCCTTTTTCTTTGGTGCCGATCCGTTTCCTGAGCTGCTTGTCGGTGAAGGTTTCATTACCTTGAAAGGTGATGGTCTTGATTTTTACCTTTTTGCCTTCTGTGAAAACGAATTCGACGTCAGCCTGGTTGTTCTCCTGGTCATGAACCTCGTAATCAATCTCGACGTTATGGTAATTCTTCTCCTTATACATGATCTCAAGCTGTTCGATATTGTTTTTGATCGTTAAGATATTCAGGATCGATCCGGTGTTGATGCTCAGGTTTTCACGAAGTTTGTCGTCTTTGAAAACATGATTGCCACGAAAGGAGATTCTTCGAATGGTGGGTTTTTCCTTAACCCGGAATATGATCGCCTTGCCGCCTTCGTCGGTTTCGGCTTCCACGCGGATATCCTCGAAGTAACCCATGCGGTATATTTTTTTCACATCCCTGGAGATATCACCGACACGCAGCACATCACCCGCTTTGACCCGAATCACCCGTTCGATGGCATCCGATTCGATGCGTCTGTTCCCAACGACACTGATCCGGGTGATCAATTCCCGCCGGAACAATTGCCGGGCCAGTTTTTCGGTGGCACGCCGCACAACCATACGCAGATTCTGCATGCCTTTACCGGCCTCATAGACCGACACCACCGGTTGTTTGGATCCAACCGTTTCCAACAGGTTCATATCCAGGCTGATATTATCGCCAATGCGTGTCATGCTGCCCCATATGACGCTATCCGCGCCGGCATCCAACCCCATCTGGCGCAAAGCCGAAAGGTCTGCTCGGCGGCCTGCCAAGTCCATGGTCGCCTGACTGCCCGGTTCGATGAATCGGGCCCCTTCCTTTTGCAACAATTCCTTGATGGTTTCCGGGATGTCGGTACTCAGATAAGACAGATCCTGATCGGCGTGGATTTTCATGGGCAGCACCATGACCCGAACCGTGTCCGTATCCATGGCCATGGCCCATGGGGCCGAAACGAAAATGAGTAAAAGCAGCAAGGCACAATAGCGCTTCACGGTCAAGATTCTCCTTCGATTCGCTCTAGCGTCCCGTTGGCAATGGTTACCCGCCGGGATACCAGTGCGGCCAGTTCCAGATTATGGGTCACCACCACCAGGGCCATGTCCATTTCACGGTTCAATTCCATCAGCAGAGTGTGAATCTGTTCGCTATTTTCCCGGTCCAGGTTGCCTGTCGGTTCGTCGGCCAACAAAACGGCCGGTCGCTGCACCAGGGCACGGGCCAGAGCCACACGTTGCTGTTCGCCCCCGGAAAGCTCACGTGCCCGGTGCGCCAGCCGATCACCGAGACCGACCCTGACCAGGATTGCCTCGGCTGCGTTTTTGGCGTGTTTTTTGTCGATGCCGCAGATCAGGGCCGGCATCATGGTGTTTTCCAGCGCCGAAAATTCCGGCAGCAGGTGATGAAACTGAAAAACGAACCCGATGGACCGATTGCGAAAACGAGCCAACTGGGTATCGTCCAATGTCAGTACATCCTGCCCCATGTATTCGAGTTTGCCACTGTCCGGGCGGTCCAGGGTGCCCATGATATGAAGCAGCGTCGATTTGCCGATTCCCGAGGCACCCACGATCCCCATTGTTTCGCCGGTCTCGATCTGAAAAGAAAGCCGGTCGAGGACAACGATGCGTGTACCGCTGTGGTCGTAAGCCTTACTGATATCATCAGCACGGATCAGCGGTTCGACGCGGTCTTGCGTATGGTCCGAAAGTCTTTTTTTATCCATGGCGAATGGCCTCCACCGGATCAATCCCGGCGGCCTGTCTGGCCGGGTAGAGGGTCGCCATGAAACAGATGGCCAGGGCGCACAGGGCAATCAGGACAACATCCGCCGCCTTGAGCACCACAGGCAGGGTATCGATATAATAAACGTCCGCCGGCAAGCGAACGAAGGCGTAACGCTCCAACAGGCTGCAAAGCAATACGCCGGTGGCCGTTCCCAGAGCGGTTCCCGCCAGGCCGATGACCAGGCCTTTGATGACGAAGATTTTGCCGATGGCCCCTGAGTTGGCCCCCATGGTTTTCAAGATGGCGATATCCTTTCGTTTTTCCATAACCATCATGACCAGCGAACCGGCGATATTGAACGCGGCCACGAGAACGATCAACGCCAGAATGATGAACATCACGGTTTTCTCCAGTCGCAGCGCCGAGAAAAGGTTGTGGTTCATCTGTTTCCAGCTCTCCAGCCGGTAGTCACCACCGATGCGAAGGGCGAGGTCTTCCATGATGGGGTCGACGCGATCCATATCTGTCAGGCGCAGCTCAATGCCGCTGATCGATGTGGGCATGCGCATCAGTTTCTGAGCCTGCGCCAGCGTGATGAACACCAGGGTGCCGTCGAATTCATACATGCCCGAGGCAAACAAATCGACGATTTTAAAGCGGGTCATGGCGGGAATATGGCCGGCCGGTGAAAGCATGCCGCGCGGCGATATCAGATAGACGGTATCGCCACGGATCACCCCCAGGCTGGCAGCCAGTTCTTTGCCGAGTATGATGCCGGGAAGCGCATGGCCACCGGCCGATGGGGCCGTGACACCCGTCGACGCTGTCAGGCGTCCGGCATCCAGGCCCTTGATGGCCGGCTTTTTCTGACGCAGGTCGATGCCTTTCAACATGGCACCCGCAGCCCGGGACGCCGATCGCAGGACGACCTGTGTAGACAAGGTTGCCGACGCCGATTCAACGCCGGGAATGGAATCCACGAGAGCCAGCAGGCGCTGGTAGTCGGTGAAGGCGCCCCGGGGTCGGGTGATCATCATATGCGGCCGGATGCCCATAATGCGTGATTTCAGGTCGGTTTCGAACCCAGCCATCACGGCGATGACCACGATCAGTGCCATCACGCCTACGGTAACGCCGGCAATGGACAGTCCGCTGATCAGTGATATGAAGGTCCGTTTCTGGCGAGTCCTGAGATAACGCCCTGATACAAATGCCACAAATGACATAGCCGGTCCGGTTTTGGGTTGAGTTGGCGGATCCGCGAAAACTGCGCGTCCCTTGAATGCCGGGCGAAAATTTACTGATCCGTGGTCACCGTTCCCGCTTTGGGCTTCATGTGGGGAAACAGGATGACCTCACGGATAGACGGTGCATCGGTCAACAGCATGACCAGGCGGTCGATGCCGATGCCCTGGCCGGCCGTGGGCGGCATGCCATACTCCAGCGCCTCGATATAGTCGTCATCCATCAAGTGGGCTTCGTCGTCACCGGCATTGCGGTCTTCTACCTGCTGGAGAAAGCGTCCCCGTTGGTCTTCGGGGTCGTTCAGCTCGGAAAAACCGTTGGCAATTTCGCGGCCGGCAATGAACAACTCGAACCGTTCGGTGATGTCCGGATGGGCATCACTTCGCCTGGAGAGCGGTGATACTTCCGCCGGATAGTCTGTGATGAAGGTGGGTTGAATCAGTTTGGGTTCTACCAGTGCGTCAAACAATTTGGTGATGACCTTTCCCAGCCGTCCCGTCTTGATGACTGTTATACCCTGGTCGGCGGCAAAGGCCAACAGTTTCTGTTTGTCGCCGAAAATGGATGGGTCAACGCCGCCGATCTGTTCCAGTGAATCGAACATGGATATGCGTTTCCATTTGCCGCCCAGTTCAATGGTGTTGTCCTGGTAGGTGATCGTCGCGCTGCCGGTGACCCTTTCGGCGATTTGGGCGAACATCAGTTCGGTCATATCCATGAGGTCTTCATGGGTGGCGTAGGCCTGGTAAAACTCCACCATGGTGAATTCCGGATTGTGCTGGGTGGAGACCCCTTCGTTGCGAAAATTGCGATTGATCTCGAACACGCGTTCAAATCCGCCGACCACCAGTCGTTTGAGATAGAGTTCCGGTGCGATGCGCAGATACAGGTCCATGTCCAGGGCATTGTGATGGGTCCGAAATGGTGTCGCCTCGGCCCCGCCCGGAATGGGCTGCATCATCGGCGTTTCCACTTCCAGAAAATCCCTGGACAGGAAAAAAGTACGCAATGCCTGGATGATCTGGCTGCGTTTGATGAAAATTTCCTGCACCTCGGAATTCATGATCAGGTCGATGTAGCGCTGCCGGTAGCGTTTCTCCGGGTCTTTTAACCCATGGAACTTTTCGGGCAGCGGACGGGTCGATTTGCACAACAATTGGATGGAATCGGCCAGGATGGTCCATTCGCCGGTCTTGGTTTTAAAAAGGTTTCCCCTGATGCCTACGAAATCACCAACATCCAGCCGTTTGAAGAGATCATAGGCCGCATCACCCACCTTGTCCTTGCGAATATAGGCCTGGAGCAGGCCGGTACGATCCTTGAAGCGAATAAAGGACGATTTGCCGAAACGGTTGATGGCCATCATGCGCCCGGCCACGTTGAATTGGGTGTCGTCGTCCTTCGCCTCTTCGGACAATGTTTTCAGATGGTTATCAATATCTCGAATGGTATGGTCGACGGTGTGGCCGTTGGGGAACAGCCTGGTGCCTTCCTCTCTGATTTTATCCGCTTTTTCTTTACGTTTGCTCAGGATGTCTGTCGCTTTATCCATGTTCACCCCACTGGGTACATTGTATTGCAGGCCTGCGACCAGATCAATACATCAATACAATGGATGGTTCGTATATCGGAGCGGGCTGTTTGGGACCAGCCGTTGCCCCCTGCCCGTGTCGTCTGTATAAAGCCTAAAATAAACGATATCTGCTATCTTATTTGTCAGGTGGTGTCAAGGATCTCGCGTGGGGCCACCACGGTAAACGGAGTCTATCACCTCCCCTTGCGGCGGCAGGTGTTTTCAGTCATGCGCAGACAGTTAAAGACCAGTTGTCGATGACCGGTTTGAGTTGTGCATCAAGGGCGACGCCGTAGATGCGCGGCTTTGGGCAAGCAGAGGCATGGGTTGTACTTCAAGTACCTGGTAACAAATCAGATACGGTGCCCTGTGAACGCTTACGATACCTTCATCGCACATCCGGTTCCGGGCAGGTGCAGCCGTCGGTATCCGTCGATGTGTCCCTTGAGGTGCCATCGGGTTCCACGGCATCGTCAAAGTCCATGTGGATGGTAATTTCGCTGCCACTGTTGAAGGTGCTCTTGGCGTTGGGGTAGCGTTTGCGGAAGACATGCACCATGGCGGTGTTTTCCCGCAGGACCGTGGCCGAAAAGGAGGTGAATTGGTTTTCCTTGGCAATATTTTCCAGCATGTTCAATAGATAGGAGGCGAGTCCCATCCCCTGAAAGTCCTCACGAACCACGAAGGCCACCTCGGCCCGGGCCTCACTCTCATCCGCATAGGAGCCGATGGCCACAATCTCCTGGTGGCCCCCGATGCGCGTAACACCGATCATGGACATGTTTTTGCGGTAATCCACACTGGCCCATTGCTGCTGGACCACTTCGTGTGAAAAAAGCTTCATTTTGTAGAAAAATCGAAAATAGATGGTTTCTTCACAAAGCGAATAAAAGAAATTGCGGTAGGCGAACTCATCCGATGGCAGCAGTGGACGAAATTCCACGATTTTGCCATCCTTCAGGGTCAATTGTTCCTTATACCCTTCCAAGAAGATCAGATCATCCTTGGACGGAGGTAACTGGTCGGAAAAAATATAGTGCCGGCTTTTGGCCACATCGATGAGTTCTTCTCGAAACTTGGGGTGGGCAATCTGAGCCAGCTCCATTACCCGTTGGTAAATACTCTTGCCGGACAATTCGGCGATGCCGTATTCGGTGACCACAAAATTGACGTCGCCGCGGGTGGTGGCCACGCCGGCGCCTTCGCTCAGGTGAGGCACGATCCTTGAAATGGTGCCGTTTTGGGCCGTGGACGGCAGGGCGATCACCGAGAAGCCCCCCTTGGACATGGCACTGCCGCGCAGAAAATCGACCTGGTCCCCGATGCCGCTGTAGAACAGGTGCCCCATGGAATCGCTGCAGACCTGGCCGGTAAGATCCACTTCCAAGGCCGAACTGATGGAAATCAGATGGTCATTGAGAGCGATCACCGTGGGGTCGTTGACGAATTCCGATGATCGGAAATAAAATAGGGGGTTCTTGTCCAGGTAGCGGTAGAGTTTTTCCGTCCCCATGGCCAGTGAAGCAACCACCCTCCCGGGCAGCAAGGTTTTACGCTTGCTGGTGATCACTTTATTCTCAAAAAGGGGCAAAAAACCGTCGGTGATCAACTGAGTGTGGATGCCCAGATCTTTTTTGTCCATCAGTGATCCGAGGATGGCGTTGGGGAGATGGCCGAAACCGATTTGCAGCGTGGCCCCGTCCTCCACCAACTGATTGATGTAAAAACCGATGCGTTTGGCGATTTCATTGTTCTTGATTCTGGGCAAGGCCTCCACCAGCGGTTCTTCAAAATGAACGAAGTAATCGATATCGTCAATATGGACGAAGCTGTCTCCATTTGTTCGGGGCATACGGGGATTGACCTGGGCGATTACCATTTTGGCGTTCTGCATGCCTGCCTGGGTGATGTCTATGGAGACGCCCAGACTGCAATAGCCGAATTGGTCGGGCGGGCTGACCTGAATCATTGCCACGTCCAGGACGATGCGGTTTTGGGCAAAGTGCCGGGGTATTTGGGACAGGTAGGTGGGGATATAGTCGATTTTTCCTTCAAAGGCTGCTTTGCGCATGGAATTGCTGATGAAAAACAGCTTCAGTGAAAAACGGCGCAAAAAATCCGGGTCGTCGACATATTTAGAAAATGTCGACGAAAGCATCTGATACACCATGATGTCCTGCATGTTCAGGTCCTCTACCATGGTGCGAATCAGGTGCTGGGGCTCACCACAGCCGGTGCCGATAAATACCCGGCTTCCATTTTTTATTTTGGATACGGCGAGTTCGGCATCCAACACCTTATTGGGACAGGTTCTGGCTAAATCCATATAATCCTCACAATTTTCAAATGGTGGTTTCCATAAGTGTCCGGTCCGGCCGATTTCTGTGTTGGTGATGGGCACCTACGCCGTCTGCCGGACCACAGGGGCCGGCAAAAACGGCACCATTCCATCCTAAAATGGCCGGATAGTCAAGCGGACTCTTCTTGCCCTCCGACGAAATGGATGCGTCAGGATTTGCCAGACACCGCAACCGCTTTATTAACCGGATCTTGGCGTATGCCCTATCCGTCTATGCGAAATGGTTTACTTTTTTGTTAAATCGAGATAGTGTCGGTATGGAAATAAGCAAACTTGGTCGAGATCAAGGCTTTCGAACATTTTTATCGCAGGCATATGGTTGATGTGCCGAGGATAAAAATGTTCGTATCACGCAGATAAAGGATTTCAATCACTTTAAGCGAAGGAGGATTCATGGATCTGAAGACACAATACCTGGGATTGACCCTGAACAGTCCCGTCATCGCCGCGAGCAGCGGCATGACCGGTTCCGCTGATAAATTGAAAAAACTTGAAGAAAACGGGGCCGGGGCGGTGGTGCTCAAATCACTCTTTGAAGAGGAGATCGTTTTCGAACTTGAAGACATTTTGCGGGAAGCCAAGGCTGCCAACGTCGATTTGGATCAGTTCGATTATTATGATTTTCATCTGAGGGGCAAGAAACTGAATGCCTATATCGAACTGATCAAGGCGTCCAAAGCATCGGTTTCGATCCCGGTTATTGCCAGCGTCAATTGTGTTTTTTCGCACGAGTGGGTCGCATTTGCCGAACAAATTCAAGATGCGGGCGCGGATGCCATCGAGCTCAACATGTTTTTTCTGCCATCGGATTTCAGCCGCTCCAGCGAAGAGCAGGAACGCATGTATTTCGAGGTCGTCGACAAATTGGTAAAAACCGTTTCAATCCCGATTGCCCTGAAAATCAGCCACTATTTTTCAAGTTTGGGACAGATGATAAAGCGTCTTTCAGAAACGGGGATTTCCGGTCTGGTATTGTTCAACAGATACTTCAGTCCTGACATCGACATCGATAACTTTAAGATCAAAAAGTCTTTTGTCCTCAGTTCACCGGGAGAGCTGGCCCTGTCACTGAGATGGGTCGGTATCATGGCCAATAAAGTCCAATGCGATATTGCCGCGTCGACCGGCATCCATGACGGTGATGCCGTCATCAAACAGCTTCTGGCCGGCGCCAAAGCGGTTCAGGTCGCCTCCGCCTTGTACAAAAACGGCCACCAGGTCATCAAGGAAATGAACGATACGTTGACCAATTGGATGAAAAAGCACGACTTTTCAAAAATCTCGGACTTCAGGGGAAAAATGAGTCAAGAACAGACCGAAGATCCTGCCGCGTTCGAGCGGATGCAATTCATGAATTATTTTAAATAAGGGGTCCAGGAATGGCCGGTCCCTACCGCAATCCATTGCCCACCGTTGATATCATTATCGAGGTCAAGGGGGGAATCGTGCTGATCGAACGCAGGAATCCTCCCTTTGGGTGGGCCATTCCCGGCGGTTTCGTCGATTACGGCGAATCCGTCGAGGCATGCGCTGTGCGGGAAGCCAAGGAGGAAACCGGCCTGGACGTATGTCTGACGGACCTTCTATACGTTTACAGTCAGCCGGAACGGGACCCGCGCCACCATACCCTCACCACGGTATTTCTTGCCACGGCCGAGGGCCAGCCGGTGGCGGCGGACGACGCCAAAGCCGCCGCCGTGTTCGGTTCCCGGAAACTGCCTGCGCCGCTGGTCTTCGACCATGCGCAGATCCTGGCGGACTATTTCAGATATCGCGAAGGCGTTGAGCGCTCCCGTATCTTGAGGCGTCATCTCGCAATGAACCCCAACGTTGCATAAATAATGATTCACCCGGTCCGTGCCACCCGAAAAGGTTCGGGCCGTTCCGGAAAGTTATTTAGCCCACAATTGTTTTATAGAAAGTCTACGCAAAACAACCCATTGGTAAAAACATGGCACGCCGTCGCCCTTCCCTGGAAAACCGTCCCTTCGAATCTTTGGCAGGGCTGCTGGACCGCAAAAAAATCAAGCTGCCCGAGGTTAGCCTCCCGAAATTGCCACAGCGGCCGCTGAGTGCGGCTGAAGAGCGGCGGCTGTTCAAAGAGGCCATGGCCGATGTGGTGCCGCTGGCCGGCCGATCGACGCGGCTACCCACGACCAAAGGTTCGGCCCTTGCGCCATTGATCCCCGAGGATCCCGATGCAGACGCCTATCGGCAGCTCAAAAGGCTGGTGGAAACCGGCGAAGGATTTGTTCTTCGGCATACGGCCGAGTATGTCCAGGGCGCCACACGCTGGTTGCCGCCGGAGCTGTTTCGCCGCATGCATAGCGGGTATTTTGCCATCCAGGATCATGTGGACCTGCATGGATTGAATCGCAAGACGGCCAGGCAGCGCTTTGACGCCTTCATGCAAGACGCCATTGCACGCGGTTATCGAACGATCCTGGTGGTTCACGGCCGGGGCCGCAGCAGCCCGGGACCACCGATTCTCAAAAAGGAGCTGTTCCATTGGCTGACCCGGGGGATGTGGAAGCGCTGGGTCATTGCTTTCACCAGCGCCCGTTCCTGTGACGGTGGCACCGGTGCCACCTATGTGCTTTTGAGAAGAACCCCCCGAACCGGCAAAGGAGAACGACCGAATGAACATTTCAGCACAAGTGACCTGGATCAAAGATCTCCAATTCGTGGGCTGTCCCGAAGGCGGCCCGGCAGTGGTGATGGATAGCCCTGACAGTGGCAGCGGGGCCAGTCCCATGGCATTGATGCTCATGGGGACTGCCGGCTGCACAGCGATAGACGTGATTTCCATCCTCAAGAAAAAACGCATGGCCGTGACTGGATTCAAGTTAAATGTCTCCGGGACCCGGTCCGAAAAACATCCCCAACGGTATACAGACATCCATATCGAATACGTGATCTGCGGTACGGACATCAAACCCGAGGGTGTACGCAAAGCCATTGATCTTTCGGAGACCAAGTACTGCGGGGCCATGGCCTCCCTGAATGCCAGGATCACCAGCAGCTTTCGCATAGAGACGTCCTGATTTTTATTGCGGTGTTTATAAAAAAAGGGAAAAAAACTGATGATCACCTTGCTGGATTACGGCGCGGGAAACGTTCGCAGTGTAATCAACGCCATCGAAAAACTGGGTGAGCGGGTCCACGTGGCCGGCTCTGAAGAAGCAATACGGTCGGCCCGCAAGCTGATTTTTCCCGGCGTGGGCAATTTCGGGAACATGATGCGGATCCTTCGCCGTAAAGGTTTTATCGAACCGTTGCGGGCATACATCGAATCAGGTCGTCCGCTTTTGGGTATTTGTGTGGGCATGCAGGCCTTTTTTGACGGGAGCGACGAGGCGCCGGATGAACAAGGCCTGGGCATCTTCCCAGGACGGGTGCAACGCTTCGATACCGATCTGGCGGTACCTCATATCGGCTGGAACGGAATTAAGGTGACGCAACCCACCGATCTTTTCGACGGCCTGGAGGGTGATGAGAAGTTTTACTTTGTCCATTCCTACCATGTCGTCTCCGACGATCCGTCGGTGGTTCTGGCAACCACCGACTATGGCTATTCATTTGCCAGCGCGATCCAGAAGGGAAATATTCAGGCCACCCAGTTCCATCCGGAAAAAAGCGGCCGTTCCGGGCTGCGGCTGTTGGAAAATTTCATTCGCAAGGATCGCCAATTGCGCATCCCCCCGCGGTGCCCATCCAGAACCCGTCTGGCCAAACGCATCATCGCCTGCCTGGATGTGCGGGCCAACGATCAAGGCGATCTGGTGGTAACCAAAGGGGACCAGTACGATGTGCGGGAAGCAGGCAATGTTCGGAATCTGGGCAAACCTGTGGAGCTGGCCGGTCGCTATTTCGAAGAGGGTGCCGACGAAATCACTTTTCTAAATATTACCGGATTCAGGGACTTTCCCCTGGAAGATATGCCCATGATCCATGTGCTCAAAGAGACGTCCAGAAATGTATTCGTTCCGCTGACTATCGGCGGCGGTATCCGGAACTTCACCGACCGGAACGGGCGGTCATATTCGGCCCTGGAAGTGGCAGCCGAGTACTTCCGGTCCGGTGCAGACAAAATTTCTATCGGCAGCGATGCTGTGACGATTGCCGAAGCCTATCTCGATACGGGAAAGGCAACCGGGCACAGTGCCATCGAACAAATATCACAGGTCTACGGCAACCAGGCCGTGGTGATCTCCATTGATCCCCGGCGGGTGTATGTCGCCTCACCGGAGGAGACCGATCATGAGGTCATCGAAACCGCCACACCCGGCCCCCAGGGTGAGCGTTATTGCTGGTTCCAGTGCACAATCAAGGGCGGGCGGGAAGGACGCAACGTCGATGCACCGACCCTGGCGAAGGTATGTGAGAAATTGGGAGCCGGGGAGATCCTGCTCAACTGTATCGATCGGGACGGCACCAATTCGGGTTTCGATATCGAATTGATCAATGCAGTCAAGGCCGACCTGACGATTCCGGTAATCGCTTCCAGCGGCGCCGGTTGCGAAACCCACTTCGCCGAGGTCTTTTCCCGCACCGATGCCGAATCCGCCCTGGCGGCCGGCATTTTTCACCGGCACGAAGTGCCCATTGCGGCTGTCAAGAATCACCTGCGTAAAACGGTCGAGGTGCGGTTGTCATGATATGCCGAAGAGGGTTTCAATCCACGCTCCCGCGTGGGGAGCGACCCATCCGAAAGCCAAGGCATTCATCGACATCCTGTTTCAATCCACGCTCCCGCGTGGGGAGCGACTTGAAACTGCTGTCGGTGCCAAGGAGAAACTGGAAGTTTCAATCCACGCTCCCGCGTGGGGAGCGACCGTTGCTATGCTAACCTGCTATAATTTAACAAAAACAAATTGTCAAAAGGCTATCCTTCTAAAAAAGTTGAATTTTAAAATGAATATGACCTGTTGAAAAATAAAAAAATAATAAATTCAAATAGTTTTAAGAATGCGAACCTATGAATAATCAATCCTGTACATCCCTACGCAGGAGCCTGATATGACGTTTTGACATAATTTGGACTATAGGTTCGCATTTTTTCACAGAATTAGTGGCCCATCAAAATCAATCGACTTTTTGGCGCCGATATGTTCAACCCGTCTTTTCCAGTTTG
>PDWJ01001751.1_pt1 | contig 25387 bp, 25 predicted proteins | sample 1430881 | NCBI WGS metagenome assembly PDWJ01 (sample SAMN01162460, study PRJNA174530) | Oral metagenome, whole genome shotgun sequencing project. | biome: Marine environment; feature: Marine mammal; material: Swab sample of the gingival sulcus; isolation source: swab sample of gingival sulcus...
GAAGGTATCCGAATCGGATTCGGGGCGTTCCCCACGATTCTGGCAGGACTGATGATGGGGCCTCTGGCTGGAGCCGCCGTCGGAGCTCTGGGAGATGTTATCGGATTTATCATATCACCCATGGGGCCGTATATTCCTCATTTTACGGTTACAGCTGCTCTAACGGGTTTTCTGCCACCCCTGCTGTGGCGACTGTTTGGCAAAGGCGTTCGTTTCTGGCCTGTTTTGGGAGCTATCGTAGGCGGGCAGACAATTACGTCTCTTATTTTGGTTCCCTGTCTTATACGCCATTTTTTCGGTCTGCCATTTGCGACGACTCTTCCAGGAGCCGTGATAAGCCTTGCGTTGACGGCTCCCCTCTGCTCCGTTTTGACTCTCAGACTACACAGAACACTTGTGCCCTCAGCGGCCTCAGCAAAACGCTAAAAGCTCCGTACAAAATCCGGGAATCGATTTCAACGTCGAACCCCGGATTTTTTTTGGACAAGCCAGACACCAACGGATGCCGTTAAAGGAACTGTCAGCAGAAGCCCCAGTGTCCCAGCCAGGCTTTGAATGAGTTCCTGAGAGACCATGGGGTCGTTTAAGATAAACTGGATGCTCAACCCCGAGGTGACTATGAGCAACACCATGATCAACGAACTGCCAAAATACGCCAGGATAAGCGTGTTGATCATACTCCCCAGGATTTCTCGCCCCACGGCAAGACCGGAAGCCCACAGGCGGGATGGCTCAATGGATGGGGCGTGATCGACCAGCTCTGCCATAGCCGAGGTCACCGATATAGCCACATCCAGTACAGCACCAATGGCTCCTACGATCACAGAGGCAAGAAAGATGCCCCTCATGTCGTACCCCGGAAAGGTGCTGGCAAACAGAGCACCTCCCTCACTTCCCAAGCCGGTGATCTGCCACAGCTCAACAGCACCCCATCCTAAAAGACATGCAGCGCCCGTCCCTCCAAGGGCTCCGAAAAAAGCCACGACCCTATACCGTCGGCGGCGAACCACCAGGCAAACAGTCACAACCGAGACCAGGGCGACGGCCAAAAGAGCCACAGGAACAGGAGAAAATCCAGCCAACACAGCCGGAACGAACCCTTTCAGAAGAACGAGCAATGAAAGTCCCAGCCCCACGACAGCGCGAACCCCAGTCCATCCAGCGAACAGACACACCAAACCAGCAGTCCCGCACAAAAAAGCCACCACCCAAGGGAGTCGAAACCGATCACTCACTGAGTATTGGACGGTCCCATCAGGAAACCGGTCCACCAAAAGGACATACCTTCGGTTGGGATACAGGGCCAGAGAACTTCCCTCCAGCTGCTCAACAAGTATCGATTTCTGAGAGCCCCTTTGCTCTCCCGTCAGATACGTGACAGCCACATCAAAATGTCGAGTACACCATTGAGAATCTCCCTTCTTTGAGATTTCCTGATCGGTCATGGGCCCCCCCCGACAGGACTGAAGTTCGACGATCCATCCGTCGTCATGGTTCCACCGCCGGATGACGACCTCTCCTGAGAGATAGCCAATTCCCCCAGAGACCATGATCACCAACATCACTCCCACGATCCATCGAGTCCATCGTCGCTTATCAACCACGTCTCCATCTCCTTTTACAAACCATGTCTGTGGATATATCAGTTTACCACCCAATGAGCAAACCTCTACTTGACGGAAAGCATATTTGAAAATATGATCATATATGAACCTACAGAATAGGAGGAGTATTGATGACCAACAACAGAGCATTTCTGGAGGATCTCGCCTCCATGTTCAAAGCCCTGAGCGATCCAACGAGGCTTGGCATGACTTTGGCACTCATGGATGGCGAAATGTGTGTCTCTGATCTGGCCGCGTCCATGGAGATCAGCGACTCATCAGCATCCCATCACCTGCGTACCCTCCGCCAGCTCGGTGTGGTTAAACGTAGAAGAGAGGGGCAGAAACTCCATTATTCTCTGGATGACCATCACGTGTTTCTGATCCTGACCATCGGTCTGGAACATCAAGAGCATCAGAGGAGGGACGAAGCATGATATTCGTCACAACCGTATTTCGAGAATCTCTGGATATGTTCCTGGATACGGCACCCTACATGCTTTTCGGGGTAGCCATCAGCGGGCTGATTAAAGCCTTCATCGAACCCGAATGGGTCCAGCGATTCATGGGCGGCAGGGGTTTCGCACCAGTGGCCAGGGCCTCTTTGGTCGGAATTCCCCTGCCTCTGTGTTCCTGCGGAGTCATACCAGCGGCAGTTGCCCTTAAAAAACAGGGGGCATCAGCCAACGCCGTCACCGCCTTCCTCATCTCTACTCCAGAATCGGGTGTCGATTCCATCGCTATGAGCTATGCCCTGCTCGACCCCATCATGACCGTCGCTCGTCCCATTGTTGCCTTCATGTCTGCCACCGTAGCTGGTATCCTTGCGGTGTTCTTTGGAGGAGCTGAAACAACGGAAGAAGCGTTGATCCATCCGTTCGAATGCGGCCATGATCACCACCATCACCACGAACACCACAACGATAACGAACACACATCGAACAGGCATGCCCTTTTGCAACGGCTGAGAAATGGTTTGGACTTTGCTGTTTTTGACGTATGGGGAGACCTCGCCAAGACGTTCTTTGTCGGAGTGATCTTTTCGGGGCTCATCGCCGCCACCGTACCTGAACACTTTCTGGAGACTGCCCTGGGCGGAGGTCTGGGCTCCATGGTTCTCATGTCACTCGTTGGAATTCCTATCTACATATGCGCTACGGCATCGACACCTCTGGCTGCTGCGCTCATCATGAAGGGAGTCTCTCCAGGGGCAGCCCTTGTCTTCCTCCTCGCAGGCCCCGCTACCAATGTCTCAGCTCTTCCCATGCTTTACAAGGTCCTGGGATCCAGACGAATGCTCATCTATCTGAGCTCTATCTTTGCTGTTTCCATACTCTCAGGGTTAGCTCTGGATGCTCTCTACATTACGCTCGGTCTGTCAGCCCAAAGTACCATTGGCAAAAACACCGAAGCCCTGCCTCCCTGGGTACAATGGGCGACCGCTACGGCCTTACTTATCTTTTGGGCCATGGCAATCGCTAAAAGGTATAGAGAAGATAAGGAGCTTGATCCAAGAAATGAAAAGGCCGACATTTTAAGTAAGAAAAATACTTTTTAAGGAGGAAATATCTCATGCAGATCGACCGAGGGACCCCTCATCAGCCACCTCAGACAACAACAGAGGAACTTCTGGAGAAACTCCGGGAGGTCAAGAAAAACGTTGTCAAGACTTCGACCGACATGCTCGATATACACCACGAGATCGTCAAAAAAGGACAGAAAGAACGAAAGGCCTACTACCAAAAGAAAGACCTCGTCGAAAAGACGGCTACCCGAAAAGATCAGCAAAAGGAGCTGTTCGATGAGAACATGGAGATTCGTCGACAGCGAGAAAAATTCTTTGCTGAACGTCATCTGGAGAGGGAAAGCGAACGAAGAAAACTCACCGGAAAAAAATCGTAAAAAGTGTTTGACAGCAACAACAAAAAGATGTATTCTATACCCAGTCAGGAAGTTAGCCAGAACGAACTCCCCTTCCGTTCTTTCCTGACACACTGTCAAATTCCCCCTCTCAATGCAGGAGCCCGGTTTTTTTCCGGGCTCCGCCTATTTAGACATCAGGAGGCGTCTCTCTGATGGAGATTTTTTGTCACCACGTGTACGAGTACTGGAAGGGCTTGCGGAACCTTATTCTTCATACGGCTCCTCTTTCCGATCTTCCCGCTATCGAGCACAAGCTCCGGCATTATTCCATAGCGTACGTGGTCCATCACATCGGACATGACAGAATCAACGTCTTTTTTGGTCATCCTGACTGCATCGCCGTGGTTCAAAAATTCGGAACCACCGACCTCTCCAAGCTTAACGACGAGCAGGACTTTATCCTGGGCATCATGTTGGGTTATGACCGAATGAAACAATGTGCCCGATATTTGAAGAAACGATCAGAGCGAGAGGCCCTGATCGGCTAATAGCAGCGTTCTTTATGCCATCACACACTCTCTCTCGACGAATATAATACAAAAAAGAGCGCTCCACGATTTTTCGTGGAGCGCTTTACTTTTTACGAGTATCCCGTCAGATTCGACGTTTATTTCATATCCCGGGCCTGAACCCAGATAACGGCATCCTTGCCCAGTTCAGCACCCTTGTACTCCTCGGTGATGACACCCAGAGCGGCAAAGCCCCACCAGCCAGCCCGAGGCACCGCGTAGGCAAAGGTGCCACTGGCGTCAGCCATGATGGTCTGGGTGACGAAGCAATCCTGAGGAGCCTCGACCTCGGCCTTCTTAGCAAAACAGTTAGCCTTCATGTCGGGCATGTGGTTCAGGTACTCAACCTCGATCTCTGCGAAGGGAACGGGCTTACCGTCAGCCTTAACGATACCCCGGAAGACGTTGCCGGTCCACAGACCATAAGGCTTGTCCAGAGGCACGATTTCAGCGGGAAGCCCCAGCTCTTCGTTCCAGTCAGTGGGCAGCCCTGCCACGTTGACGACGACCTTCGTGCATTGCTGCATCCAAACGCCCTCGGACTCCTCAAAGTACGGTCCAGGAACCAAACCCAAAACAAAGTCACCCATTCCCTTCAAAGGAACCTTAGCCTCATAGCCCTTACCTGTGTTGGTAAGGCTGGTCCACATAAGAGGCTGAAGGGAACCTTTGAGATCGGTGATCTTGCCCTTGTGAAGCATGACAAACTTCTCCACATTGGACATATCCATGGTGTGACCAGCCTCAAAAGGATGGGTGAAAACGATTTTCACATCCAGAGTCTTCCCCTTGGTCAGAGCGCTCTCGGGGGTATAGATCATCTGAAAATGAGCGAAAGCGGGCAAGGCCAAGACACAGATCAAAGCACAGGCAAGCAGAAGAACTCCACGTTTATTCATTTTATCTCAACACTCCTCACAAAATAATCCCAGTGGGATTCATAAATGCCGGGGCATAAGCCCCGGCTCAGCTAACACGAGGCTACTGGATATCCTCTCCTTTGACGATGACCTGATGGCCTGGGCCAGCGTTGAACTCGACCTCGTAGGCCCCCTCAGGGACTTTAAAGGAGAACTCGCCCAGATCATCCATGGCCCCCTCTTGAATCACGGTTCCGTCAGAAGTCCGGACGGTCATCTTAACGCCGGCAGCTGACGAACCGTCGGAGAAGCCACCTTCACAGGTAGCCGTTCCGTCTCCGTTCAGGTAACACGAACAGATGGGGGTATGAGCCATGACCACAGCGGCGCAAGACAGACACAGAGCCATGGCCAGCGCAACGATTACTCTCTTCTTCATGTTTCCACCTCCTTTCCGAGAAAGAATATTCTAGAGCTCTTTCCTTTTTGGTTCATACAGTCCAAGAGCTATAACACACAATATTATCAGACCATAGAAAACCCACGAAGCGGTGAAACCACTCAAGCCCAAGGCTTGGCCTCCTGTAAAGATGACAGAGGCTGCAAAAAAACCGAGCACAATGGGGTAGATCAACGAAAAGATAGCCCAACTCCAATTAGCCTGAACCTTTACCATAACCAAGGTCGCTATACACGGCGGATATAGAGCCATAAACACCATGAGAGCTAGGGCATGTAAGGGCGTATAGCCCTGATTTTCCCTCATCTCCTCAGTCAGATTCTTCTTCTGAGAGTCGTCATCAGCACTTTTGTAAATCATCCCCAAGGTTGCAACGGTGCTCTCCTTGGCCGCCAGAGCACTGAGCAACGCCACGTTGACCTTCCAATCGAATCCGGCATACTTAGTGACCGGTGCCAGAAAACGACCGACCCTGCCCAGAGCGCTATTGCTGGTCGTCTCATCCGAGAGTTCCTTCAGAAGCAACGCCCTATCCCGACGGAGCCTCTTATACGCCTTCTGAACCACCTTGGCCTCCTTGTCCTTACGGTTTGCCTTGGAGACCAATGGGAACAAGAGAGGATCCCGAGCCTCAAAACGCTTTTCCAGCTTTTCGCCGCCGAGTCCTGCCATACGAGCATCCTTATACTGACTCATAAAATCGATGAGTTTCACAACTCCCTGATCATCCTGAAACAGAGAGGCATATTTCGTTTTAGCAACTTTCGTTCGGAAGGTCTGAACGATTTTATCGCTTCGGAAACGGTACTCATCCATCGTTTTCTGAGGAAGCCCAGGATAATTCACCAAAAAGTATACTCCAACGGCTACAGCCATGACGACCGTCCCCACTTTTCTGACAAACATCCACGTCCGCTCTACCGCCCTGGTGACGACGCTTCGAACTGTAGGGATGTGATAAGCCGGCAGTTCCATGACAAAAGGAGCCGATTCCTTCCCCTTGAGCACTGTTATTGTAAGCACTTTAGAGACAGCTAAAGCCATAAGCAAAGTAACAGTTGAGATAAAGACCATCATCCCAGCACTCTGATACGACGGCTTGACAAAGTAGACACTGATAAGCAGGGTATACAGGGGGATCTTGGCCAAACAATTCATGAGAGGCACTACCAAGATGGTCGCCAGACGAGCTTTTTCGTCAGCAATGACCCTGGTCGCCACAACACCGGGGACAGCACAGCCTCCCACAAGAACACCACCTAAGATCAACGGCAGAGTGGATTGACCGTGAAGTCCGAAGCGACGGAGGATTCGATCCAGAATAAAAGCAATTCTCGGCATGTACCCCACATCCTCCATAATGGCGACACAGCCGAAGAGAATCAAAAAGATAGGAATATAAATGAGTACTGAGTTGATCGCTGCTACGAGGCTGATGACCAGAGACCGGAGGAGAGGTCCGCCCATAATCTCCGCAGGAGGCAGTATTCCAGCGACCCAGGCGGCAAAACGCTGAAGCCAGGGGGTCATGTATTCCGTGGCCTTATACCCCTGCACGATAGAGAGCTCGTAGAGCCCATAGATAACGAAAAGGAGCAGGATGGGGCCGAATATCTTATGAACCACCACAGCATCAATTCGATCGCTCCAGAGGACCTTGTTCTTTTGGGGCTCCTCCAGGCATCGGGACTCCAGATCAACGGCCCGAAGATGACGAGACAAACCGATATGAGCCCGGGGCTCCTCCTCGTGGTCCTGAACAAAGCGCTGGCTTAACAGCTCAGCCTTCTGAAGGATAGCCTCACCAGGGCTGCCTAAGTTCTGGACGATCTTCAGAACCGCCTCGTCCTTTTCCATGATTTTTATGGCCAGCCAGCGGTTTGGGTAAGCCAGCTCCTGAATGACATCCAGATCCTGAGCGAGTTCTTTCAGAATAGGCTCCAGAGGCCCGTAATCCACGGCAAAGGGATTTTTCCCATCAGGTGGGTTAAAAACCGACAGACATTCCTTCAAGTCTTTGCTGCCAGTTCCGCGATTACCAACAGTCTCCACCACTGGGACACCCAACTCCCTGGACAAAGCTTGGGGGTCAAGAATCAGTTCTTTGGACACAGCGACATCTACCATGTTCAGGGCGACCACCATGGGAGCGCCCATCTCCAGCAATTGAAAGGTGAGGTACAAACTCCGGCGAAGGTTAGAGGCATCAAGGACGTTGACCACCACACGAGGATCTCCAGAGAGGATAAAGTCCCGAGTAACCATCTCCTCCGAAGAAAAGGACGTCAGGCTATACGTTCCTGGGAGGTCCACCAATTCAACAGTTTCTCCGTTATGACGATACCGCCCTTTTTTGATATCCACGGTCACGCCGGGATAGTTAGCCACATGCTGCCGAGCCCCAGTCAGAACATTGAACAAGGTCGACTTTCCACAGTTTGGCTGTCCCGCCAGAGCAACGACCTTCAGATCACGTTTCATTCTGGAACAACCTCAATAAGAGCAGCCTCTGAATGACGAACTGTCACGTGCTGCCGTCCAAGCAAAAACTCCACCGGATCCACAAGGGGGGCGTTACGAACCACCGTAATGGAAATCCCTTTGTAAAAGCCCATATCCAACAATCTCTGACCGACGCTCCCCTTGGCACCGTTTCGAACTAGCCGAACAGTGCTTCCGGGCCGTACCTCGTCCAACGTCACGAAAACCTCCCCTTTCCTACTGTTGCGCCAGTATCCACGAGCCTCCCAACTTCAGGTACTCCCTCTATCGGCTATGAGAGAAAAATAAGATCAGCCATCTGCCGTCCCAGCGCTAGTCGTCCATGTCCGACCTTGAGCAGGACAGGACCTCCTTCGTTACGCAGGACCTCAACGATAGCCCCCGGGAAAAGCCCCATATCCGCCAGACGCTCTCGTGCACCATGGCCTCCCTCGACGAAGACCACCTGCCCCTTCGTACCCGACGGACACCGTGACATTACGGTATGTACATTGCTCATAACCACTTCGCCCCCTCATCGGCGGTGTTTAAACAGGCAAGAGCAGCAGGCTCTCTCCCTGAAGGAGACATCCCAGGCAAGGCATTAGGTTAGCTCCACCTAACGAAAATTTTAGCAGCCTAACTTCTTTCGGTCAAGAGGCGACAAAGCCATACCCCCTTCTTGCTATTAGGCTCAGGGCATGATATTCTCTGTTAGAAGTCACAAACAACTCTATAAGGAGGCGCATATAAATGGCCAGTATTGGAGTTCTGTACGGAAGCACCACCGGAGCCACCCAAGAGGTGGCAGAGAAGATTTCTCAGGAGTTGGGTGCCACCCTCGTGGATGTAAGCTCGGCTGACGAAAGCGCCCTGAACCACGATGTATTGATTCTGGGTTCGTCTACCTGGGGACTTGGCGAACTCCAGGACGACTGGGGAAGCTTTATCTCCGAGCTGGAGAAAGCCGACCTCTCGGGCAAGAAAGTTGCTTTCTTCGGCACCGGCGATCAGGAGGGCTTCAGCGACACGTTTGTCGACGCCATGGGCCTTCTGTACGACGCCGTAGCCGATAAGGGCGTCACCGTCATCGGCAAATGCCCGACCGACGGCTATTCCGGCGGCGGACTGGCCATTCGCGACGGCCAGTTTGTGGGCCTGCCTATTGACAACACAAACCAGGAGGATCTCACCGAGGACCGGGTATCTGCCTGGATCGAAAAACTTCGCGCTGAGATGTAAAACCGACTGGCAAAATAAAACCTAAAAAACCGAGTCGTCCCGTAATACGCGGAACGACTCGGTTTATATGTCATCTTTTGCTCACAGGCCGTTCAGACTGTCCTGAAGATGCAGGTAGATGGTCTTGCTGCCAGAGTGAGGCAGATAATAGGCGTTGACAGTACCCGTCAGGACATCCTGCCAAGTTTCCCAGAGAAGGCGATCGTGGAGAATTGCCCTGTCAGTACGCCATACGGGGAGGAGCCGGTCATACCGCTCCGCTCGACTTCGGAAACCCTCGACCAGTGACGTTCGATACGACCGAGCATCCTGGAGAATTACCGAAGCCTCTCCACCGAGGCGTTCGCTCTCCAAGCGTTCGACAGCAACTCGATGAGCTGCCGACGCAGCCTGATCATCGCCCTGTGCCTGGGCCTGATCCCGGGCGTCAAGAGCCTCCACCAGATCGCCAAAGACCACGCCGGCCGTCGCGTTCAGGGAGTTTTCCCTCTCTCTCCAGGCATTTTCCACTGCTTTAAGCTTGGCACTCTCCGCTTCGTTGACCGCTAAAAAGTCGTCCAACACCTGGAAGGGAACCTGAGGCGGAGCCGACCGGGAAATATCCACGATCTCCAGGCCACACCGTGCATCGTCAAGACGCCTTTGGGCCTCCAACACGACCGCCTGTTCATCGATGGCTCCTTTAGTGAAGTCATCCACCGACATCTGTCCGATGCAAGTCACCAGGGCTTCCTGAACGACACACCGCAGAAATGTCCGCGCCCGATCCACAGATCCCAGGGTCTGAACGAACCTGAGAGGAGCGCTTCCTTCAGGAGAGACCCTAAAGGCAACCTGCCATCGCCCGTGAACGATGTTGTGATCACCGGTGATAAGGGAGCCGTCCTCTCCGGGACGAAGCCCCTCTCGGTTGGCCCGACCACACCAGAACTCGTCATCCAGAGCCAGACGCTGGATGGCCGTCGGCACGGTAATAACCTGGTCGATGGGATCAGGAAAACCCAGATAAGGCCCTCCCGGAGGCACCACAGCCTGCACTCCTTCCCCCAGCACTTCGCCAAAACGAAGGTGAATCGCAACGGCTCCCTCGTCCACCCAGTACACACCGCTCACAGCCACCCAGAGACAGAACAGAACTCCCGCAATCACAGCAACCCTGAAACCAGATCGCAACAGCCGATCCAGAGCCAGAGCTCGACCGACATCGCCCTTTCCGCCTTGACACTTCACGGCCTGGGCCCCTCCCGATCTCGGGATGCGGGCAAGAGGATTTCATCCAGTAACGTATAGGGGGCCATGCCCGAGTCCAGAATAAACGTGCTGTTGTGACGAAGGGTTTTTCGAAGGGTCTCCAACTGTCGAAGATACAGGGCAAAATCCTGATGTTGGGCGAAAACTCTGGCGTATTCCGCAGCGGCAGCATCCCCTTCGGACCGAATTTCCTCGGCTCTTCGACGGGCAAAGGCCATAATTCGCTGACTGTCGCTCTCAGCCTTAGCCATGATTCCTCTGGCGATGGCGTCACCCTCGGATCGAGCTTTCTGAGCCATACGCTGACGAGTTTGACGCATTCTCTGGAAAACTGCCTCCGTGATCTTCTCGGGAAAGAGGATCCGACTGATTCCCATGGACTCTATCTCAACTCCCCAATGAGCCTCCGCAAGGGCCGCTCTCATCCGATGCAGTATGGCGGCCTCTGCCTGGTTCAGATCAGCCTCGTTCTCGGAGATCAACTGATCAAGCCGAAACTCACCCAGAGTGGAACAGGCAGTCCTCAGACGATCCCGAAGGAGACGTTCGGCTTCCTCGGGGGTCCGAAGGCTTCTGAAAAATTCCAGACCATCCACGATCCTCCACGTCAGGTACGCCTGGATGACCACCACCTGCCGGTCAGCGGTTTCCTGCTGCTCAAGACGATCGGGGAGAACACGAAGACGCCTGTCGAAACGATAGATCTTCTGGATAGGCCAGGGAAAGCGCCAAAATAGACCAGCGTCATCTCCCCCCGCGTTTTTCAGATCATCATGATCGGCCTTGCCGAAGGTTGTGACCAAAGCCGTCTCGTTGAACGGTACGGTGAAGGTGACCATGGTCAACACGAGAACAACCACAACGACGCTCCCAACGACGGGGCGTATCCCTCTGAACTTCACCACAACATCACTCCTCCTGTAACTGGGACTCGCCTGCTGTCTCATCATCCAGGGTCGGCAAATACACCGAAGGCGCCAGACCAGACAGTCGGAAGACCAGATCCTCCCGCTCTTTCGGAAGGACATATTTTCTGGCCTTGGGGAGGGTCTCGTCCAACACGTCCAGATAGAGACTCTGACCATAGTACAGCGGCACAGCAGAGAACAGATCGTGTCGTGACAGGAACCTGCCAGCCCGAGCTCCCTCGGTAGCCTCCCGAAGCGCCCGATAACCCACGGCTTCGCTCAGAACTGCCGCCACCGATCCGCCGCTTTCCAGAATCTCCCCGTCAATACGCTGTTTTATCTCGACCAGGTTACCCGAAATCACCCCATCGTCGATGGACTGGATCGCCCGAATCAGATCGGCGGCCTTGGCTCCGTCTCCCACAGTCTCAGTCATACGAAGCACTGCCGCCTGCCGCGCCCACTGAATGGCGGTCTCTCGCTCCTGAAGAGCCGATACCGTTTCCTCAAAATACTCGGCCACGGGTTGAGGAGGATGGACACCGACGATGCCCACGTACTCTACGGCGATACCGAGGCGAGAGCAGAGCGGATCGTTCTGCAACGTTGTACGGATAACCCGGGATACCTCTTCCCGCCCAGGGCCCACGAGAGTATCCACGTCAAATGCAGCAAAGGCACGAGCCGTGACCCGCTCTGCCAGCTGGCGAAACAGGGTAACGACGTCTGCTGCCCATTGAAGAGACGCCAGAGGATCGTCGATCCGATACTCGACGATCACGTCGGCTCCTACAAAGGAGACGGAGGGTAATCTCTCTCCAGCCACAACCTGAGCAACATCGGCTGGAGGAGCCACCGGCAGGTAGAACTCAGACCGAAGACCGTGTTCGTTGGTCCAGAGGATGGGGATTCCCTCTTTGTAGACGGCTCCATCCTCCGAAGTAGGACGGTGGGATCCCACGTGAACTCGACGAAGCCGAGTCACGTCCACTAAAATCGTCGAATCCATGGGCCAAGGTGCCTTGAATCGAAACCCCGGCTGTACGACCATCAAAGGCCGCCCCCATCGAAGAATTACCCCAGCGCTTCCCTGAGGAACCACAACTACCGACGAGAGAGCAGATAATAATAGGATGACCGCAACACCCAGAGGCAACATCATATGTGACAGATGATGGACAAAGCTGCTTCCAGAGAGGTCCACACCAAACTGGTACGCAAAGGCCTCCCGAAGGGTGTGCCCCAACGACGCACGACGACTCAGAAGATCCAGAAGACGAGAACGGTGAAACCACCGAATTTCCCCAGACTCAAGAGGACGAAACCACTCCAGTGCGGAGACCAAAATCACCTCAGCAGCCACGGAGATATTCAGCCATAGGGCCACCCGTTCAGTCCACACGACGAGATCAGGCCGATGGAGCATGACCAGAAGGACCTCAAGGACCAGAAGACAGCCGACCAGAAACGAACCCCGAAGATATCCCAGACAAGGAGACAGAGGACCTTCCTGATCGTCCCCCAAAATTGACTCGAAATACCCCTTGGCCAACCACGCTCCCACGGGGATGAGGCTGGAACAAAAGAGAAGAGCACCAGAGGGAAGGGGCGATACTGGCACCCCGCCAAAATGGCCGAACAGAGCGGACAGAGAAAACAACCCTAAAACTGCAGCGACCAACCCAGCGGTGGAAAACCGCCAATCCACGGAGAAAACCTCTCCGCTATCGATACGGGATAGAGCATAGGTAACGGCCAGCCACGGGATACTTGCCGCCGCCAAAAAAACCACAGGAAGCCAGCCGATTTGTTCCCCACCAAACAGAGCGACAAAACCACCCAGGCCCATCAACATGGTTTGAAAGACAGCCCCGTGGCGGGCCGTCCTCGCCAGACGATCACCGGTCATGAGAGGAGCCCTCCTTAAAACGAACCAATCGAGCTGAATTGAGGACGACGGCCATAGATGCACCACCGTGAAGCAGAGCCGCCATAACAGGGTGAACCCACCCCATAGCTCCAAGGATCATAGCCGAAGCGATAGAGCCGAAAGATATCCAGAGGTTCTGACGAATCACCGCCAAGGTCTCCCGACCAAGCTCAATTACCGCTGGGACCGATGTCACATCGTCATTCATCAGGGCGATTGACGAGGATGAGATAGCCAGATCGCTCCCAGCCGCCCCCATAGCGAATGAGAGATCACCTGCCGACAGGGCAGGCCCGTCGTTGACCCCATCGCCAACTACCGCCACAACAGCTCCCTGTTCCTTCTTCGCGTTGACGAAAGCCATTTTATCTTGAGGGAGCATCTCCGAACAATACTCTCCTATTCCTACGGCCGAGGCAATCCTGGTTACCACAGAATCCCGATCACCCGACAGCAAACTCAGATCATCGATACCCTGACGCCGAATCCGATCCAGCGCCACAACGACATCAGCTTTAGGCCGATCCTCCAGAGCCATGAGTCCAGCATATCGGCCATCCACCCCAACATATAGCAAACTTTGTCCCTGAAATAAAGTAAGATCCAACGAGGGAATTGAAATCCCGGCCTCCTGAAGCCAATCGCGCTGCCCCAACATGACTGATCGACCATTCACCGTCCCCTCAACGCCCTTCCCATGCCGTTCCTGAACATCTGATGCCGAGGGTACCGGCACTCCAAGCTCAGAAACATACCGACACACCGATTTAGCTACCGGATGGGACGATCCCCGCTCTACAGCCGCAGCGACAGCCATAAGCTCCTCCCTGGACCAGGAGAATTCGGGCTCTACTTCTGTAACATGAAGACGTCCTTCCGTCAAAGTCCCCGTTTTATCGAAGACCATGGCGGTCAGACGATCAGCCACCTCAAGGCAAGCCACGTCCTTGATCAGAATTCCCAGACGGGCGGCCACCCCTAAAACAGCGACGACGGCGGTGGGACCAGCCAGAAGAATCGAGCAGGGACATGCCACAACAACCATAGCCACCATCCGATCCAGATCCCGGGTACCAAACAACACGGCCCCGGCTAGAAACAAAACCACCAGGATATACCATCGAATATGCCGATCAATAGTCTGCATGATGGGAGTCTTGGTCGCCTCTGCTTTGGCAATAAGCTGGCGCACCATTCCTATGGTGGTCTGCTCTCCTACAGAGACCACACGACAAATCAAGACCCCCGTGAGATTCACGGTACCCGCAAACAGCGACTCTCCAGGTTCCTTATCCACCGGAAGAGATTCCCCTGTAATGGTCGCCTGATTCACAGAGGACTCACCCTCCAAGACGATACCATCCACTGGAATCCGTTCTCCGGGGCGAACCTGCACCCGATCTCCCGCCTTGAGATTGGACACAGGAATCTGAACCCAATCGTCCCCCTGGGGGACCCAGGCCTCAGGGGAATGGAGGTCCAGCAAATCGGCCAGGCTGTCCTGAGCCCCCTGTGCTGACCGATGTTCCAAAAGGGCAACCATGGCCATGACAAAGGCAATCGTTGCCGATGTCACAAACTGCCCTGAAACGAAGGTAGCGATAACTCCCAATGCGGCCAGCTCGTTCATATCGCTGTGATCAGCGAACAGATCCTTGACGGCGTTGAATACCAACGGTGCCCCCAAAAAAAGAGCCGCCGCCAAAGCAGCCAAAGCGCTTCGAACATCGTCGCCAAAGGCAAACCGAGACAGAAAAGCCGTCAGGAGGAGAGCTCCTCCCAAACCGAGATAGACCGGTCCGCTTGATGAATGATGATGATGTCCCACCATCTCCTTCATAAAGTCATGCGCCATGGGACCCCCCTCTTTCGTTCGTATTGGCATACACTATCCCAAGATATGTGGCCAGTCAACGTACATTGATGAACGGAATTGAACACGATCCGACGGAAACCTTGTTCGGATTTCCAAGCCATGTTATCCTACGGTCAAGACAATTCAAACGATAAAAACGAAAACGGAGGGATGAGGTATGCAGATTGCAGCAGTGATCGCCATCGTCGCACTGGCTGCCTGGCTTTTGGTGAGGCGATTCAGCTCCGTAGTCAAAAACGGAGGCTGTGGATGTGGTTGCGACGACTGCGGAGCGTCCTGTGCCTCGGCCGACTACATCAAAACAGTTAAGCAGGAGGAGAACCAGCAAAAAACAGATTGAAAAATTCACTTGTAACAAAGAGAGGGCAAAACAGGTGCCCTCTCTCGTTATAAACGACACGTTCTCGCTCAGAGAGGAGAAGATAACACCATGGACTGGAGAAGCGTGATCCCCCAGGGGCTGAGAGACACGGAGACAGAACTCTACGTGAACGCAGAGGAAAGTCGGCCCTGGATCGTGGACTGTGCTCTGGGCTCGAGTCCTGTGGGGCCTCCGCCGATCGTCCAGGACCGCTTCGGCCCGTTTTTCGGCGATGATCTGTGGCGCTATACAGCTCCGGCAGACAGGCTGTCTGAACCATTCTGCCAATATTGGGGCAACCTGGTTCACCCTCATGAGCTGGCGTTTGCCAACGGTACGGACACGATTCTGGTGATCCTGGCGAAGGCTCTGGGAGCTCCCGGCGGGCTCGTCTTGGGGCTAGCTCCTCAGTTCACCGACGCGCCAGTCCACTTTCAGCTTTCCGGCTGCGAATTCCGCCCGATCTTCCTCCACGCTCCATCCTATGCTATCGAGATTAAGGACATCCTAGCAGGCCTGGATCGTGATGTCTCTCTCGTATACCTGGACAGGCCGCACAACCCAACGGGACAGCTTATGCCCCTGAATGAGCTGGACCAAGTCATTCAGGCTGCCGAGGAGATGGGCGCTCTGGTTATCGTGGACGAGGCCTACGGCGACTTCGTACCGGAGGATCAATCGTGCCTTCATCTGAACCGATCCAACTTGGTATGTCTTCGAACCTTCTCCAAAGGGTGGGGCATGGCGGGAATCCGAGGAGGCTACGCCGTTTTTCGTTCACCCCTGGCCCGAGAGCTCTATCTCCGGGTCAGTCCTCCTTTCACGGTAGACGCTTTGGCTTTCGCTGCCATCCCCATGGCCCTAAAGGACGCCCCTCGATTTCTTCCTCCCATGCGCCGTGAGGTAGCGTCCATCAAAAGCCGTGTGAGCAGAATCATCGCTGAGACATCGGGGTATTCTATCGCCCATACCCACCCATCAGTGGCTATTATGATGGTAACGGCTTTGGACAAAACCGTGAACCTCTACGATCGACTTATGGATCACGGGATCAAGACGGCCCCCGGATCAGGTTTTCTGGGGATTGGAGATAACTCGGTCCGACTCCGAATTCCCCCGGAGTCGGACCTGGATGACTTCACCCGCTGCTGGACCAGCATGGTGAAATCCTAGCTTATTGCCGAGACACGACTCTCTCTGGAACCTCACAAAGAAAGGGTTCAGTCCAAAAAGGACCGAGCAGCCTGATATCCCTCCTCGATGGCCTCCTCGGCCCGAAAGAACTCCATGAATCGAACGTGCCCCAGTCTGGGGGTAATGAGCAGATCGGGAACGTCGGTTTTCAGACGACTCTCGGTGATAGAGCTCTCCATGATGTTTACTGACGTGACGATAACGTCCACGATATTCGGCGGTTTGGGAGCCCCGTTTCCCTTCTCCCCCACAAGACCCCGGATTTCTTCCAGGATCCGACTTCCCAGAGACGACGGATCTTTCCCCGCAATTGCAGGCCGTTTTCCTCCCCGTCGCCCTTCCTGTTTGCTCTCCACCACGTAGTGGTTCAGGTCCACCCCCACCACAAAGTCGCTCCCCAGTCCTCGAGCGACGTTCACTGGCACGGGGTTGACCAGCCCCCCATCCACCAGCGGAGCCTCGCCCATCATCAGAGGTGTGAAGACCCCTGGCACGGCGATACTGGCACGAACAGCATCGATGACAACCCCCTCGGCCAGGATCACCTCCGATCCATCTCGAAGATCTGTCGCCACCACTGCAAACGGCAAAGGAAGATCCTGAAAGCTCCGGTCACCAAGTATATCCCGAAGAAGCTTGGTGACCTTCTGACCGTCCACCAGCCCCGAGTAGGGAAAAACAACGTCAAAATAGGATAAAAGATTGAAGGGATCCAGCTCTAACAGCAAAGTCTCCAGGTGATCAAGCCCTCCCGAGGCATGGACAGCACCGACAATCGCGCCGATACTGGTTCCCGCGATGGCCGCCACCGGGATATTCTTCTCCTGAAAGGCCCGAAGGATCCCGATATGGGCGCACCCCCGAGCTGCTCCTCCGCCCAGGGCCAGTCCAATGGACCGGCCTTGATCCAGGGCCTCACGCAGTCCTGCGTCCAAGGGATGCTCCTCGCTCCCGAACGATGGCCAGGAGATCGGTCAGAAGAGCCTGTCCTGTCTCCTCACGGCCAGCACCGGGACCGACAATAGTCACGTCCCGAAGGGTGTCCGTACTGTAGGTGATGGCGTTGGTGGCTCCCATGACGCCGGCCAGAGGATGGTCCAAGGGAAGCTCAACGGGAGCAACCGACGCAGCCACGGAGCCATTCCGGCGCTCCACCTGAGCCAGCAGCTTGATCCGTCGTCCTCGGGCTTTTGCCCTCTCGACCTCTGCCCGAGAGACCTGGGCGATACCCTGACGCTTCACCTGGGAGAGGGGCATGGGAGTGCCCATAATAACCGTAGCGATGATCTGAGCCTTGACCGCCGCATCCCACCCATCCACGTCTCCTGACGGATCGGCCTCGGCATAGCCCAAGCTTTTGGCCTCCGCCAAGGCACTCTCGTAGTCTAAGCCCTCCTCCATCCGGCTTAAGATATAGTTGGTGGTTCCGTTGACAATCCCCTGGACCCGTACCACATCGCACCCCGCCATGGATTCCATGGCCAGGTTGATGGACGGAGTGCCACTGAGCAAGGCCCCTTCGAAACGGTAGGCCACACCGTAACTGGAGGCCAGATCCATGAGCTCGGGCAGGGCCACCGAAACTGGTCCCTTGCTGGAGCTGACCACGTGCTTCCCAGACCTGATGGCCCGCCGGATCAAGGAAAGGCCGGGCTCACCTGTTACGAGATCCGTTGGAGTCGTCTCCACCATGACCGAGACGAGATCCCCTGCAAGAAACTCCTCCAGATTCGCCGAAGCAGCATCAACCCCTGACAGGTCACCCCGTTCGTCAAGTGAGGTCAATACCTGTTCCAGGTTCAAACCGTCGGGGTTCCAGAGAGACCCTCGAGATCTGGTGACGATGGCTTTCACCACCGGGGTGAAACTGTACCGTTGAACCAAATCTTCCCCCTTTCGAATCAGTATCCGAGCCAATCCTTGCGCCACGTTTCCAAAACCGACCAAGGCAATACCCCACTCCACGACACACCCTCCTTCCTACACGAGAAGTTCGGCTATCTGAACGGCATTCAGAGCCGCACCCTTGCGGATATTGTCGGACGCCACCCACAGAGACAATCCATTCTCCAAGAATTGGGAGGCCCTTATACGTCCCACATACACGGGGTCCGTCCTCGCTGCACTTATGGCCAAAGGATAGACCGACGAATGAGGATCGTCCCGCAGGATAACTCCGGGTGCTGATCCCAAAATCTCCCGAGCCTGGTCGGGAGAGATAGCCTGATCGAACTGGGCGGTGATCGACAGGGAATGGCCCCGCATGACAGGTACTCTGGTGCAGGTACAGTCTACGCTTAGATCCGGTACGCCCATAATTTTTCGGGACTCGTTCACCATTTTCCACTCTTCGTCGGTAACCCCATCCTCGTCGAAAGTCCCCACCTGAGGGACAGCGTTGAAGGCAATCCTGTGAGGGTAGACCGAGGCCCGCCGGTCGGCAGTATCCGCCTGCCCATCCAGCACGAGGCGGCTCTCCTCTTCAAGCTCTTCCACGGCCTTCCATCCCGACCCCGACACGGACTGAAGAGTCGTAACCACGAAACGCCTTAACCTCGCCGAGCGATGCAGAGGATAGAGGACCATAACAGCGTGGATCGTCGAACAGTTGGGATTGGCGATGATCCCCTTAGACCGATGGACAGCAGAAGCTCCGTTTATCTCGGGCACCACCAAAGGCACATCTGGATCCATCCGCCAGGCCGAACTGTTGTCGATAACCACGGCTCCCCGCTCAGCGGCCACAGGTGCCCAGGTCTTGGACGTGCCTCCTCCGGCAGAAAACAGAGCCACGTCCACCCCATCGAAGCCCTCAGGGGAGACCTCAGCCACGCGCCATTCTCGACCGCAGAAATGCACCGAGCTCCCGGCAGATCGTGCCGAAGCCAAGGGACGAAGTTCGTCCACGGGATACTTTCGAGACTCCAAGGTCGCCAGCATCTCACGCCCCACCAGGCCAGTTGCTCCAAGCACAGCTACGCGCATAGGACGATCCCTCCCTCCAGGAACTTACCGTGAAGCGCCCGAACGGCCTTCACGCTATGAGTCGCCCTGATGACGCAGGTCATCGACAGAGCCGACGACAGAAACATCTCAACGGCCACTCCGATCTCCTCCAACACCGACAGGATCTGACTCGATATTTCCGGGTGATTGACGAGGCCAACCCCTACCACCGATACCCGAGAAAGTCCGTCATCCCAGCTCAGTCCCGAGGCGTTCAGCTCCCGACACACGGCCAGAGTCTCGTCCAGTAAACTCCGCCGGATCAAAAACACCGCCCGCCCCCCCTGAACGACGATCTGGGCCACGATCCCCCGCTCTGATAGAGCCCGAGCCACCCGACAGGGATCGATCGTGTCGTCAAAGGCGACCCGTGCAGCATCGTCATCCTGGCTGACCGCTCGGACAGCCGCCCGTTCCTCCACACAGTCTTTCATAATCCAGGTCCCTTCTTTCTCTTCGTCACTGGACGCAACACAGACGTTCACACCACTTCTGATCGCCATCTCCACGCTACGCGCTTGAAGCACCTGAGCCCCTGCTACAGTCATCTCCAGGCACTCGTCCCATGAGATATAGTCCAACTTTCGAGCCTTTTCAACAACCCGTGGGTCGGCGGTGTAGATACCGTCCACATCGGTGAAAATATAGCAGACATCCGCCTTCACTGCAGCCGCTACAGCAATCGCCGAAAGGTCCGATCCCCCTCGTCCCAGGGTGATAACATCACCAACTTCATCCTGGGCCTGAAACCCCGCAACCACAGGCACCATGCCTTCATTTATGGATCGAAGCAGCCGGTCAGGATCGATGGATCGGATTCGCCCTTCGCAGTGACGTCCTGAGGCCGAGATCCCTGCCTGAGCTCCACTGAAGGACAGGCTCTCCACACCGAGTTCCTGAAGAGCCATAGCAACCAAGGCGATGGATTGCTGCTCGCCCGTGGCCAGAAGCTGATCCAGCTCTCGGAGACATTGCCCACCAGGAGCAGTACGAAGAGCCAACTTCAATAGCCTATCGGTAGTGTCTCCCATGGCTGAGACCACCACTATGACCTGACTCCCCCGCTCCCAAAATCGGCTGATACGGCGAGCCACAGCGGCGATCCTCTCCGGCGAACTCACGGACGAACCACCAAACTTCAGGACAACACGCTCATGCCTGGGATCCATGAGATCTATCCTGATCGTGAAGGGCCGGTGCTGCGACGAACGAAAAACCTCGAGCAACCAAGGCACGGGCGGTACGATTGACTGCATCGTGTTTCAACAGGTAATCCCTCTGAAGCTTGTGCATCCACCCACGAGACAGGATCTCCTGCTTGGACAGAAAATAATCGGTGATCGACGCAGGATCCGACAGAGCTCCTTCTACCTCGGGATCACCTCCCTCATGCTTAGCCGATAAGTTGGACACCGAGGCTGCCAGTTCAAGCAGGTCATCCCGACGACAGTATGGCTGGCGGACAATGTGCCTCCACGGCTCGGTGATATGGTGCTCAATACGGACCGCCGACTCCAAACCCAAAGCTTTACGGATACGGGCTATAGCCAACACGGCAGACACGTCACAGGAATTGGAGAGGTTGAAGCCCACTAGAGGGGTTGAACCATCTTTCCGGGCAAGAAACCGGGCCATCATAAGTGTCCACAGAGCGGCAGCCGGGTTGTCGTTCCCCATAAAGACCGAAATCTTGAACCGAATATCCACCCCCAACCGATAGAGGAGATACCCCAGAAGGACCGTCCCGGAATTCACGTTCAGAACCTCTTGAACCCCATACTGAGTGTAGTACTGCAGAAATTCATCGATCCACCGATAGCCGTAGTCGTTAGGCTGACCGATTCCTCCGAAATACCCCGTAAGTGTTTCAGGGCCACCCAAATGGATATTGGAGCCATCGGTTCCCCGAGTATCCAGAGATTCCACCAGGCTAGCACCCATGATCTTCATAGAGGCTGCCACTGCGGGGAGGTCGCCGTTGTCCTTGACCTGTTCTGCCATATTACGAACTCGGATGAATCGGCCAGGCATCACCTCTCGCTTCTCAAGAGCCTGCTCGGCCTCGGCTATCAACCAGGGAAAGAACTGGAGAGCACTGATCTCGAGGGTAACTGCTCGACGTTCGTCTACGCTCGAATCGGTTTCATCTCGAGACACCGACCGGCAGAACTCGTCCATCGAAACGAAATCCCCCTTATCACGCTGCTCCCTGAGCCACAGGACATCCTTAAGATAAGGAGAGCTCTCGGCATCAAGACGTCCTAAAAGGGAATCCAGGGCCCCAGCTTCCCTGGCTCTCGCGTTGATTTCTTCAGGCGTCCCGTAGGGGGCCATGACCTCCAACAACCGCGAAACAACCGGGTTCGACTCATCAAGTAGATACTCCGAAACAGCCTGCACCGCCACCGGATCAAAAGAAAGACTCTCTCTCATATGTGCTCACTCTCCTGACGATAAGCATACAAAAAAGCCGGATCCCCCTGTAAAGGTGACCCGGCCTGGATGAACGCCTGATGCGTACGTACAGCTACGCGCCGACTCTTCCAGAAGGGTCGCCGAACATGGTAGTGCACGTAGTTACAACCTTGAAACCCCACAGATACGTGGTCACGACGACATCACCTCCTGAAAGTAAAAGACTCTATCGAAACGAATAATAGGAAAGGATACATTACCTTGCACTCTCTGTCAAGCAATTGTCGTTGCTCAGTGTAGGTGTTCAATACATTTGTTACACCGAGGAGGCAAAGACTCCTCGTTCCTTAAATCACGGCGATACAGGATCGGATTCCTGGGAAAACAAAATTTTGATAATTCCATGTTGATCTTCAGGCCCGAAACACTTCAAGTTTTCTCGCAGGACAGTTCTCTTATTGGGAGCATCAAATGGATAGGAAGCATGAGGGATATTTACATCGAGATCAAATGCATAGCTAGTGAATGCTTTGACAATATTGCTACCAGACAGCCCATCACGTGTATCTCCCAATACGTCTGATGCATGAGTCAAAAACATACTTGGTATTCCGTACACTGAAGTTTCCTTTGGAGGTTGACGCAGAGTTCACCGGCGAGTGAAACGACTTGTTGGACGAAATCGTTATGTGAAGAGATCGAATACAAATCTTTTTATACCACAATATTGAAAATTATTTTTATTTTCATAGACATGCCCAGTCGTTCCATTGCATTCTCAAGAAAAGAGGGGGGCATCATGCTGTTTTCAAAAACAGCATGATGCCCCCCTGATTTATTTAGTTATATTTCAATCTTTTTTCTTATTTATTTCACTTCAAACACAAGAGTAGTACCATTAAATAAATTTTCGCAATCGCCATTACCCTTTTCTGTTACCTCACTTTTTAGAAACCATAATCCTTTTTTAAGGGGCTGAAAGTAAAACCTGCCCTGCAAGTCACTCTTTGCATAAGCTGCAAATGCCATATTTACTTTTGAATGATCATAGCCTTCGCCAACTTTTGCATATCCTCCAAAACTCCCGAAAATTTCAGCAAGTTTAGCTGGTTTTCCATCCAAAGTAATTTTAAATTCAAGTAAATTCCCAACCCTTAAATCATTTATGCTATCAAAAAGTGGGGTTATCTCAAGATGTTTACCAAATGCTTTTTTTATAATTTTACTATCTCCGCCATCAACAGAAATTAAAGCCTTGCTTTGCATAGTTGCTATTTCACAATATTTTACTTCCTTTTCAGTATCTTTTCTGGTCTTACCCATTTCCCACTGACCATCACTTGTTTGTATCCAAGCAGTTGGTTTATAAAATGCACTTAGAACATAAGCTCCTTTTTTAAGTTTTTTACCTTCGTAATGATATTTATGTTCTCCTGTTTGTTTTAAAACTATTTCGCCATTTTCGCTTATGACTTTGATAGGAGCAAAAATTTTAACCCTTTCTGGTTTAATTTTTTCTGGATTTGGAAAATCATGCCCATAGATTATATCAGCATTGAAGTTTTTACCATTTTCTCCCCAAACCCACAAATCATGAGCGAAAGCCGATGAGGCAACGAATGTAACCAGTACAACTGCCATGCTTAAAATTATCACATTGATTTTTTTCATGACAATCTCCTTTCATTACATTTTACAAATTTTTTGATGCCACCTCTGAACCCGAACGACATTCTAAGCAAGCATCCACGTGCTACAAAATTTTTTCTTCATACTTTCTCCTCCTTGAAAAAAGATTTTTGTCGAATCGCCCAACGCTGAGGTCAGGAGCGGCGTGATTTTACCCCAGCACTTGGATTAAAAGGACTAGCTGTCGATGTTAATAAATTTCGAAAAATCGTGAACCTCACACTGCCTCTTGAAGTGACTTGTTAGCCATTAGTTTTCACTTTCGTTTATTCTGTAGCAATATTTTCCATCGCCGTTATCGATGACGATAGAATACATGAGCAAATAAACAAATAAAGGGAGTTGAGCATTCTACTTTATTTTTTATTTCAGCTATAGTTTACTATAGCTCGGTATTATTTCTTTAAAAGAGATTTTGTGATTCTATATTGGCGCAAGTAGACCACTTTCACATCTTGTTATAATATTTTAATTTTAATCTATTTTCATGACTTGGATAGCTTGTAACCCTAAAGGAATGAATTTGGAGAAGCTAGAAACTTGAGCGATTCTCGCTTGCTAAGCTTATTCCAAAGGTCGCTCTCCATGCAATTTAATTGTCTAGAAATTCAAACAAACATTTTTTTTGATTATCCTGTGAAACAATTACTAAAAACAACCAATAATTCATGCCTTTAGTATTTATTTACCTGAACCCTCTTCTGTAAGATACTCCACACTCGCAATGAGTAATTTGCCTGAGAGATTGCCAGCAGAATATTGACCCAACGGGCTTTTAAGTCGTACCTCTTCGGTACAAGACATTATTTCTTACCTTCCATGCTTGAAAAATAAAATCCTAATATCTGACAAGTTAATTAGAACTAAAGCGATATCACCATTCTATTTTATACACTTTCCTTCTTTCTCCTTCGCTCTGCACTCATTGTCGAGTTCACCTGTGATAGGCTTGGTATATATGACATCATAATCCGATGTCGGCCAATTGGAACAATTTTTACACCAGTGCCATGTGTCGCTTCCCTTCCTTTTTCGATATTCAACCATAATGAATCTCCTTTCTTAGCCCCATTGAATTTCGTTGGATATGTGCATAGGCTTACACAATACCCAACGTGAAGTCCCCCAGTGGGTGAAACGAGTCCAGTGGAGAAATTCGTTAAAAGCCCCATGCTTTACCATAAAAACAGTACTATGATTGCAAATTTTTAACGCAGAGCCCACCAGCGAGTGTAACGGGTCCGGTGAAACGACTTGTATATTTTTTTACGTAAAATCAACCTGACCATCAGGATTGATAACATATTCAAAGATTAATTCATCTATTGAGTCGCTACGAGTACAGTCTTTTATACTAATGATTTTTATAGCTGCAAAATTACCATAAGAATTTTCAAGGATTACAATTTCACCCTCTTGAGGGGTTCTAGAACGAGATGAAAAGTCATAATCTTTGGCAGATGAGATTTGATTTATTGCAGACACGCCCTTTGCCAAGGCAATAGCTTTGATTGATGCTGGATCATTGTATACATGTATTGACTGATCACTTGCTTTTGACCATTTAGTTTCAAATTTTAGTTCATCGTTACCAATAACGAACAAACCATTATTATTGCTGTAATCGAATGAGTTTCTACCTTTGAGTCTACGATTTGCATATTTCTTAGTTCGTTTA
>PDWJ01002065.1_pt1 | contig 25374 bp, 23 predicted proteins | sample 1430881 | NCBI WGS metagenome assembly PDWJ01 (sample SAMN01162460, study PRJNA174530) | Oral metagenome, whole genome shotgun sequencing project. | biome: Marine environment; feature: Marine mammal; material: Swab sample of the gingival sulcus; isolation source: swab sample of gingival sulcus...
TTTAAAAATCCTACTTATTTATTTGAGAATACTTATCATTATTCTGAAAAACTTACATTTTTGTGAGGCTAAATCTATTAAAAACTTGATTAAACCCATCAAAATTCTCTACTTTTGCCAACACAATTGAGCAAAGCTATTTTATCATGTACAGAACACATACAAACGGTGAATTAAACGCATCAAATATCGGCAATACTGTAACCTTGTCAGGTTGGGTACAAAAGGTTAGAGATAAAGGATTTATGATTTGGGTTGACCTGAGAGACAGATACGGAATTACACAACTTATTTTTGATGAAGAACGCACACCTAAAGATATTTTAGCACATGCTCAAAAATTAGGCCGTGAATTTGTCATTCAAATTAAAGGAAAAGTCATAGAACGCAGTTCAAAAAACCCGAATTTGCCTACCGGAGATATTGAGGTATTGGTAGAAGAACTCACGGTTTTAAACAAAGCGTTATTACCTCCTTTTACCATAGAAGACAAAACCGATGGCGGGGAAGAACTTCGGATGAAATATCGCTATCTGGACATTAGGAGAAATCCTGTAAAAGAGAACTTGATTTTTCGTTCAAAAGTCACCCAGAAGGTAAGAAATTATTTGGCAAACGCCGGATTTGTTGAAGTAGAAACACCTTATTTAATTAAATCTACTCCGGAAGGAGCCCGGGATTTTGTAGTGCCTTCCCGTATGAACCAAGGCCAGTTTTATGCTTTGCCGCAGAGTCCGCAGACTTTTAAACAGTTGCTTATGGTGGGCGGATTGGATAAATATTTTCAGATAGTAAAATGCTTTAGGGATGAAGACCTGAGAGCCGATCGTCAGCCGGAATTTACGCAAATAGACTGCGAAATGGCTTTTGTAGAACAGGAAGATGTTTTAGAAGCATTTGAAGGACTTACCAAACATTTGTTAATGGAAATTAAGGGTGTAGAAGTGCAAAAATTTTCGAGAATGACTTATGAAGAAGCTATGAAAAAGTATGGCAATGACAAGCCTGATATTCGTTTTGGAATGGAATTTGGCGAATTGAATAACGTTGCACAACACAAAGATTTTAATGTATTTAACCAAGCTGAATTGGTAGTGGGTATTGCTGTACCCGGAGGAAATTCTTATAGCCGAAAAGAAATAGACAAGCTGGTAAACTGGGTTAAAAGGCCGCAAATTGGTGCTAAAGGGATGGTATATGTCCGTTGTAATGAAGACGGTTCTTATAAATCATCAGTAGATAAATTTTACAATCAGGAAGATTTGGCCGCCTGGGCAAAGGCTACAGGGGCTAATCCGGGAGACCTCATCTGTGTATTATCCGGTGAAAGCTGGGCTACCAGAACCCAGTTAAGTGCGTTGCGAATGGAACTGGCGGAGCAGTTAGGATTAAGAAAAAAAGACGAATTTGCCGCACTTTGGATTACCGATTTTCCACTGTTGGAATGGGATGAAGAAACAAAAAGATACCATGCCATGCACCATCCGTTTACGGCACCAAAACCGGAAGACATAGATTTGTTGGATACCGCACCCGAAAAAGTCAGGGCAAATGCCTATGACTTGGTGCTCAATGGCAATGAAGTTGGCGGCGGTTCTATTAGAATTTTTGATAAATCTTTGCAGTCAAAAATGTTTGACTTATTAGGTTTTACCAAAGAAGAAGCTCAAGCCCAATTCGGATTTTTGATGAATGCTTTTCAATACGGAGCTCCGCCTCATGGAGGAATTGCTTTTGGATTGGACAGACTGGTGGCCATTCTTGGCGGACAAGAAACCATTAGGGATTTTATTGCATTCCCAAAAAATAATGCAGGAAGAGACGTTATGATAGATGCTCCTGCAACAATAAGCCGGGAACAGCTTAGTGAGTTGAACCTAAAATTGTTAGATAACAATAATATCAAATCTAGTATAAAATGATATTTTGAATTTGGTATGATAACTAAACAGGGAGCTTCTTATCTTTAGAAGAATGCAAAAAACCAAAAGCATAATAAAGAAAATAAACTATTGGAGATTGCGATATATCTCTCAGAGAAAATTTATTTTTATTTCAAGTGCTTTAGTAGGTTTTTTGGCAGGATTGGCAGCCGTTACACTAAAAAACATCACTTTTAGTATTGAAAAAGTTTTTGAACAGGGTATTATTTTTTCAAATAATCAGTTGTATTTTATTTTGCCGGTTATTGGGCTGTCTCTGGTATATTTAATAAAAAAATACATCTTTAGAAAAGCGATGTATCCGGAGTTTCCGCCATTTATTAAGCGGGCTATTCCTTCTATTTTATATGCTTTGTTGCGTCAGAACGGAAGAATATCCAATAGGCATATTTATTACCAGCTTTTTACCGCTCCTATAACGGTTGGTTTTGGAGGGTCTGTAGGATTATTGGGGCCTGCAGTTACGACCGGTTCTGCCATCAGTTCCAGCTTAAGCCGATTGTTTTTAATAGATAAAAAAACCCGTACATTGCTTATAGCTTGTGCTACTTCCGGAGTAGTGGCTTCTATGTTTAAAGCTCCTATTGCGGCGTTGGTCTTTGCCATAGAAATTTTTAGTTTAGACTTGGCTTTTGCCTCATTGGTTCCACTGCTGTTAGCGTCTATTGCTTCGGTTTTAACGTCTTACTTTTTTCTGGGTGATGAGGTGTTGTTTAGTTTTGATGTAACAGACAAGTTTATTTTAAGAGATACTATTTTTTATATAATGCTGGGTGTTAGTACCGGTGTAGCTTCTTTATATTTTACTAAGATTTATTTTGGTATTTATAAGTTTTTTGGAAGGTTTAAAACCCGTTTTGTTAAACTTTTGGTAGGTGGAGTTATCATTGGTATTATGTTATATCTTATTCCGCCTTTATATGGTGAAGGTTTAGAATTTATAAATAATTTATTGCACGAAAACACCCGTGATGCCCTTGGTGTAACACCTTTTGACAATTTTATAGACAACATCTGGGTAGTCATTGGTTTATTGATAGGGATTACCGTTTTTAAAGCCATAGCTATGACTACTACTTTTGCAGCAGGCGGTGTAGGCGGTGTTGTTATTCCCACTTTGGTAATGGGCAGTACATTGGGAAATGTGTTCGCAAAAATTATCAACAATATTGGATTGGGATTTCATATTTCCGAAGCTAATTTTACTTTAATAGGCATGGCAGGCTTAATAGCAGGGGTAATACAAGCTCCGCTTACGGCTATTTTTTTGATAGCAGAAATTACAGGTGGTTATGAATTGTTTATTCCATTAATGATAACCGTGGCCATTTCTTTTATGATTACCAAACATTACATGGAACACACTATATACACCAGAGAATTGGCTGAAAGTGGTAATTTATTGACACATGATAGAGATCAAAATGCTTTATTGTTAATGAAAATAAACGAGGTAATTGAAAATAATTTTATTCCGCTAAAACCTGAAATGACTTTGGGTGATTTGCTGCATAAAGGCGTAGCCAAGTCCACCAGAAATATATTTCCGGTAATTAATAAACACAAAAATTTAGTAGGCATAGTTCTGGTGGATGACATAAGGGATTTAATGTTTAATCAGGAGTTGTATGATATTACAAAAGTGCAGGATTATATGCATCAACCTCCGGAATTTATCATTTATGAAAAAGATAGTATGCAGAGTGTAATGGAAAAATTTCAGAAAACCGGAGCTTGGAATTTACCGGTAATTAAAGACAACCAATACCTTGGGTTTATTTCAAAATCTAAACTGTTAACGGCATATAGAAATAAATTGCTGCAAACAACCAATTAATTTGCATTGTTGTTCGTGCAGAGTTGAACCATTTTTTCACTTTGGTGAATAATATGGGTTAATTATTTGCCATTAAATACGCCTTTAAAAAAGCATCTATGTTCCCGTCCATAACAGCATCTACATTACCGGTTTCATGTCCTGTTCTTACATCTTTTACTAATTTGTAAGGGTGCATTACATAATTTCTAATCTGCGAACCAAAGTCTATTTTCTTTTTATTGGCTTCTATTTGATCTCGTTTTTCGTACTGTTTTTGTAATTCTAGTTCGTACAACTGGGATTTTAGCATTACCATCGCTTTTTCACGGTTTTCCAACTGCGATCGGGTTTCAGAATTATGAATCACAATGCCGGTAGGATGGTGGGTAAGCATTACTTTGGTTTCTACCTTGTTTACATTTTGCCCTCCGGCACCGCTGGAACGTGCAAAATCCCATGAGATATCTGCCGGGTTAATTTCTATTTCTATACTGTCATCGGCCAATGGATACACATATACAGATGCAAAGGAAGTGTGCCGTTTTGCGTTGCTGTCAAACGGAGATATTCTTACCAGCCGGTGAACACCATTTTCGCCTTTGAGATAGCCAAAGGCATAATCACCGTCTATTTCCAATGTTACGGTTTTTATACCGGCTACATCTCCGTCTTGATGGTTGAGTTCTTTGACTTTAAAACCTTGTTTGTCAGCCCACATTAAATACATTCGCATCAGCATAGCTGCCCAGTCACAACTTTCTGTACCACCTGCTCCGGCTGTGATTTGTAAAACGGCACTTAGGTCATCCCCTTCATTAGACAACATGTTTTTAAATTCTAGTTTTTCTAATAAATCGTTTGCTTTGTGGTGGCGTTGTATAATTTCTTCTTCTGTAGCTTCGCCGTCTTTATAAAAATCATAGATTATTTCCAATTCTTCAGCCAGAGTTTTCAGAGAATTGTAATCTTCTACCCAGGCCTTTTTGCTTCTTATAGCCCGCATTATTCTTTCGGCTTCTTTGGGGTTATTCCAAAAATCAGGATTGGCCGTCTTTTCTTCCTCATTGCTTATTTCTATCTGCTTTTGTTCTATGTTCAGATAACCTTTTAGCTTCTCGGTTCTTTGTACAATTTCTTTTATGTTGTCTTGTGTTATCATCTTAGGGCAAAATTAAAGCAGAAAATTTGAAATATACTAAAATGGATAATTAATCCCTATATTATATACCGCATGGTTAAAGTTGTAATTTTTAAACCATTTATTTTTGGATAATAAATAGGGCTCATAAGTTTTTAAGCCAATATCAAACCGAAGTACCAAAAAGGTAAAATCATATCTTAGCCCTAAGCCACTACCCACCGCAATTTCTTTGATAGAATTTAAACCTTTAAATTTTGTGTCGGTTGTACTTTGATTAGAATTAGTTATATCCCATATATTTCCGGCATCTATGAATAATGCACTGTGAAAATTGTTAAAAAGTTTAAAACGATATTCTAAGTTTGATGTGAGTTTAAAACTACCCACATTAAATTCTAATCTGTTTTTGGTAGATCCGGGGCCTAATTTAAAGGTATTCCACGCCCGGACATCATTAGAACCTCCTGCACTATAGCTTCTGCTAAACGGTATATAATTTGAAGTACCCGCAGGAAATGCTGCTCCTAAAAATGTTCTAAATACCAAAGTGTTACTGCTAGTTATGTGAAAATATTTTTTGTATTCCAATTCTGGTTTTATATATTGTGCTAAGGATACTCCAAACATTTTTTTACTTTCGTTATTGGATGGTTTTTTTATCAAAAGCGAAGTGATATTCCCCGAAGAAATTAACCTTCCGGTAAAAGAGAAAAATTCATTGTCTGTAAAACTTTCCTGAGTGTTTAGGTTATAAGTATAAGACATTACCGGCACCATATAATCTTCTTTTAAGATATTATAGCGTTCCTTTATCTCTTTAACATCATTATATTGCGAAGGATATTGGCTTTCAAATGTAGAATTGTCCAAAACGTAGTTAATGTAAGACAAAGGAGCAATTAATTTTCCATTCTCGTTTACCCAGGTAATATCTTGTGGCGGAATATAATTTTTTATTATATTTTCCAGAATTCGTCTTTCAGAACCGTAGATTTCAAAATAATTACTCACACGTAAATTTTTTATATACTGTATATTTAAAAGGTCAAAAGTATGATTGGTATATTTATTACTTTGCCAATTGTAATTAATGCCTCCGGTTATATTTCTTCTGTCTAAGCCTATATTTTTTTGCAAACTAACACTAACACTAAGATTGGTTTTGGGGTTCATTTTTTTGGGGATAATGGCATTAGTTTTTAGTGGAAAGAATATTCTGGGAATACGCAAATTTGCAGTAGTACCGGCCTCCCAGGCATTAAAAAACCTCGAATTATCCGAAACGTCTTTGGACGAATTTAAAAATGACCCTTGAAATGACAATTCCAACACCTCTGCTCCCCTAAATATATTTCTTACAGACCAGCCTACCCTTCCTGATATTCCAAATGGTTTTATGTTAGAAGTATTAACATCTAAATCAAAACTTAAAGATTGTTTTTTTAACGGTGAGACATAAATGTTAGCCATTAACGAACCATCATTATTTTCGATATATTTAATGTCCACACCCGGATTAAAGTTCTGTAGTTCGCGTAAATACTGGCGGGTTAAATTTCTCTCGGTATCTTTATAAACACCTCCGGGAGTAATAATGATAGCGTTTGACAAGTATTTGGGGTTATAAGACAGTTTATTTGTAGCATAGAACATGTATCCATTATAAAAGGCAGAATCTTTTATAGGTAGGTCTTTATTGGCAAAACTAAAATCAGTAAAAACATTTACGTTTGTTACCCTTTTAATTTCAAAAGGCTTTGTGTACACAGAATCGTCTTTTTCTATGGCACGGTTGTAGATTTTAAGGTAAACATCTGCTTTGTGCGAGTCTGTATTTAAAGTGTCTAACCAGAATTCCATATTGCTATTGCCAAAATGATAGATTCCGTTATTCCTAAAAACCGAAATTAACCGCTGTTCTTCTTGTTCCATTTTTGCATAATCTACTCTTTCTCCTTTTTTTACCAGAGTCTTGGCCGTGTTTTGTTTATATATGGAGTCTAATATAGGCGTATTTATATTTACAAAAAGGCTGTCAATATAATATGGCTCATGAGTAGTAACGTTATAGATTACTTCGGCTTTTTTAACAGGTTTAATGTCTGTTTCAGCGTGTACCTCAGTATTAAAATAGCCTTTGCTTTGGTAATATCGCCGTAATGCTAATGCAGATTTTTCCATCTTGGCACTATCCAATAAAACTGGCGGGTTTCCATTCTTTAAAAACCATTTATTAAAACTCTCATAGGCATTATCCATACCTTTTACTTGTTTTTCAGAAAATATGGAATTCAGCGTATTTTCCATTTTGGGATGCCGCTTTAGATAACTGTCAAAAGCCAGTTTGTAATTGGGATTGGCCAAATTGTAAATATGAAGAGAAAGTGGAATACCCAGTATTTTAGTATTGGGAGATTGTTTCAGATAACTGTAAATTTCTTCTTTAGCCGCTTTTTTTTCGTTTACAATTATCTTATTTTTATACAATAACAATTGACCTTCCTGTAAACGCTTTGACGCACTGCAAGACAGCAAAATAACAGCGATAAATACCAATGTGAGTATTTTACAAAAATGAAGAGTCAATAGGGGCAAAAATTTAGATAAACGTTTACGGTTTTTGATTGTATCTTTATTTAATTTCCCAAATGTTCAGGATAATTTTATATTTTTTAATAAAATTAAAATTTAAAAATACGTTCCATTAGCCAAAAATACATTTATTTATATGTTGAGCAAAAACCAAATTAAATTAATAACAAGTTTACAGCAAAAAAAGTACCGAAATAAACACGGTTGCTTTATAGCTGAAGGTGAAAAATTGGTTTGGGAGTTGATAAAAGCTGCTTATAGATTGGAAAATTTGTATTGTACCAAGGCTGTTGCAAATGACTTTAAACGATATAAGCCAATTATTTTGCCGGAAAGTAGTTTAAAAAAAATAAGTATTTTAAAAACGCCAAATAGTGTTCTGGCCGTGTTTAAAATACCAAAACGCAAAGCGATACAAACAAGCGGATTGATATTGGCCTTAGATAAAGTAAGAGATCCTGGCAACTTGGGTACCATAATACGCCTGTGCGATTGGTTTGGGGTAGCTCAACTTGTTTGTTCTGAGGATACTGTAGATTGTTACAACCCTAAAGTGGTACAGGCGACTATGGGTTCACTGGCCAGAGTATCTATAGTTTACACCAATTTAGAAACCTATTTAAAACAGGTTAAATCTCCGGTTTACGGTGCATTTATGGATGGCAAACCGGTTTATAAGTTGGTATTACCACAAAATGCCGTGTTGATTATGGGTAATGAGGCCAATGGAATTTCTAACAGTGTACAGGCTTGTGTGAATAATCTTGTTAGTATTCCAAAATACGATAGTACGGCAACAGTAGAAAGCCTAAATGTAGCCACAGCAACGGCTATTTTGTTAAATGAATTTAGGAGAGGCGTGTGATGCGAGGAATGTAATGGTACGAATACGATAAGATGGCACGTATAGGCAATATAGAAAAATGTTGTTTACGGCTTTTGAAAACGGTAAAACTACTCAAATGTTAAGTTTAAAAACACACCGCGAGTACCAAAATAATCTATGGGCAATGTCCAAGGGCTTGCCGGATTGTCATCTGGAATGATTTCATTGTTAATGGCAAAAATACCGCGAATGGATGGTGAAAATTTAAAATAGGGCAGGTAAAAATCTACCCCCAAGCCTACCTCATACATAAAATTGCTTCGCTTCATTCTAAATTCGCCTTCAAAATTGTCATCTTTATTGGCTTGATTGCTCGAAAAATTAAAATCATACGATACTCCACCAATGATAAATGCAGCAAAATTATCTAAACGGTTGGTTCTTAATTTTACCAATAACGGCAGCCTAAAATAAGTGCCGGGCACTTTACGAATACGGTCTTGTTCAGTATCAGGAATAGTGGGATTATGAAATGTAAGTACTTTGTTATTGCTAGATAACCCGGGTTCAAAACGCAGATTAATATTATTGTGTAAACGGTAATCGAGTACTAAACCTATATTAAAACCAATTTTATTTTCTACTTCAATCAGAGAATTGGGCAATTCATAACTTATCTTAAAACTTTTTTTGTTAACGCCCAGATAAAATCCAAAGTGAAATTGATCTTCGTCAAAATTTGGCAAATGTTCTATTCGGTCTTTTTGTGCAAATCCGGAAATATTGCATAAAGAAAGTAGGCATATCAGAAGAAATAATAACCTTTTCATGCTTCTGCTATTTGTAATTTATTATAAATCAATTTTTTACATTATTTCGTTGCAGTGTAAATAGATGCCACTCCAAAAGTTAAGGGTTGGTTAGATGTATTATTAAACCCATTTTTTCTTAAAATATTGTTGAACTTTTCTCCATAAGGAAAAGCCGCTGCAGATTCTGGTAAATATTCATAGGCTCGTTTGTCTTTTGAGAGTAATTTTCCCAAGGTAGGAATTACGTATTTAGCATAAAACTTATAGCCTTGTTTTACCGGGAATTTTTCGGGTTGTGAGGTCTCTAAAACCACAAAAATACCATTGGGAGCTAAAACTCTGTAAATTTCTTGCAGCCCTTTATCCAAATTTTCAAAATTTCTTACCCCAAAACCTACCGTAATGGCATCAAAAGTATTGTCCTCAAAAGGCAAATTTTCCGAATCGCCCTGCACCATTTCTATCAGATGAGATAAATTTTTTGCCTTAACCTTTTTTTTACCCACAGCTAACATCCCTGCCGATAAATCCAGGCCTATTATTTTTTTTGGATGTAATTTTGCTAACATAATTGCAAAGTCTCCGGTACCGGTGGCGATATCTAAAATATATTGCGAATTTTTTTTACTAATGATTTTTACTACCTTTTTTCGCCATTTTATATCCAAACCAAAAGTCATAAGCCTGTTTAGAGAATCATAATTCCCGGACACCTTATCAAACATGTTCTTAACCTGCTCTTTCTTAGAGGTTTGCGTGTTTTTATAAGGTGTTACTTTATCGTGCATAAAAGGATAAAAATTTTTGACAAAGATACACATCTGGCATAAAAAACAATATTATTTGGCTAAATGCTTGACAAGGGCATGCCTGATATTGTATATTTGCCTCCGTTTGCCCTAAAAATGCTGAAATTCAAAATAAAAGCAGAGTTTCAAAAAAAATAATTTAGCCTTAAAATTTGAAAGATTAGTCAAACGCGATATGTGAATTCTAAGAGCGTATGGTTAAGTTATTGTTAAACTAAACATTCAAAAATCAAAAATATAAACCTTCAGAAAAATGAAATTATCACACTTTAAATACGATTTACCGGAAAAATTATTAGCAGAATACCCTTCAGAAGTAAGAGATGAAGCCAGATTAATGGTATTAAACAGAAAAGACCAGACCATAGAACATAAATTATTTAAAGATTTAGTAAATTATTTTGAAGAAGATGATGTAATGGTGTTTAACAATACCAAAGTATTTCCGGCCAGATTGTTTGGGAATAAAGAAAAAACCGGAGCTAGAATAGAAGTTTTCTTACTCAGAGAGCTTAACCCCGAAACACGTTTATGGGATGTTTTGGTTGACCCTGCCCGTAAAATAAGAATAGGTAATAAGTTGTTTTTTGGAGAAAATGAAGATTTAGTAGCAGAAGTTATTGATAATACTACATCTCGTGGTAGAACCCTTCGTTTTTTATTTGACGGAGCTTATGAAGACTTTAGGAAAAAATTAAAAGAACTGGGTCAAACACCACTGCCAAAATACATTAAAAGAGCAGTAGAGCCTTTAGATGAAGAGCGGTATCAAACAATTTATGCCAAACACGAAGGAGCTGTAGCTGCCCCTACTGCGGGTTTACACTTCTCAAAACATTTATTAAAACGCTTAGAGATAAAAGGCGTGGACTTGGCAGAAGTAACACTACATGTAGGTTTGGGCACTTTTCAGCCGGTAGAAGTAGAGGATTTATCCAAGCACAAAATGGATTCTGAAGAAATATACATCCCTGAAATTGCGGTAAAAAAAATAAACAAAGCCATAGATAACAACAGAAGAATTTGTGCAATAGGCACTACAGTTATCCGTACACTGGAAAGTTCCGTATCTACGGATGGGCATTTGAATAAATACAACGGGTGGACTAATAAGTTTATTTTTCCGCCTTATGAGTTTAACATTGCCAATGCAATGGTGACTAATTTTCATACCCCAAAATCTACTTTAATGATGATGACTTCTGCTTTTGCCGGACACGATTTTCTAAAAGAGGCTTATGCCGAAGCCATTAAAGAGAAATACAAGTTTTATTCCTATGGCGATGCTATGTTAATTCTTTAGAATTAACCCGAATTATTCATGTAAAGTTAAACCAATAGATTTTATTTTAATGATATTCATGTGTTTAGACTTGGTATAATATTTAGAAATAACAAAAAAAGCAGTTTGTAATTCAATTACAAACTGCTTTTTATTTCTTCTGATAAGAAAATATTTGCTATTTCTTATTTACATCTTTAATGTAATTTTCCAATGCCATTGACATAGATGGATTTTCCTTAGTTGGTGCCGAAATATCTACCCGTAAGCCCGCTTCTTCAGCAGCTTTATTGGTAGAGTTGCCAAAAACAGCTATTCTGGTATGATTTTGCTCAAAATCCGGAAAATTTTCAAATAGTGATTTTATACCGCTTGGGCTAAAGAAAACTAAAACGTCATAATAAACATCTTTAAGGTCAGATAAATCACTAATTACGGTCTTGTACATAATAGCTTTTGACCATTTGATACCTGTTTCATCCAGCATTTTAGGAATTATGGCTTTTAACTTATCCGAACACGGCAGTAAAAATTTTTCGTCTTTATGCCTCTTTATAATTTTTATTAAATCGGCAAAAGTACGTTGGCCTACATAAATTTTTCTTTTTCTATAGACCACATATTTTTGTAAATAATAAGCAACTGCTTCGGATTGGCAGAAATACTTCATGCTATCCGGTACTTTAAACCGCATTTCCTCAGCTATTCTAAAAAAATTATCCACCGCATTCCTGCTGTTTAAAATAATGGCTGTAAATTGGGATAAATCAATTTTTTGATTGCGTACTTCCCTAGCAGTTAAGCCTTCTACATGTATAAACGAACGAAAGTCTATTTTAACTTTCTGTTTATCTGATAAATCGTAGTAAGGAGACTGTTCTGTGCTGGGTGCAGGTTGTGAAACTAAAATAGTTTTTACTTTCATAAAATAAATACCTTTTTAAATTTAGTATTCAAAAAATACACATATTTATATTAAGAGCTTTATAGCAATTAAAATAGGTGCAATTTCAAGGGTGCAAAGGTACAAAATAAAATAGAAAAAATTACCAAAAATAAACTTTTGATTGTTTTTAACAAGTAATGCATAATAATACAACAATAGAATAACGGAGAGTATCAGCAATAACTTAGCAAAGAAAGGGGCTTTAAAGTAAAAGCTAATTACCACTACAGGAAATATGATCATACTAAAATTACTCATATAGCCTATTTTTAAATAGGTAAAATATGCCTGTTTAGATTCTAATTCAAATAATGAACCCAATATTACGCCCAATATTAACCGGATAGAAAAGAACCCCAATACAAGCCCAAAAATAAAAAAAAACTGTAATAAAGGATTGGTATGAAGTACTACATTCTCAATTTCTAATAGTGCCAGAATCAGAAAAGACATTATAATTACAAAAATTAAATAAAAAACAATGTTAAATGTACTTAGTAAAAGAGGAGCTGTTTTAGAATAGCTATTGATGTAGCTGTTATTTGAAAGAATTTGCTGTACCCGGATAAATCTATCACTGTATTTTAATTTGTTTAAAATAATTAAGGTAATTACTATAAGCAGTATGATGGTAATCCAATCATTAGATTCAAAATTTCGCTCCAAGGCTTCTAACATAAAAATACTGCTTTTATTTAATAACAAAATTAGTCAATTTTTATTTTACCTTTGTGCTTCAAAGTTTATAAATGCAAGATACACTTGTAATCATTCCTACTTTTAACGAAAAGGAGAATATTGAAAATATCATAAGGGCAGTTTTTGCGTTGGAAAAACTGTACCATATATTAGTGGTGGATGATAGTTCCCCGGATGGTACGCCATCTATTGTACAGCGGTTACAATCAGAATTTTCAGGAAAGTTGTATTTGGAAACCAGACAGCATAAAGGTGGCTTAGGAGGGGCATATATCCATGGTTTTAAATGGGCTTTGGCTAGGGGTTACCAATATATTATTGAAATGGATGCAGATTTTTCCCATAATCCTAAAGACCTGATAAGACTATATAAAGCCTGTGCCCATTACAATGCTGATGTAGCCATAGGTAGTCGTTATTCTAAAGGCGTAAATGTGGTAAACTGGCCTATGAACCGTGTTTTAATGTCTTATTTTGCCTCTAAATATGTAAGATTTATTACCGGAATACCGGTACACGACACCACAGCCGGTTTTGTTTGTTACAAACGTAAGGTTTTGGAAGCCATAAATCTGGATAAAATAAAATTTATAGGATATGCTTTTCAAATAGAAATGAAATTCAAAGCCTGGAAACACGGTTTTAACATAAAAGAAGTTTCGGTTATTTTTAAAGACAGGACATTGGGTAAATCAAAAATGGATAGTTCTATTATTGGAGAGGCTATTATTGGAGTGATTAGAATGAGATTTAAAGGATTGCCCAAGTAAAATTTTCAAAATTTTTTAGGTTTAATTAGGTCAAACAGTTAATTTATAAGATAGATAAGTTAAAAAGACCTAAATAAGTTCAAATATAAAAAATGTTTAATTTTTAAATCAATGAATAAAACATTAATTAAAAATGTAAATCTGGTCAACGAAGGAAAAGTTAAAAAAACTGATGTACTCATAGTTGGAAAATATATTGAGAAAATTGGAAATATAGCTGTAACCGATAATAATACAACAGTTATAGACGGATTGGGTAAATATCTTATTCCGGGGGTTATAGATGATCAGGTGCATTTTAGAGAACCCGGGCTTACACACAAGGCTACTATAGCTTCAGAGAGCAGGGCAGCGGTTGCTGGTGGAATTACTTCATTTATTGAAATGCCCAATACCGTCCCTCAGGCTACTACTCAGGCTCTTTTACAGGATAAATTTGATAGGGCCGCTTTGACTTCCTATGCCAATTATTCCTTTATGTTTGGCGGTACCAATGACAATTTAGATGAACTGTTAAAGACAGACCCGCAAAAAGTAGCGGCTATTAAGCTGTTTTTGGGTTCATCTACAGGAAATATGTTAGTGGATGACGAAGAGGTTTTAGAAAAAATATTTTCTTCTACCAAAATGCTTATTGCTGTACATTGTGAAGATGAAACTACTATCCGCGATAATCTGGCTACCGCAAAAGCGGTTTATGGCGATAATATCCCCATGGCTATGCATCCTAAAATAAGAAGTGAAGAAGCCTGTTATATTTCTTCATCAAAGGCGGTGGCTTTAGCCAAAAAAACCGGAGCCAGATTGCATGTTTTTCATTTATCAACTGATAGGGAAACGGTTTTGTTTAGAAATGATATTCCATTAGAAGAAAAACAAATTACCGCTGAAGTCTGTATTCATCATTTGTGGTTTGATGACAGTTTTTATAACGAAAAAGGCTCTTTTATAAAGTGGAATCCGGCTGTAAAAACCGCCAAAGACAAAAAAGGGCTGTGGAAAGCCTTATTAACAGATAAAATAGATGTTATAGCCACAGACCATGCCCCGCATACCATAGAAGAAAAACGTCAGGTTTACACAAAGGCTCCCAGTGGAGGCCCATTGGTACAACACGGTTTGCTAGCCATGTTAGAAAGTGTACATCACGGTATTCTTACATTAGAAAAATTAGTGGAAAAAATGTGTCATAATCCGACAATTCTGTTTCAGATAGAAAAAAGAGGTTATGTAAGAGAAGGCTATTATGCGGATTTGGTGTTGCTGGACCTTGATGCTCCGCAACAGGTAACCAAAGATAATATTTTATACAAATGTGGATGGTCTCCCTTTGAGGGAACTGTATTTAAATCGGCGGTAACGCATACATTTGTAAATGGAAAATTGGTGTATCACAATGGTCGGGTTAGTGAAGAAAGGCATGGAATGCAGCTGACTTTTGAGAGGTAGGTTTTTTGAATAGGTGTTTAAATCAATCCTTTTTCCTCAAAATACTGCACTACAGCTTCTTTCATAAGTACAGATTGTTCTCCGGGTTTTAGAAAAGGCAGTTGCTCTTTTACCATATAATGCGGCCAACCTTCCTTATCAAAAAAATCAAATTGGTAGTATCCGTAGGGTTCCAGTAGGCGGCAAATGGCAATGTGCATCAGGTTAATCTTCTCGTCTTTTTTAAAACGGCGGTGGCCCTGCCCCAATTCTTCTACACCTATTAGATAGATAATGCCGTCTAAGTCTATTATATTCCCATCTGCAAATTTATCAGATAGTTTTTTCTGAATGGTTTCCCATTTGTGTTTTAAAATATTGGTTACAGCCATTAAATCATTTATTCCAGTTTATAAATCTCCATAATTCTATTTAAAATACTGTCAAAATCTATTTTAAGGTCAATAAGTTTTCCGGTAAATATATCAAATACCCAGCCGTGTATTTTTAATTCACCTTTCCGGTAAGCTCTTTGTACTACAGCCGTTTTTAATAAATTGATACATTGCTCTTGAACATTTAGTTCTACCAATCGGTTATATTTTTTAGTCTCATCGGCAATCGCATTTAATTCATTGCTATGTTGCCTGTAAACATTTCTTATATTCCGTAACCAAGGGTTTAAAATCCCCAAATCTGCTGACTGCATAGCCGCTTTTACTCCACCACAACCGTAATGGCCACAAACTATGGCGTGCTTTACCCCCAGATATTTTACCGCATAGTTTACTACAGACATAACATTTAAGTCTATGCTTATAACCATATTTGCAATATTCCTATGTACAAAGACATCACCGGGAGATAGCCCCATCAGTTCCTCGGCAGATACCCTACTGTCTGAGCAGCCTATGTAAAGTAAATCAGGATTTTGCCCACTCCCCATTTTATCAAAATAAGCGGGGTCTTCATTTAGTTTTTGGGTAATCCATTCTTGGTTGTTTTTAAAAACGTTGGCTAATTTCATAAAATTTTATTTAATGATTAATTATAGGCCATAAAGCATTAAGAGAGTAATTTATCCGCAAAATAATTGAGCATTTTCTCTAACTCATCAAACTTACGTTCTTTTAATTCAATATCAGTGAAGCCTGGTAAATGCTTTGCAAAAAATATATGATTATTAGACATTTCAAATAAATTGGTAGCGTAAGCATTTGGATATTTAAACTCAGGATTAATTTCCGTTACCACTTTAGATATTAATGTTACCAACTGTTTGTAATTTCTAAAAAAACCCTTGGCATTTTCCGCTTCAACTTCTTTTGTATAATATGTTTTAACACCTTCTGCAATCACAACCTTGTGTAATATACTTTCGTTGATATAATCTACCGAAGGATTTTCAAAAGTTGCCGATACCAGAGCATTTATAATTATTCTCAATTTTTGCCTTGGGTCTTTAATGTTTAAGGTATTTACTGTAATCAGATAGCTTACCCATTCCCAGTACCACGAAACCAGATAAATCAATAATAAATGTTTATTCTCAAAATATCTGTAAACAGAAGATTCCGTAGAATTAATTCTTTTGGCCAATTTTTTAAAATTAAAAGCCTCAAAACCTATTTCGTTGATTAACAATATACTTTGTTGAAGAATTTTACGGCCTAATGCAGAACTCTGAGGATCTTTTAAAAACATGCCTTCATTAGGAGAAATAACAATTTTTACGCTCATTAAGTTTTATTTGAAGAACAAAGTTAGTTATTAATTATAAATAGTATATTTTTGATAGTAATTATTGAAAAAAAAGGAGGTTTACTATTAATTATAAAAGTATTATTTATATTTGTAACATCAAATCATTTAAGGATTAAACGTAATTCCTACAATGGTAAGATTAAAAATTATGAAATGAGCATTAACAAATTTTATCATTTCTTCACAAGAGGCAATGTGTAAAATTTTTAATGTGAGAACAAAGGAGTTACATTCATTCTCAATTTTATAATTTATTTTCAATTAACTACTAAAATTTATAAGGTATGAAAAACACTATTAGATTATTTACATTACTTTTTGTATTGGTTTCTTTGTTCAGTTGTAAAGAAAAAGTTGAACAAACTAATGCTCCTGCTGTAACAGAACCGGAAGTGGCAGAGCCGGTTTTGGTATCAAAAGTATTAACTTCTGAAGATCAGTCAGCTCTATCTCCTGATAAGGTAATTACTGCTTTTAAAGAAGGAAACGAACGCTACATGAATAACGATTTAACACCCAGAGACCTGCCGGTACAGGTAAAAAACAGTACTGGAGGCCAGTATCCACAAGCCGTTATACTTTCTTGTATTGATAGCCGTGTACCCGTAGAACATGTTTTTGATCAGGGAATAGGTGATGTTTTTGTAGCACGTGTAGCCGGAAATGTTTCTGATGAAGATATATTGGGCAGTATGGAATACGCTTGTAAAGTAGCTGGTTCTAAACTGGTATTGGTTATGGGACACGAACATTGTGGAGCGGTAAAAGCGGCTATAGATAATGTTAAAATGGGTAATATTACTGCTTTGTTATCAAAAATAAGGCCTGCAGTACTTCAACAATCTGATTACGATGGAGAAAAAACATCTAAAAACAAAGAATTTGTAGCTAAGGTAGTGGAAGGAAATGTTGAAAATACCATAAACGAAATAAGAAAAAACAGCCCTATTTTAAAGGAAATGGAGGACAATGGAGAGATAAAAATAGTAGGAGCTGTTTATGATTTGGATACCGGAAAAGTTGATTTTAGGTAATAAACTCATCTTCAATTTTTGTTTTAAACCGGAAATAAAATTTGTTCAGATAAGTTCTAATTTTCATTTGTTAAATAGAAAAGGAGTTTTTTAGCTCCTTTTTTTTTAACGCTATTTTCTTCATCATAAACTGGTTTAAACCGATTCCATTACATTATAAAGAAAAGACACCTTGAATTAGCTATTTTTCATATATTTTTGTAGGATAAGCATTCAGATTAAAATATTAAGGATATGTACGGCAAAATAAAAGAACACCTAAAAACAGAACTACAACATATAAAAGACGAAGGCCTTTTTAAAACAGAGCGAATAATTACTTCTCCGCAAGGTGCAGAAATAACCATAGAAGGCGGTAAAAAAGTGCTTAATTTTTGTGCTAATAATTATTTGGGATTGTCCAATCATCCCGAAGTAATTCAAGCCGCTAAAGATGCTATGGATACACATGGTTATGGAATGTCTTCGGTGCGGTTTATTTGTGGTACACAGGATATTCACAAAAAATTAGAGAAAAAAATAGCAGATTATTACGGTTTTGAAGATACCATACTCTATGCTGCCTGTTTTGATGCCAATGGTGGTGTCTTTGAACCGTTGTTGACTAAAGAAGATGCAATTATTTCAGATTCGCTCAATCACGCCTCTATTATTGATGGCGTAAGGTTATGCAAGGCCGCACGATACCGTTATGAAAACAACAACATGGCCGATTTAGAAGCACGGTTAAAAGAAGCAAACGAAAACGGAGCACGGTTTAAGATAATTGTTACGGATGGGGTTTTCTCTATGGACGGCATTGTAGCCAACTTGGATAAAGTCTGTGATTTAGCCGATAAATACGATGCTTTAGTTATGGTTGATGAATGCCATGCCACAGGATTTATTGGCGAAACCGGAATAGGTACCTTAGAGCTTAAAAATGCACTTAAACGTGTGGATATTGTTACCGGAACGCTGGGAAAAGCACTGGGTGGAGCACTGGGCGGCTATACTACGGCAAAAAAAGAAATTATAGAAATGCTGCGGCAACGATCCAGGCCTTATTTGTTTTCCAATTCTCTTGCTCCGGCTATAGTAGGAGCATCCTTAAAAGTTTTTGAACTCTTAGAAAAAGACAATTCCTTACGGGATAAGGTAAAAGAAAACACCAGATATTTTAGAAAAGGTATGGAAGCCGCCGGCTTTGATTTAATAGGTGCTGATGCTGCTATTGTACCGGTAATGCTATATGATGCCAAGCTTTCACAAGATATGGCAAATGCCCTGTTGGAAGAGGGTATCTATGTAATCGGATTTTTCTTTCCGGTAGTGCCAAAAGGCAAGGCTAGAATTCGGGTTCAACTATCTGCTGCTCATACAAAAGAGCAACTGGATAAAGCAATTGCTGCTTTTACCAAGGTAGGTAAGGCGTTGAGGGTAATTGCGTAAATTTTAATTATGAGTACCATTAGAATTACCAAACATTTTGATTTTGAAACCGCACACGCCCTTTACGGTTATGACGGAAAGTGCAAAAATATTCACGGCCATAGTTATCAATTGTATGTAACGGTTATGGGCCAGCCCATTAAGGACGCCAACCATGTAAAATATGGAATGGTGATAGACTTTGGCGATTTAAAACGAATTGTAAAATCAGAAATTGTTAATGTTTTTGACCATGCCACTGTGTTGAATGCCAATTCGCCTCATAAAGGCTTGGCAGCCCAAATAGAAGCCCATTCCTCAAAGGTGATTCTGGTAGATTACCAACCCACCAGTGAAAATATGCTTGTTGACTTTGCCGATAGGATACAAACAAAATTACCGGATAATGTAAAATTACATTCATTAAAACTCTGCGAAACCAATAGTTCTTATGCGGAATGGTTTGCTGCAGACCAAAATACTTAGAGTTAACCCGGATTATATTGATGAAATAATCCGGGTTAAATAATTAGACTTGGTATTATCATTTAAAATCGCAAAACAGTACCCACTAAGAAATTAGTAGTGGCTTGCGGATAATAACCCGTGCCTTCTATGGTAGTAATGCTACCGGGATTTGACCAGGTGTCGTTATAGGTATAATAATATCCGTTAGACACATATTTTTTGTTAAAAATATTGTTCACTAATCCGGTAATTGTGATGGATTCAAAGATTTTAGAGGGCTGCCATTGATATTGAATATTAAAATCGGAGACAAAATAGTCGTCTAGTTTAGATACCGGAGACTCTGTATTACTCATAAACTGTTCACCTACATATTTGGATAACAAAGTAATTTGTAAGTTTTTTACAGGGCTGTAAGCCAATACATTACTGGCAACAATATTCGGTGAATAAGAAATATCTGTTTCTCCGAGGTTTTTTATTTCTCCATTTATTTCTGTTACAAAATCTATGTTTTTACTACTGCTTAAAGCAATATTAGGCTGCCAAACCAATTTTTTACCCAATTCTACCAAAGCATCTACCTCTAAACCAACTCTATAGCTTTTACCACTATTGGTTCTAACAGGAGCTCCCACATCGTCTATTTGGCCGGTAAGAACCAACTGATCTTTGTAAAACATACCATAAACATTAGTGTTTAATTTTATTTTATCGGTATCAAAACGCCATCCTAGTTCTATATCGTGTAGCTTTTCAGCGGTATCAATATTGTTTTCAAAGTCGTTTCTTCTGGGTTCCCGTTGGGCTTTGGCATAAGAAAGGTACAATTGATTTTTGTGATTTGCCACATAGGTTATACCAACTTTTGGATTAAAAAAATTAAATTGGGTATTTACTTTAAGCGGCACTAAATCCGAAGTAATTCCATCTGTTTTATAGTGGATAAACCGGCCTTGTACATCTGCAAATAAACTCCAATTATTATTCAGTTTATAAGTGGCTTTTGCAAACAGGTTGCTTTCTTTTTTATTGCCGTTACTTTCGTAATACCGATCTCTTATTTCAGCATTAGAAGCGTATTGTGCCCAGATGATTTCGCCGTAATGATCATTGGTATAATAACTGTATGTTCCGCCAAAAATAAGGTCTAATTGTTCATTTTTATAGTTAACATTGGCCGTAGCTACATAGAAATGATTATCTAACCATCGCCGTCTGATAATATCGGTTTTATCTATGGTTTCATTGCCAATGGTAATAGGCTCTAATTGGTATTCCTCAAAACCTTCGTCTTCTTTGTATTGTTCATAATAACCTTTTCCACGTGTGTAATTCAACCCAATGTTTGAAGACCATCTGTTGTTGTACCTTTCTGACCAATGGAGTTGGTAATGATCTTGTTGATAATTGTCTATTTCATTGTCATAAAATTTTTCATTACCGTCATCATCATAATACAATCCGGATGGATTATACTTTCTGTCTTCTTCCAATTGTTCTTTGGTAATACCCCCCCAGGCTTGGTAGGTAATTTCCTTTCCGCCAAAAGTCAAGGCTTTAATCAACGTATTCCTATCGCGGTAAGCCGCTTGTAAGAAATAAGATTTTAGGTCTGATGAAGCTCTGTCAATGTAACCGTCAGACGAAATTTTTGACAACCTTCCGGATACTTCAATAAAATCATTAATAAGCCCGGTACTGAATTTTACATGGTGTTTTTTGGTGTTATAAGAGCCAAAACTACTGCCTATTTCCGCATAAGCATTGTGTGAAACTGCATCAGTTAAAATATTTAAGCTGGCTCCAAAAGCTCCCGCCCCATTTACCGAAGTGCCTACGCCCCGTTGAAGCTGTAAACTCTCCGTAGAGGAGGCAAAATCCGGCAAATTGACCCAAAAAGTGGTATGGCTTTCGCTGTCGTTATACGGAATGCCGTTTATGGTTACGTTAACGCGGTCTGCATCGCTGCCCCTTACACGAATACCGGTATAGCCTATGCCGGCTCCCGCATCTGAAGTGGTAACTACGCCGGGAAGATAATTGAGCAAAATAGGCATATCTTGCCCCAGATTTCGTTTGCTAATCTCTTTTTGCGTAATGTTACTATGCGTAATAGGTGAAGTAGCATTAACCCTAACCGCTCTTACCACTACTTCATTGAGTTCTTCGGTTAAAATAGTGTCTTGTTTTTGTTCCTGAGCAATAGACAGATGTACGGAGAACAAAGCCATACACCCAATAAATAATTTTTTCATCGATTAAAAATGTTTTAATCGAATAAAAAGAGGCAATTATTCTTTTGGTGAATTATTATTAATTGGCATGGAGTATAATCTCATTCATGCCAACCCTTATTCCGATGCATTGTATGTTACGATTAGAACCTTTGCAAAAGTGTTTTATCACTAAACCAATTCTGAGGCTTGATTTTTCGCAAATTCTTCGCTAAAAATGTCCACCGGACACTTTTTTTAATGCTCGGTTCCCTAAACAGCATTACCTGTTCCAGGTTCAATGGGTTTAATCTCAGCCTTTTTAAGTACAGAGTGCGGATTAATGTGTAACTACTTCCGCCTACAATTTATAAACTTAATAAAGCACCCCTTTGTGAGATGAGGCAAAGATAGGAAGTATTTTTGGTTATATATCCAGTCTAATTAAATCTACTTTTTTTTGTAAGTTATTTTTTTTGGCTAAACCAAAAAGTTCTATTGTATTTTTAGATATTTTGCGTACCACGAAGTTCCAAGAATCATTCAAAAAAATTATGTAGGTATCCTCAATTTTACTTAATCTATATGTCATTTTCTGTTTTTCTTTAGTATTGCAATTTCTAATATGCAGTATCTCATTGTTGTTTCCTGATTTAACTTTCCAAAAGCTTGATTCAATAATTTTATTTAACTCATTTTGAGTACAAGTAATAAGAGTTGGTTTTAATTTGGTGTATTGGAATGTAAAATAATTCTTGTCAATTAATTCAAAATAGTCATTGTTATATTTTATTTTACCCCAATTTAACTTACCATCTATTATAAGACTATCATTTTTTATTTCAAATGAATAAATTGTGTCATTATCAGTTTTGAAATTTTTTAACTTTATTTTATTTTTACTAAACTTTAAGGTATGTCTTGGCGTATATGTACTAGCATCAGGCATTGAAATATAAATGTTTCCCGTTAATTTATTATTTTGAGAGTTTAGATTTACTATTAAAGAAAAAGGTGCAAATAGCACGATTAATATATATTTTTTCATAATACTTATTTCCTCAGCCTGTACAATAAAAGTCATTTAAGAATAATGCATTAAAATATGTGAATTTCCCCATTTCAATATTTTGGTAACTAATATTTGGAATAATAGTATTAATCAAATTTTCAGGAAACTTTTCATAACTTAAGGTCAATTCAATCTCTTTAGAAACTTTATCGATTATTTTTTTATAGTTCTTGTCTGACTCAAGTTTTTTATTCCTACCATTATGATTCTCCCATTTATAACCATTATGTATAACAGGATTTTTCTGATCAATATCAATGTCTATGATATATGAAAAATAATATGGTGCTATCAGACTTATAACAAAACAAATAGGGTAAAATTTATTATCTTTAAAAAATTCATTAAACTGCAAATTGTATGCTCTATCACCCATTGTAAAATGTGAGTTGTTTATTAAATCTATATTATGGCTTTGCTTTACATTGTTAATTATTAGTAGAATTTTGTTTAAAGGTTCTTTATTGTGCTTGGTAATTAATTTTTGCAATCTTATTGATTCAACAGAATTCTGATAGTCGGTATTGATATTCAGTTTTGAATTTAAAAAATTAATTCCGTATGGGTAATATTTTTTGATTGTCTCGTCCAAGTTCTTTATTTTAGTCACAATTACCTATTCCAAATGTGTTTACTTTATATTCAGTTGGAATTACCGTATAATTTGTTGCATTAAAATTTACTCTCCCACCAGGAATATAATCTTTAAAACTGTTAGTTAATCGCTCTCTAAAAGCAATTTTAACATCGGTACTACTTGCATGACTGTTCGCATATTCTCGACTTATTTCTGACATTACATCATTAAGTGCATTTGCAGTTGCTTCAGCTGCCGTACCTGGACTTAAGTTCCCTCCATTTACTAAATTTTTTGGCACCCCAAAAAGAATTGGTTCTGGAAAGCTAATAGTATATTTATGTTTAATACCATTTATATCAATTAAAAATACATTAAAATAAATATTTTGCACAGCTGATTCTTGCCATAAAGAGGTAGTACTTTCATATTTAAAACTCTCACAACTTGGAGGAACATTATCAATTTTCTCTTTGATTTCAGTTTCCGCATTTGAATCCCCTCCACCATTTCCACCGCCATGATAGTTACTGCTACCACCACTATCATCATTTCCTGTACCATTGCAATATAGCAAAAATAAAATTTCCATACTACCATCGTTATATACCCTAACAAAGTATGTACAACTATAAGTGGCAGATTTAAGATTAGTATCATTTTTTGGAGCTATTAAATTACCTTTTTTATAGGTATTGAAATCTACAACCTTATTTTCAATATTAGCTACGGCAACATAGCCATTAAAATCATCTTGAAAATTATAAAAGTTAAACGTTTCCTGATTATTGTTAAATGCGATATCTGTAACTATTTGAACATGAAATACCTCAAATGTATTTTCATCATCGCCTAAAAACAGTAGTCTATGGAAGGTTTTGAATGATAAATCATCACCAAATTGTGTTATGATTCCATCGTCAAGTAATAGAGGAATTTCAATAGCTTCTCCTTTTTCTCCATGCGAAACTATGGCATTATCCCAATCTATTGTCTTTGTGTGTTCTAATATTTTAAAATCGTGCTGGCTCCTATTTTGTTTAAACCAGTTTTCTACATTGGATATTGAGTTATTTACTTGTTCATTGGCTATACCATAAACGGTTTCCTCTTTTTGACAATTTGTTAAGGCAACAAACATTAAAAAAGATAGCAAAAAGATTTTTAAAGAGCTTTTTTTAGGTTGATTTTTCAACTTCATAACAGAAATGGGTTTAAAATTAGTAAAAAATTAAAGCGAGTTGAGAAAAATAAATTAGGAATATTTGACTTTCTCCTATGCTTAGCTATCGGCAAATATAAAAAAAATATTTAAAAACCATTTAAAAATAGTAATTAATTAATGGTAACATATAAATATCAAGTTGTTTTTATTTGCTTATGGCAAAGAAAGATGATTTTACAACAAAGCAAATCAAACAATTAGGTAATCGTTTTCGAGAACTGAGAAAAGAAAAAGGTTATTCTAACTATGAATTGTTTGCTTTTGATAATGAAATTCCCAGAGCTCAATACGGAAGGTATGAAAATGGGGAGGATTTGCGTTTTTCAAGTTTGCTTAAAGTATTAAAAGCCTTCGATATTTCCTTAAAGGAATTTTTTAGTCAAGGGTTTGACGAAAACTAAATTGTTTTGAATAACAAAAACATGTTTTCAATGAAGTTTAGTAACTCAAACCTCCGGTTTTATCCTGTTCGCTTTCTTTTCTGCCTGATGTTTTTTATTCTTTAACCGTTTTTGTACCGCTTTTTTTGTGGGTTTAGTGG
>PDWJ01001752.1_pt1 | contig 25370 bp, 17 predicted proteins | sample 1430881 | NCBI WGS metagenome assembly PDWJ01 (sample SAMN01162460, study PRJNA174530) | Oral metagenome, whole genome shotgun sequencing project. | biome: Marine environment; feature: Marine mammal; material: Swab sample of the gingival sulcus; isolation source: swab sample of gingival sulcus...
ATTAATAATCTTCTTATAGCCAGGTTTATCCCTAAAGAACTTATCCCTTTGGTCATAAAACAGCTCTTTTTTTATCATCTCATCTTCAAAAATTTGAGAACTCGTTAAATCAAAATTCCTAAGTTCCTCTTTCTTCCTAAGGTCAGCTTCAAACTTTCTTTTCATTATATCTTTAACATTGTCAATCATAACCACTCCTAATTAGCAGATATCTCTTTATCCTTTACTAATTCTGTATCCTCTTCAGAAAATTTTCCAAGCTTTAAAATTCTGTCAATTTCATCTCCTTCAAGAGTTTCCTTCTCAAGGAGTTCTTTTGAAAGGTCGTGCAATCTATCAATATTATCAGTAATAATTTTTCTAGTATCCTCTAAAGCCTCAAAAATAATATTTTGTATAGCAGTATCTATCTTATTTCCAATCTTCTCTGAAACAGATGAGGTTCTTGTAAGCTGTTTTCCAAGGAAAGGATCCTCATTCTTAACACCGTAGTGGATAGGACCTACATCATCACTCATACCCCATTCACAAACCATCTTTCTAGCAAGATCAGTAGCTCTCTCAATATCATTTCCGGCTCCGGTAGTCACATCATTAAATATAACCTCTTCAGCAACACGACCACCTAAAAGATGTAACAACTTTGACATAATATATTTTCTTGAATAACTATGTCTATCCTCAATAGGAATATAGTGGGTAACACCTAAAGCTCTTCCTCTAGGGATAATAGTTACTTTATGAACAGGATCACTATCTTCAGTAAACTTTGCAACCAAAACATGACCTGCCTCATGGTAGGCAGTAAGCTCCTTTTCCTTATCATTAATGATTGCCGATTTCCTTTCAACACCCATCATAATCTTATCTTTAGCATCTTCAAGATCACTGTTATCAATAAGTCTTTTACCTTTTCTTGCCGCTAAAAGAGCACTCTCATTTATAATATTGGCAAGATCAGCACCACTCATCCCCGGTGTACTCTTGGCAATAACCTCCATATCAATATCTTTTGATATCTTTACCTTTTTAGCGTGAACTTTCAAAATCTGCTCTCTAGCTTTAACATCAGGTCTGTCCACAACTATCTGTCTGTCAAATCTTCCGGGTCTTAGCAGTGCAGGATCCAAGACATCAGGTCTGTTTGTGGCAGCAATTAAAATAATAGTATCTTTAGTATCAAAACCATCCATCTCAACAAGTAATTGATTAAGAGTTTGCTCTCTCTCATCATTTCCACCACCAATACCGGTTCCTCTATGTCTTCCAACAGCATCAAGCTCATCAATAAATACTATACAAGGAGCTTGCTTTCTTGCCTGCTCAAAGAGATCTCTTACCCTTGAAGCTCCCACACCAACAAACATCTCAACAAAATCTGCACCACTCATACTGAAGAAAGGAACATCAGCTTCTCCGGCCACAGCCTTTGCCAATAGAGTTTTTCCTGTTCCGGGAGATCCCAGAAGTAGGACACCTTTAGGAATTTTAGCTCCTATCTCATTATATTTTTGAGGATTTTTAAGAAAACTAATAACCTCTTCAAGCTCCTCTTTAGCTTCCTTAGCACCCGCTACATCTCTAAAAGTAATAATATTTTGATCACCGGAATAAAGCTTTGCTCTACTCTTGCCAAAAGTAAAAATTCCTTTTCCTCCGCCTTGACTTCCTCCTCCCTGCATTCTTCTAAGTAAGTATATCCACAGGAAGATAATTAGAAGCCATGGTATCATTGAAAGTAAAATACTGGTAAAACCAACACCTTCTTTTATAAACTTTACTTCTACACCACTTTTTTCCCACTCTTTTGCTTGATTCATCTCAATAAAAGGAAAGGTTATGGAAAAGTTTTTAAACTTTGTATTAACACCGTTCGAGCTAAACTCAACAGGTTCTTTAAAAACTCCGATAACATCCGCAGAGGAACCAATATTAGTTATCTCTACAGACTTTATGTTATCTAAATATTGATTAAACTCATTTATTGAGGAGAACTCTTTAACCTTGTTACTGTTCTCCATAAAGTTCATAATAATTAAAGCAACACCAACTATTAGAATCCAAATAAAAAAGGTTTTGGAACCCTTCTTCCACTGATTATTACCATCACTCTTTTCACCTCTTTTACCGTCAGGTCTTCTCTTACCTTCCTCAAAGCCCATTCTTTTCCTTAGGTTATCAAGCTCCTTTTTAAGGGTTTTATCTAGTGGAGAGCTTTCCTTTTTATCACTCTTTTTTAATTCTGGATCTATATTTTTATTCTCTTCTTTCTCTTTAGAACTATTTTTATTCTCTTCTGTCATTTTATTACCTGTTTAATTTTATAGTACAACTACAATATTTTAAGAAATATAGTTGCAACAATATATTCTACTCAATAACCTTTAAAATTGATCCAATGTTTCTGCCCTTCTGTGCATAATCCAACCCATAACCTACTATAAAATAGTCAGGTATGTCAAGACCAAAGAACTCCGGAGCATCTTTAGTTAGATTATTACACGATTTATAAAAGAGAGAACAAACCCTAACTGACCTTGTTTTTTTCAGCTTAAAATGCTCTTTTAAAAACTTTTGAGTCAACCCACTGTCAACTATATCCTCAACTATGAGAACATCCTTATCTGTAAGGTCAAGTTGGTTATCTAAAAGAAGCTTAACTCTTCCGGAAGATCTTGTTCCATCTCCATAACTGGATGTTTTAATAAAATCTATCGATATATCTTCCGGCAGCTTAAATATAAGATCTTTAAAAAAAGGGATAGCTCCATTAAGAACTCCAATAACAACAAGATTTGAGCTTTCCTTATATTCATTCCTTATTTTTTCACTAACTTGAGAAATAATTTTATCAAGCTCTTTTTCATCAATGAAGTTTTCAAAATATTTATCGTGCAACTGTATTTTCATTTTAATCTCTATACCTAATCTTTAACATTAAAAACATATTGTATCAAAAGGTTAAAATAATAAATCTTAAAAAAAAGTCAATATATTATGATACTCGATAATAATTATTAATAGTGAAAAGTAATAACTATTGGCTCTGATATAAATAATTGAAAAGAACGGGTATGATCAATAATTCATAATTAACACTATTACCCCTTGATTGTTCTACCTGTATATACATATATTAAAAATAGTATGAGTTAATCTAACTATTTATTGATTACTCTATAAGTTTTAGATCTACTGAAAATAGAGATTCAAAGCTGTTTTTTAAAACTATAATACTTATGCAAATATGACTAAGAGTATAACAAGAAGGTAAAATGGATATATCAATTGTAATTTTCACTCATAATAGAGCAAACTTTTTAAAAGAATCTTTAGCCTCAGTCAGAGATCAAAAATCTATGCCGGATCAGGTTGTAGTAATTGATGATGGATCAACAGATAATACGGAGGAGGTTGTAAAAGATTCTCCTTTTGAGATAGATTACTTAAAAATAGACCATTCCGGAGCTCCTATAGCAAGAAATAGGGGTATTGAAATTGCCAAAGGGGATTTTATTCTCTGGCTTGGCGATGATGACACTTTAAATAGTGATGCAATATTGCAGTATAGAAAATATATCAAAGAGTATCCTGAGGTAGATATCTTCTATTGCAACTACAATATATTTTCTGAAGAAAGGTCATATAGACACAACTATAAAGATTGGTACTATGATAGAAAATCTCTAGGATTTGAACTTATCTATAGAGCCGGATTTGGCGACCCTGCCTCATTGGTAAGGAAAGAAATTTATAAACATTTTGGAAACTATAATCCTCAATTCTCACGAGCTCAGGATTATGAGTTTTGGTGTAGATTAGCTATGGATATGAGTGTTACATTTAAACTGGTTCCAAAAGTACTATTAAATTACAGAGTACATGAAAATCAGCTTTCAGGAGATGGAGGGAAAGATTACTCTTATGATGTAGCCGTTGTAAAAAATCTCATAAAAAAACTGTATCCTAAAAATGTATTGGACAGAATGAATATAAAAGAAAAAGACTCCCTTTTCCTAAACTTGGGATCAAGATTCTTAAAACTTAATGATCTAAAAACAGCCTATTATTACCTTAATACTATAAGTGAAAACTTGAAAAACGAACAACTGAAAAACCTTTTAGGTTCCCTAAAAAATGAAAAAAAAGAGGTAGATTTCAAAGAGTTGCTACCTCCAAACCCTAAACCTTACAGGGGATCAAAGATATTAACAGTATTTATGGTAACATACAATCAAGCCAAATATATTAGAGAAGCTATAGAATCTGTTTTAAGCCAAAGTTTCTGCCATTTTGATTTTTTAATAGTAGATGATGGATCAACAGATAACACTTTGGATATAATTAAATCTTTTGATGATGACAGGATTAAAGTATTAGAGCAGAATCACAAAGGTTTTGCCGAAGGTATGAATCTTGCCATAGAGAAAAGTAAAACAACCTTTGTAATAGGTATTGACAGTGATGATATTATAGAGAAAGAGTATCTCTCAAAGCTTATCTATTGTGTAAAAAAGTATCCAAACTTTGATTACTACTATCCCCATTTTTTAACCTTAATGAGTTCTGATGGTGTAGTAACTAATGAAAGTTGGGAGTATAAAACATATAGAAATAATGAGGAAATCTCTCAAGATCTATTTGCCAAAGCTGCTTCCGTAATTCCAAATTCAGGATCTATCAAAAGAAAAGATATTTTTAAAAATCTGGGAAAGTACGATTCTGTATCAACCTGCGAAGATTACCTATTCTTAACAAAGTTTAGTCATAAGATAAGGTTTAAAAGATGTAATAATCTAAAAGGTTACTACTATAGAAGGCATGGAAACAGCAACTCCCAAAAGACAAAAGAGAGATGTAAAGTAAACTCAAAAGCCATGTTCGATATGATACAAAATCTTGATAAAAGATATATCTTGCCTAAGAATGTAGATATTGATCTTAAAACATATTGTAACGAAATCTTTTACAGATACTACAGAGATTGGGAAAATAGAGGTGGTGAGTATTTCCTAAAATATGTTGATCAAAAATCAAAACTGCTTAATGAGAGAAGAAAAAAGCTTGGAGTTTTAGCTCAAAATAACAATCTAAACTTTATGAAAAACACAATCTCTCATCTAAAAAAAAGGTATGATCTTAAAGTATATGATGCAACCAAAAGTGAAAGCTTGGCACTGGCTTATAAAGAGAGTGATATTTTATGGCTAGAGTGGGCAGACTTTAATCTTTTACAAATATCACAGCTTCCAAAAAAGTGTAAACTTATCACAAGATTACACAGCTATGAAGCTTACCTGCCGTATCTTGACTCTATAGAGTGGCAAAAAGTGGACAAAATAATATTTATTTCACCTCAAATTATGGAGTATCTAAAGAGTAAACTCCCTACTTTAAACAATCTTGATACTCTTGTATATCAAAGTGAAGGTATTAATCTAAATAGATTTAAATTTAAGGAAAGAACCCACGGATTCAACTTTGCCTATATTGGACATCTTATACAAACAAAAAACATATCACTACTATTACAGATAATTAAAATGGTTACAGAAAAAGATAGTAGATACAGATTTGATATTTTTGGAAAATTTGCTTTAGATGGAGGATCAATCTCAAAAGAGATTCCTGAAAGATATTTCCATAATCAGGTGAAAAGGTTAAAATTGGAGAAGTTTATAACCTTACATGGTCATATTGATCAAGATACTATGATCAAAAGATTGGAGAACACCAACTATATAATCTCAACAAGCTATAGAGAGGGTTTACCCTTTAATATATTGGAGTGTATGGCTATGGGAATAAAACCAATAATCCATTCATGGCCAGGAGCTGAAATCTGCTTTGATGAAAAGTTTATATTTGATTATATGGGTGAAATCTTTGAGATGATCAAAGGAGAGTATGAGTCTAAATCTTACAGAAAATTTGTAGAAGAGAATCATAACTTAGATGATTATTTTAAGTTCTTGGATAGTATTATTTAGCTGTTGTAATGCTTGCCAAAAAAAATATTTTCAAAACAACCACTCTCTACTGGTTAATTTTGTCATAATTTCTATGTTTACAACCTTTTAAAACAGATCTTAAAAGGGTGGATTTTTTATACCCTTTTTTGTGGAGACCATAATTTTATAAGACCTTTATAGCTTTTCTAAAAGTTTTAAATTTGAATCGGAAAATTTTGAAAATCCAAAAACTTTTTCACCTAAATCTTTCAAAGAAGCTCCTATATGGTAAATCTCCTTTTCATCCAAAATCAAAAACCTATCGTGAAATCGTTTCAATTTATTTATATCTATTGAAGGATATTGTTTATTGTGTTTCTCTAAATCCAATTTTAGTTGCTGATTCAACCTTTCAGTATAAATAGTAGCTTTACAACCTTCTTCTCTTTTATCCAAAAGAGTTAAAACAGATTCATCTATATAGTTATCAATTAAAATTATTGATTTTTCAGCTTTTCTTATTAGATCAGAAACAAAAACATAAGCATCAAATATCTGTCCATTATAGAAAATACCTTGCTTAGGCTTTATATCTTTTGACTCTAATGCTTTAAACAATCTATCAAACTTTTCATCACTTTCAATTTTATATTTTAAATGATTGGATTCAATATTATTTAATCTTTCAAATATTTGAGCATTTTGAGATATAAACTTTCTCATATCAATAAATGCTTTTACAATTTTGATACTCATCTGTATAGCTGTTTTACTCTTTAATACCGCTGAAAGCATGGTAACACCTTGTTCTGTAAAAACATAAGGCATATATTTTCTATGTTGACCTCTTCCTGTTTTTAAGGTCGCATTTTGCGATCTTAAAGATTTATATTCTTCCTCTACCTTTATGGTAACAAATTGTGACCTTAAAAGATTATGTATAGTAGTTAACTTTATCGAAACTATTAAACTAAGAACCTTATATGAGTGGTGTTAGAAAACTAAGGGTAGACATAAAACCTCAATGCTGTTGACTTAAGAAAAATAAGATTTATCGAAAATTAAACTTTTATCTATCAGTCTAGGAAAAGTTTTAAGATTTTTGCCAAAATCTATAAACTTTTTTGGGCATTTCTTTTGTAGCCAAAAGAAAGAAAAGCTCTTCTTTTTTATCTGAAAAAGAAGTAAAAATAGGAAAGAGATCTTAATAAATAAAAAAGCAAAGCGACAACCTTCATTTTTCACTTTTCACTTTTAGTTTTTCACTTGTTTGTTCTTTAAGCTAAAAGCTTAAATCAACAGTATTAGACATAAAACCTACTCCCCCAATAACTCATCTATACTTAGGGCTTTATACTCTTTAATATTTCTCTCTTTTCTATCAAAAGATACTCCAATACAGGTAATCTCTCTACCGTCAGATAGATATGGTTCATAGTATTTTCTATTCTCTATCTGTCTTAGGGCATCATTTGCACTACTCATCTTAAACTCTATGATATAAATATATTTAGGAGTAGAAACTATTGCATCAACTCTTCCTCTACTACTCCCTTTTTCAGGAAGAATATTTGCCCCTATTAGCCTCATAGTAAGATAGATTATAGAGTGGTAATAACTTTCATCTTTTTCCATAAAAATATTAAAAGGGATATCTGCAAATACAGATTTAAACCCTAAAAAGAAGTGATCAACCTCTCTTTTAACAAGATTTTCTTTTAACTTCCTAATAATGCTAGAAAAGATTGTTTTATCTATTGAGGTATAGTCTGCTATGAGAAACTTATAAAAAGATTCCCTAACCTCCATATTGGGATAAGCTAACTTATAGGAAACTGAGAAAAATTCAGGATCTCTTATTTTCTCTTTTATTGTTAAATAACCAGCTTGAAATAGAAGAACGGTTATATCAATATTATCTATCTCGTAGGAATCAAGAGTATCAGCATCAATAATTACTTCTGTATCAAACTTTGTAAAGTCTATCATATTATCTTTTATAAACTTTGTTAAGAAAGTAGGAGTTCCGGATCTAAACCAAAAGTTATTAAACTCTCTAGCTTCAAAAAGACTTATAACAGAATATGGGTTATAAACAAAGTTTTCAGCATCCCAAGAGTAACCATTATACCATAGCTTAATTGCATCCATTACACCTTTTCTATCAAAACCAAACTCTTTTTCAATAGGTTTTAAATAATCTTCATAATTATCTATAATCTCTTCCTCTGTATAGCCTGCAATATTAGAATAGTTTCTATTTACTGTAATATCTGTTAAATTATTGAGTTCGCTAAAAAATGACACTCTACTAAATTTTGATACTCCTGTTATAAAAAGAAGCTTTATATGCTTATCCAAATCTTTAATTACAGAGTAAAATTTTTTTAAAACCTCTCTATGTTTTCTAGCCGTATCTAGATCAGTAATATAGTCAACAATAGGCTTATCATACTCATCTATTAAAACAACAACAGGATTTTCCTTACTAAGTTTTACTATCAATTCTTGAAACTTTATAGAATAATCTTTTTCTTCAAGCTTGATATTATATTTTTTAGCAACATTTGAAACAAGTCTATCAAGAGCTTCTACTAAGGTATAGGTATCAAGTCCAATGCCGGAAAGACTGATTTTTATAACAGGATATTTTTCTTCAAAGTTCCACTTATCGTAAATCCAAGTTTCTTTAAACAGATCTTTGTTGCCTCTAAAAATCTCTTCCATTGTATTGACTAACAATGATTTACCAAATCTTCTTGGTCTGGAGAGGAAATAGTATTTTCCTGTTGTAATAAGTTTATGGATAATCTCTGTTTTATCTACATAAATATAGTTATCTCTTCTTAATTCCGATAACTCTTGTATTCCCAAGCCTAACTTTTTCATAACAGATTCCTAAACTAACCTTTTATGTATAGTAATATAGGAATATTTTTGAGTTGATGCAAAGAGGGGGTGTAAATACAGCTAATTTGAATTGGACGAATTAATGTGAATATACTTTTGAAATAATTTCATAAATAGGGTTCTAAAAAAGTATAAAACTCCCAAATTACAGTAAAACATATCCAAGCGAACAGAACCTACAGTAGTAGGTGATAGAAAGATATTTTTTCCCTAATTTAGGATAAGATTAATATTATAGCCAGTTTTCTTTTGGAGACATTATAATATTATTAATTCATAATTAATAACTACAGCATCTAATTTCATATTTTTAGCTGAATTCAAAGCATCTTTAGCAGTATGAACAATTGGCTCTCCTCTTTTATTAAACGAAGTATTTATCAAGCCATAAATATTATGTTTTTCAAATAAATATGTTAATAAATCATAAATAAAAGGATTGTCATTTTTTTCAATACTCTGTATTCGAGATGTTCCATTAACATGAATAACTCCTTCTAATTTATTTTGATAACTTTGTAATATTTTAAAATCTAAAAGCATAAATTTTGCTAAATGATTAATTTTTTTTCCTGTTATTTTATTCGCTAATGATTTTAATATTATAGGTGCAATAGGTCTATACCATTCTCTATTTTTACAATCTTGACTTACCTTTCGAGCAAGGTTTTTAGAATTTGCAAGAGCAATAATACTTCTATTTCCTAATGCCCTTGCTCCTGCTTCAGCATATCCATTTGAAATTCCAATAATTTTATTTTTAAGCAATAAATTACTAATATCTTTTAATAAATTTTCATTATAAATATACTTCTCATATTGCTTTATACCAATATTATTAAGGTATGGAGAATGTTTTTTTATTTTATTTCCTTTAGTCCACTCTAAATAAGCAGCAGCACCTAAACTTAATCCACTATCATTATTTACTGGAGGAATATAAACCTCTTTAAATAAAGCTGTTTCTAAAATTTTTGAGTTTGTAATTATATTAAGAGAGGAACCACCTGAATAATACAAATAATCCGATTTATATATTTTGTTTAATTCTTTAATTTTTTTTATAATAGTATTCTCAAATATTTTCTGAAAAGTTGCCGCTATATCTTGAAGAAATTTATTTTTTGTATCAAATTTATTAATTATGATATTAAATTCTTTATAAGCTTCTTTAAAAAAGAATTCATGATTATTCCAAATATCTTTAAAAAAATTATTTTTTATTAAAAATTTTTCTATTTTTTCTGAATATTTTCCAAATGCAGCAAATCCCATTAATTTTCCTGGAACACTTGTGTGTTCTCCTGGCTCAGCATTTAACATAGCAAAAGTTAAGGCATTATCATTAAAAAATTTTGATAAATGAGATAGTTCCCAATGAGCTTCAATAAATTTTAATTGATTATTTTTAAAGTGATAAGCAGAGAAATTGCCAACACTAGCTCCACCATCAAAATGTATTAATAAGCTATTTTCTTTAAACATTCCATAAAAAAGAGTATTAGTAAATATGTGAGCAAGTTCGTGAGATAACATATAGGCATTAGGTTCATAAAACTTATAATTTCCAAAATTAAATCGACAAAAACAACTCTTTACTAATTTGGGAGGAAATGGAAATAATTCCGAAGATTCAAATTTTATTTTTCCATTATTTGAAATAAAACTATTAGCTTCAAAAGAATTTACAAAAATAATATCGAACTCACCTTCAATATTAATTGTTTTATTCTCTATCAATTCCTCCAAAAACAAATCAATTCTATTATCATATTTTCTGCGAGTATATCTCTCAAGATGTAAATAATCAACAACTTTTCCTCCATCCATAATACAAATATTATGATCATGAACAAATCCAGGATATTTATAATTATCTCTATCTTTTACACCATAAATAGCTATTGTTTTTTTCATATAGCACTCCTTTTTAATGGACATATTTTACAAACAGCAAAATTTTTATAATTCTTAAGTAATTTCAAATACTGTTCAGAGTTAAATATTTCAGATATAGACTTTTCTTTTATATTTCCCCAATATCCTAATTCTCTTCTTTTTTCTGACGGGGCACAACAAATATTAAAATTCCCCTCATAGTCAATCCATAATTCTTTTCCTAAAAAAGGACAAACAGAATTTTTATTTACATCACTTTTGAAATTATCTAAATTTAATTTGTTAAAATTGACTAAATTAATGTATTTTCTATATTTATCAACTTTATCAATAAAATCATTCCATAAATTTCTATTTTCATTGTTAAATTCTAAAGATTCCGAATTTAAACAATCATAATTTACCCATAATTGATGACCTTTAACTCTATTTAATCCATGATCAATTGCAAAACAAATTAACTCTTCTAAATAAGGAATATTTTGCTTTAAAAAAGTTACCTGCAATGTAATTGATACATTAGGATAAAATTTATCTCTTAATCTAGAAATTATTTTAATATCTTCAATCTTTTTTCTCGTATTATCTCGACACATTATTTTTTCATTAATATTAGGATTAATAGAATTTATTGATATTTTTATATCACTTAAAATTGGTAATAAGATTTTAGACCATTGCTCTATATTTTTTCTAGGGAAAGTACCATTTGTTGTTAAATTTAATTTTGCCGTACTATTGCTTATATATGAAACAAAAACATCCATATGCTTATACATCAAAGGTTCTCCCATAGTCGTAGGAATAATTTCTTTAACCCCTAAATTTAAAACTTGATTTAAGCATTTTTCTAGTAATTCTTTGGGCATTTCCTCTCTATTATAAGTATTATGTTTGTTATATATACTATGAGTATCACACATTATACATTTTAAATTACAAATATCAGGATTTGTATCTATTGTAACTCTCCACGGTTTAAGTTTATTCATTTAAGTCCTCTTTAAATCTATAAAAATAAATAGAATTATCCCTATCAATCACAACAGCTACTCCTTCTAAATAATCAACAAAATCACTTTCTACAGGATACTTCACTCCGCTAAAAATCATAAATGCAGCTACTAAAAAATCATGACTATTAAACAATGATAACTTGGTTTTTGAATGTAAAAGATAGTCTAGAAGCTCTTCGGAAGCAGAAGTTAAATCTTTTGAACCTCTCATATATCCATTCATCAAATATTGTCTACAATATTCATGATACCCTAATTTATTCATCCAATATCCACAATCAGGATTTGCTTTTCTATCAAAATAAATTCCTGGAGCTCCTAATATTTCGCTCTTTTTACATATAAAATTATCAATATTTAATCCTTTTGCCATAAATTTTAATGTTTCATAGCATCTTTCTATAGGACTTGAAAAGAAAGAAATATCATCTATTCCATTAAATTTCATACCTAATTTTTGAGCCATATTTTTCCCTTTTTCTGTTAAAGAAATCTGATCTGAAGTAATAATATTATTATCTTCATATCTTTCTGAATGTCTAAAGAATAACATAACTCTTTTATTTTGTAATATGAAATCTATAATATTTGTACTATTTATAATTTTATTACTATTTGATAAATAGACCTTAACACCATTCTCTGATATCTTTAATTTCCTATCTTCGAAATCTTCTCCAAAAGCCCAACCGTTATAAAATGGTTCTATTTTTTTTAATCTATAAGAGTAAAGAGCTTTGCCTAATTTATCTACATGGAAAAATCCATTCTGATCTTCTACAACAGCAAATCCTTTATGATAATTCTGTGCACTTTTGTAATAATTATTATTTATGTTATTTCCATACTTATCAATATGGAAACTATTACCTTCAAAATCATACACAACTGCAATTCCGTATTTAAAGTCACCTACATAACTAAAAATATTGTTATATAAAGGATTTCCCTCCTTATCTATATGAAAATACCCTTTTACACTCCTAACTACACATATATTTTCTTGAAAATTTCCACACCAAAGATATCGTTCTTTATAAATAGGATTTCCATTTATATCAATATGAAAAAATCCCTTTTTATCTCGAACTGTAGCAATATTACAATAATAACCAAAAGTTTCAATATATCTTCTTTCATAAATAGAGCAACCTTCTGTATTAATGTGATATGCTCCAGATTCATCATATACAGCAGCAACCCCTTCAGGATGAAAACTCATAGCTTTTTGATATGTTTTAAAGACATTTTTATTACCTACAAGATATCCCGTATCTGTAGAATTTAAAGTAATCTCATTCCAATTATATTTTCCCATAATTATTTAACCTTTGCCTTTTTGTGTTAAAGTATTTAGAAAGAAAGATATTTCTAAGAATTTAATAAATTGTTATAAACTTTTATAAGTTTTGCAGCATCATCTTTAATGTCAACAACGCTATCCCTATCAACATTTAAAGTATTTAATATTTCAGGATTAGAAGTAATACTAGTTATTTTATCTATTAAATCTTTGCTATCTCCAACCTTAAAAAGAAAACCATTAACACCATCTTCAACTAATTCCTTCATACCACCAATATTAGAAGTAAGAACTGGAATCCCAGCTAAAAAAGCTTCTTGCATAACAAGAGGAGCATTTTCATACCATATTGATGGAACAATAAGAACATCAATATCGTTTAAAACATCATTGATATTATCATTATTAAAAGGTCCTCGAAAACGAATATTATCTGTTTCCAAAAATCGTTTTTGCTTACCTACACTTCCGTAAATAGATAACATCTCATTGTTTAATTTTGTAAATGCTTCGACTAAAACCTTAATGCCTTTTGTTGGAATAATTCTCCCCATAAACCCAAAATTAATTTTAGATTTTTTAGAATATATCTTTTTTTGATATTTTATTTTTTCTTTGTTAAATCCATATTTATAATACTTTATTTTAGCAGGAGAAATACCCTGTTTAATAAAAAAATCTCTTAAGGTTTTTGAAGGAGAAATAAAAACGTCAATATAAGAAATTATATCTTTCATATGCTTAGCTACAACCTCAATCTTTTTATTATTTACAACATATGGAGAACAATCTAAACATCTACAAATATTAGGACCTTCACATATTTCACCGTTTTCATTTATTAATTGACCCTTAACACAATAAAGCCAAAAATCATGAATTGTATAGACAATAGGAATTTTAAACTCATGTACTATTTTTATTAAATTTGTAGAAAGATGACTAAGGTGCCCAAAATGAACAATATCTGGTTTTATTTCTTTTAAATAGTTTGTAAAATGTTTATCAACATCCTCATCAAAAAATTTATCCTCATATAAATAATCTCTTTTAGGTTTGTTTATCCTACGAACATTAATATCATTTATAACCTCATCATATATTTTGTAGTTTTCATCAAATTCATTTTCTACCCTTGTATAAACAAAAACTTCAATATTTTGTTCTTTTAATTCTTTGACTAAATGATATGAGTAAACTTCACTTCCAGCCATATAATCAGGTGGGAAACCATGTATAACTTTCAAGACTTTCATTTTAAATCTCCTAAGTAGTTTGGAATGGATTTTCTTATACCCTCTTCAAGAGATAAAAACTTACTTTTATTCAAAATTTTTATTCTTTTTGAGGGATCTCCAATAAATTTCTCTACATCATAGTTTCTTTTATTATTCACTTTAATAGTAGCTTTTTTACCTAATACACTCTCTATAATCTCAATTAATTCATATAAAGATTTCCCCTTTCCTGGCAGAATATGAAAGTCATCAAAAATTTTATCATTCCCAGAGATATACTCAATAGATTTAATAATAGTAGCAACAGTATCATCGATATGAGTAAAATCTATAACTTGTCCACCACCCTCAATAACCAGAGGTTTTTCCAAAAAAGTAGAGATAATAAATTTCGGTATAACCCTATCTAAAATATCAAATTTATTTCCATAGACATTTGAGAATCTAAGAATTAAGGCAGATACATTATTATTATTGAAGTATTCTTTTGTTAGTTTTTCTCCTTGAAGCTTCGATTTCCCATAAATATTTACATATTTTTTTTCTACATTCTCTGTTACAGGCAGTAAAGTTTGGCTTCCATAGACTTCTCTACTACTACCAAAAATAATCCAAGGTTTCTTATAAGAAACTAAACTAGCCTTTTCTATTATACTTTTATACCCTTCAACATTAATAGATAAACAATCAGTAGGATTCTTTTCAGCATCAATAACCCTAGAGATTGCAGCTAAATGAATAATTCCATCAATAGACTCCTTCTCTAGTATACTACTTATAAAATACCTATCTCTAATATCACCTCTATAAAAGGATATGTAGTTGTTTTTTTCATATATTTTCTCACCTTTATTATTATCTCTTCTATCAATAATAATGACATGATTCTTTAATTTTGAAAGAGCTAATGCTAGGCTAGATCCTATAAAACCTATACCCCCACTTATTAATATTCTCATTGTTTTCTCCAAATTTATTTTCAAATCTGCCCCAAATAAAAAATGGGACGCTATTTCCGTTACATCCCGCCCAATGGTATCGCCAAACACCCGACAAACAAGATATAAAAGAACGCGTCCCATAAGTTGAAGTAGATATGAGACGCTTTCCCTTTATTTCGTTCTGTTTGTCTAAAAAATTGGCGATTTTTTGAGCAGAACTACTTTAAAAGTAAAGCAACTATAGATTTAGTTTTCTAAACCTACTATATTTAATATATAAAAATTATACTATAAGCATTTCCTTAATTTTATATACCTAAAACCAAAATAAATTGATAATCTTCAAAAATCAATATTTTTTTACTCAAACTAAAGCTATTGTATCTTCCTCTCAATTTTACCCATTTTCCAATCACCTTTTTTATAAAGTAGATATGCCCAAACAGCAGATATTGTATTACTGACAACCATTGACCACCAAAGAGCATCATAAGGAATATCTTTTAGTGGTTTTGATAAAGTTACTAAAATTTTTTCAATAAATGATGGAAAGTTGATATCGTAATGTAAGAGATATCCTGAGAATAGAAGTACCATTGGGATTCTGAATATCCAAAGTCTTGCTATATTAAAGTACATACTCTCTTTTGTGTACCCTGCACCATTGAATACACCAGTAAATACAAACATAAACCCAAAGATAAAAGAAGCTAAAGCGGTTACCTTAAACATCCTTATACCCATGATTATAATCTCACTGTCATCTATAAAGAATTTAGTAATTTCGGCTCCAAAAATAAATTTAAAAGAGCCTCCAATAAACATGATCAATACTACAAGTATGAGAGCTTTTTTAACACTCTCTTCAGCTCTTTCAATCTTATTTGCACCGAGATTCTGCCCTATAATTGAGGAGAGAGCATTGGCAATTCCCATAGCCGGCATCATATAAAATCCCGTCATTCTGCTTCCAATAGAGTAAACTGAGATTACAGCTGTACCGTAGTAGTTTACAAAACCTTGGAGTAGTAAAAATCCAAAACTTGTCATAGATTGTGAAAGAGACCCAGGAACACTTATAGAGAGTATTTTATAGATTAGCTCTTTATCAGGCTTTATAAAAGAAAGATTTGGAAGATACTCCCTCATATATTTATATGAGTAGTAGATCATAACAATAAAAGCTATTATTCTAGCTCCCAGTGTAGTTATTCCTGCACCTAAGATTCCAAGTTTAGGAAAGCCTCCTACACCAAAGATAAGTAAAGGATCAATGATTAGATTTATGACAACACTTATAAGTTGAGCCTTCATAGGAGAGACAGTATCTCCAAGACCGTGGGCTATACTTTGAAAGATCATAAACATAAACATAAATCCTATACCGGGGAAGATTACACTTAGATAATCCTTTGTCATATCTAAAATCTCCGGTGGAGTGTTGAGCATTACCAGTATTTCATCTAAAAAATAGTACCCGGCAAATAGAAATATAATGGAAAAGAATACAGTTATTAGGATAAATTGACTTAAAACCTTTTTTATCATCTCTGTATCTTTAGCACCCTTATACTGAGCTACCAAAGAGGTTCCTGCTATTACAAATCCAAATCCAAATGAGGAAAGGAAAAAGATTAATGGAAATGCTATACCGGTAACAGCTACAGCCTCTTTTGCAAAGAGATCCAGCTTTCCCAACCAATAGGTATCTGTAATATTATAAAGTGTTTGGAGAAAGTTTGAGAAAACAATAGGCAAAGAAAGCATTATTAGATTTCTCATTATACTTCCATTTGTTAAATCAAGATTACTCTCTCTCACATCTACCCCTAAATCTTAAGATTTACAATATCTGTTAGTTATAATAACTTTGCATTTGAGGATAAAGTTTTAAGATTTTTTGAAAAACCTATAAACTCTATTGACTACTTCTTTTGTTATCAAAACAAGTTAGAGTGTTTACTCTTTTTACTTTTTAGAGCAACATATCTAAAACATATATTACATTTAATATATAAGTTGGATAACAACATCAAAAAATACGGTTTAATTGAGATTATTTAATTAAATAAAAAAGGGCGAAAGTTTCGCCCTTTTTTATTATTCTAATCCCTATTCGTTATCCGAAGTTTCAGGTTTTGATTCTTCATCATCCCCTTTACTTCCTTCCAAAGGTTCGCTAATTTCACTAGCTACTTCTACGGTTTCAGTAGTAACCTCATCAGGAAGCTCCTCCTTCTCCTCAATCTCCGGAACAACGCAGATATCTCCAATATTATCATTATCCCTAAGTGTTATCAGTCTTACTCCTTGAGTGTTTCTACCCATTATTCTAACATTATTTACAGATTGTCTAATAGCTATTCCATTAACGGTCATGATCATAATATCATTACCATCTTCAGCTTTAGAGATAGCTATCATCTCACCGGTTTTTTCTGTAATATTCATAGATTTAACACCTTTAGAGCCTCTCTTAGTCTTTCTGTACTCCCCAACTTCGGTTCTTTTACCATAACCATTTTTACTAACTACCAGAATAGGAGTCTCTTCACTACTTGAGATAACCATACCTACAACATAATCACCCTCTCTAAGATCAATACCCTTAACACCAATGGAGTTTCTTCCAACCTCTCTGGCATCTTTTTCAGTAAACCTATTAGCATATCCGGAGTTTGTTCCAAGTATAATTTCATCATTATCATTTGTAATCTGAACATCTAAGAGCTCATCACCCTCTCTAAGATTGATAGCAATAATACCACCTCTGTTCGGTCTTGAATATGCCATAAGAGCTGTCTTTTTTATAATACCATTCTTAGTAGCCATTACAAGATATTTGCCGTCCTTCTCAAAATCTCTAACGATTAATATAGATCTTACCTCTACACCGTGGGTCTTCTCTATAAGGTTTACAATAGGTCTTCCTTTAGAGGTTTTTGAAGTTTCAGGGATCTCCCAAACCTTCTTCCAATAAACCCTTCCATCTTCAGTAAATACCATAATATAATCGTGGTTTTTAGCAGAGATCAGATGCTGAATAAAATCACTATCCTTACTCGCAGCTCCTTTTGATCCTACTCCACCTCTTCCTTGAGATTTGTACTCGCTGGAACCAACTCTTTTAATATAACCTTGATGTGAAATTGTAATAACCATCTCATCATCCGGAATAAGCTCTTCAACCGTCATATCATCAGCTTGGTAGATAATCTCACTTCTTCTCTCATCACCAAATCTCTCTTTTATATCTTGAGATTCCTCTCTGATTATATCGATTCTTCTCTCTCTTCTCGCTAAAATATCCTCTAAATCCTCAATCTTAATTATAAGCTCACTAATTTCAGCTTCTAGTTTTTCCCTTTCAAGACCTGTAAGTTGAGAAAGTCTCATTGCAAGAATTGCCGCAGCTTGAATTTCAGTAAAATCAAACTCCTCGATTAAAGATTTTTTTGCATCATCAGTTGTTCTGGAACCTCTTATAATCTCAATAATTCTATCGATATTATCTAAAGCTTTTTTAAGACCTTCCAAGATATGGATTCTATCCTTAGCCTTTTTAAGATCAAACTCTGTTCTTCTTACAATTACATCCTCTCTATGAAGAATAAACTGCTCTAAATACTGCTTTAGATTCAGTTGAACAGGCTTATTGTTTACAAGCGCAATAAAGTTTCCACTAATAGAGGTTTGTAGTGGAGTAAATTTATAGAGCTTATTTATTAAAACTTCCGGGTTCGCATCTTTCTTAAGCTCAATTACAATTCTTGTTTCTCTGGAACTCTCATCCACTACATCAAAAATACCATCTATTCTCTTATCTTTAGAAAGATCAACAATCTTATCTATCAACCCTTTTCTACTTACTTGATAAGGAAGTTCTGTAATAACAATAGTGTTTCTTTGACCTTTTCTTTTAGCCTCGATATACTCAACCTTACCCCTAAGTACTACACGACCTCTACCAGTCTCATACATACTCTTAATACCAGTATATCCATAAATAATACCATTTGTAGGGAAATCAGGTGCTTTGATATAGTCCATAAGGCCTTTCTCTTCATCACTTCCTACCTGTGAAGGAGAGATACCAATGTCAGGGTTATCTAGTAGTGCTAAAACCCCATCCATAACCTCTGAAATATTATGAGGTGGAATAGATGTAGCAAGACCAACAGCGATACCTTGTGCACCATTTATTAGAAGATTTGGCAATCTAGCAGGTAATACCTCCGGTTCCATAAAATTATCATCATAGTTTGGAACAAAATTTACGGTATCTTTTCCAATATCTAGGAGCATCTCATCCGTTAATTTTTGCATCTTAGCTTCTGTATACCTCATGGAAGCAGGACCAAAGTCTACATTACCAAAGTTTCCTTGTCCGTTTATTAGAGGATACCTGAGAGAGAAATCCTGTGCCATACGAACCAAAGCTCCATATATGGAGGAATCTCCATGAGGGTGAAACTTACCCATTACCTCACCGACAATCCTAGCACACTTATTCTCTTTTTTGTTATAATGCAATCCAAGTTCATTCATTGCATGTAAAATTCTTCTCTGAACAGGCTTTAAACCATCTCTAACATCGGGTAAAGCTCTTGAAACAATTACTGACATTGAGTAATCAATATATGATCGTTTCATCTCACTTTCAATGGTCGTTTCAATTATATTATTATCCTTTGGGACTTCGAAGGTCATCTAATACTCCGTAATTATTCAAATAATCATCATTTTCAACTTAACAGCAAACATCTGCTATAGCCCTATTAAAATAATAAAAAAATGTGCAAAAGTAAAGATAAATAGAAGCGTAAACCAACCTCACCTAAAAATTTATAAAAACTGTAAAAATTTAAGTTTAACTCTTTGATAAGTTATAAAAGTTTATACATAAAACAACAAAGTAGAGTCTATTGAAAAGAGAGTTTAAAACTTTAAAGGTAAAAGTTTAAGATTGAGTATATGAAAGTAAAAATCAAAAGAGAAGAGGATTATAAATAATCTATTTCTTAGGCTATCCATTACCTAGAAACAGCAGTATAATTTATTGCAGAAAAACTAAAAAACTAATAATACCGAGTTTGTATATAATTTGAGAAGGAGAAAAAATTTCTCCTTCTCAGATATGAGGTTATTCAACAACTCTAGATACAATTTTCGATCTATTTCCCACATTATCAGCAATTGGGCATCTTTTTTCAACCTCATCTAAAAAAGCTTGTTTCTCAGCAAGAGTCATATCTGAATCAATCTTAACGTTTGCTCTAATCTCAACAAATCCTGCTCTTCCTTCAGTTGTTTGACCAAGAAGGAAATCTTTATCAATATCACCTTCAATATCTACATGTATACTTCTAACATTAAGCTTTCTTTGAGCAGAAATAATTCTACCGATAGCACAAATACATCCTCCAAGTGAAGATAAGAAATATTCTAGAGGGTTTGGTCCAACATTAGTTCCACCTGGTTTTGGTTGGTCGATATAAAACTCATGAGAAGCTTTTACTTTTGTTTTGAAGCCTTCATTAACTTCAGTTGATAGTTTTAAAGTTGATTTAGCCATAATGAATCCTTTCCTTATAATTTATTTTAATTTTAATGTCAACCTGAGTCTAATTTTAAAATCTGCGAAAGTATAAATTCTCAATCATTAAATATCTAAAGTTTAGAATTATAAGCAGATTCTAACTAGAAAATAATGTATTATAAAAAATGTTCTCTTATCTGTTTGAGATCATTTTTCCAAAAATAATTTTGATATCCATTCCTAAACGATTCAATAAACATTATATCTCTTGGCAACACTTTATAGAGATACAAGAATAGGCCATGAGATCTATTCCTGTAAAACCTCCTATAAACTACAGGAGAAGATACAAACAAAAGGAAAAGATGCGATATAATTAATATCATTAAACAAAAATGTTTTATAAAAAAGTATCAGCCTACAAAGGAGGTTATTATTCTCTTATGATTTTCACCCCCTTTATCTAACCTGTCTACTCTATAACAGCAGCAATAACTTTCATCTCAACAAGGAGACAATCTCTAGCCATTTTTGCTTCAACACAAGCTCTAGTAGGTGGAGTATTTTTAGAAACCCACGCATCATATACTTCATTCATAGCATCAAAATCATCCATATTTTTTAAGTAGATTGTAACTGAAAGCATATGGTCTTTATCGGATTTATTATCAGCCAAAATAGCTTCAATCTTTTCGAGAACCTCTGCAGTCTGCTCTTTAATAGTCTCTTTTCTGCTTGTTTGACCGGTTAAATAAATAGTATTTCCATGAGTAACCGCCACAGAATATCTATCTGATTTTTTATAGTGGTTTATTGACATTTTATTACCTCCTTAATTCTTTTCTTAATTACAGCTATGATAGATATTTCTAGCAACTCTGGCAAGATTAAAATCGTAATTATTTTATTTAATTTAGCTTTCCTGGGGTAATATACAAAAATATAAACTTCAAGTTTTTAGTACTAAAAACAGGGTAAGTTAAAAGGTATAAATATATAAAGGTCATAAACAGATTTTTATACAAAATCTTTGAGTCTAAATAATTTTGTTGTATAATATTTATTCATGAAAGTAAAAGGAGATACCAATGGAAGGTTTTAGAGAACTTACTGATAATAAATATTTTTTAGAAAATCTTAATAGAGAAAAAATTGTAAAACCTACGGAGATTCAAACTAGATCTTTCAAATACATTTTAGAAGGTGAAAATATAGCAATATTATCAAAAACGGGAACAGGTAAAACCCTAGCATATCTTCTTCCCCTTCTTGAAAAGATTGAGAGTGAAAAAAAGGATATCCAAATAGTTATCATTGCTCCAACCTATGAACTTTTACTTCAAATAAATGAAAACATAAAATCTTTAACTAAAGGAACAGATATTAGATCTTCTATAATCATTGGTAATGTTTCCATTAAAAGACAGATAGAAAAAATAAAAGAGAAACCACACATTATTACAGCTTCAGCAGGAAGATTAATTGAGCTTATAAAGGCAAAAAAGATAAAGCTTCACAATGTAAAAACTATAGTTCTTGATGAGATTGATAGAATGGTTGACAACAATAATAAGTCTCAAACAGAATCTATTTTAAAATCATTAATGAAAAGTGTACAAGTAGTATCAGCATCTGCTACAGTTTCAAAAGATAGTGTAAATATTCTTAAAAGTTTAGGTTTTAATAGTAGAACGATAAGTATAGAAAACAGGAAAAAGAGTAGCTCCCTTATTACTCACCAATATATTGTATGTGATAAAAGGGATAATCTAAAAAGGATAAAGGATCTTTCAAAAACTAAAGATTTTAAAGCTATTATCTTTTTTAATGATTCAAACAGAATGGTAAATTTAAATGAAAAACTAAACTACAACAGAATTGAATCTGTCTATCTCCATGGAGTTATGAAAAAGTTTGAAAGGGAGAACTCTATTAGAAAGTTTAGATCATCAAAAGCCAAAGTTCTTGTAACATCAGATCTTTCAGCAAGAGGTCTTGATTTTAAAAATATTACCCATGTAATCAACTATACACTTCCAAAGGATAGCAAAACCTATCTTCATAGAACAGGACGAACCGGAAGAGCAGGAAAGTCAGGAATAGCACTCTCCCTTGTTGATAAGATGGAGCTAAAGAGATATTTAAAGATGATGAAAGAATTAGAGATAGAACCTGTTGAGATAAGAAAGAAAAAGAGTGTGTAGTTGGATAGTGGACAAATATTAAGGGTAACAATTTAGTATAAATATAGTTCAATATTGGAAGAACATTAATTTCGGTTTAGCAATATATTTATAAATACTAAATTATTTTTTAATTTGCTCATATTTTTCATTTAACAGCAACTGAGATCTATCTTTATAAAGATAAAGCTAATCTGAAAGTTCTTTTTCAACATGTTACGTTTTGTTATTTACCCGTAAATATTCAAAGCCAATTCCAATGCTAAAAAAGCTATTTTATCTTTTTCAAGTAAAGCATCTTTATTACTAAGACTTCTTTTATCCCACTTTATACCGTCTAAATTATCCGCTGCATAAAAAAACTGAAAAACATCTACCCCTCTAAATTCGGCTAAAGCAAAAATAGCGGAACATTCCATATCTACACAAATGCACCCCATAGCTTTTCTTCGTTCTACTTTCTTTGCTGTTTCACGATAAAATGCATCTGTTGTCCAAACTTTACCTATTTTGTAATTAAAATTATATTGATTTAATAAATCTACAAATTTATCAATATACTTTTTGTTTACAATAATTTCATCAGAACTTTTTGCATAATGATAACTTATTCCTTCATCTCTAACCGCACAATTAGGAATAACTATAGAGTAATCTGAAATAGAACTATCTAAAACTCCACAAGTACCAAATATAATAAATTTCTCTACACCTCTTGCAATAATTCCTTCAAGGTTTCCTATATTACTTGCAGCTCCAACCGATGACATATAAAGTACAAATTCTTTATTTTTGTAGTTTGCTTTATAGAGAGGAATTCGTCCATTAGCACAACCAACATAACTAATTATCTCAGCTCCTAATTCATCAACTAAGCGATTAAATGTTGTTTGTGCAAAACAAGATATTGCTACTTTGGGTATTCCGTCTATTTTTGAAAATATATCTTCAGGATTTATAATTGCTGTTTTTTCTTCATCAAATTCTTCTAATATCATATCCCTACCTTGAATAGAATAACTATTGCGTATCATCATTGACACTACACCCTATTATTGAACAGGAGAATATCAATTGTTGGAATTTCTTCCTTTTAAAATATACGGTTTTTGTTTTAATAACAAAATAAAAATTGGTGGTTTACATTAAATCTTGTATCATCTATTTTGATGTATAAGGGGAAAAAACACTTAAAACATAATTTCTTCCTTAAAATAGTTTTTCCGATACTGAAATTGTTGAAAAGTCAGATTTTTTAGGAGAGATTAGTGCAAGAAGTCATTTTTTTAACGAGCTATCCTCTTATGTACAAATCTACAACTGAATGAGTTACCATTCATTTATATCAGTTTAGCCATATTTTGAACTATTTATCATTCATTATTGCTGTTTGTCTAAGACATATTAGATATATTTGTATTACATAGCATACAAAACAAGGAAAATAAGAACTTTACGAATGATAAACCATACAATAACTGGAAATCGATGTCGGATAATCTTTAATGGAGACCATTGGTAAATTTATTCAATCAAATCGTTTAAATCAAAACAGATCTCAAAACCAAGTGTCAATAGAAGCAGGAATCAGTCGATCTACATTGAGCTTACTAGAAAGAGGGGAAAAAGTAAGAATTGACACCCTTATTCAGGTATTAAGAGTTTTAGACCTATTATATATTATGGATATATTTAAGGTTCAAGATCAAATAAGTCCAATTGAATATACAAAACTTCAAAAAAGAGAAGAAAGCATGCTTCACCAAACAAGGATGATGGTAAGAAAGAGGATTTCTAATAATTTGAATATATTTTAGGGGATAAATAATAGAAAGTCATTGAAGATATATACATTAAGTTATATAAAACTAGGGGACGAGGTATTGAAAAGATTTGTGAAGTGCTTAAAGTAAACGAAGCCCTATTGCCAGAGTATCAAGTAGTAGGAAATAATAAAACCAATTAAAATAAAAAAGAGATAGTTTTCTGGAGATTTGTTAATTTTTTTATCTATACTTCTGTTTTTATTATAGATAACGATTAAGTATATATGCTGGGACGGTTTTGAAAAACGAACCTTCAAAATACGCGACACCGTGAGCCATATTTGTTATATTTTGCGAATTTAATCTTTTTGGGCTAAATATGGCAAATATGGCGAAAGAAATGCGAAAATCCTCAAAATTAGCACATTGCCCGCCATAGCATATATACCTGTGTTCTAGCCTGTTATTTTTTATTAATCGTCCCTAATGCTCTTTTTATTATTTTTTCAGTTTCCTGTGTTGGTAATTCGTTCTTCCACTTTTCACATAATTCAATCACAAAATTTGGTTCAGATTTACTCGCATCATTCAACCAATTCCCAACGCTATCTTGAACATATTTTG
>PDWJ01001754.1_pt1 | contig 25365 bp, 24 predicted proteins | sample 1430881 | NCBI WGS metagenome assembly PDWJ01 (sample SAMN01162460, study PRJNA174530) | Oral metagenome, whole genome shotgun sequencing project. | biome: Marine environment; feature: Marine mammal; material: Swab sample of the gingival sulcus; isolation source: swab sample of gingival sulcus...
GGTCTTTTCCTCTGGTTGATGGTTTCGTTTGGCGACTGCCAATTAACCATGTTCAGGCCACCTTTTCATTTAAATGTGCGAAAAATATTATACGTTATCTTGTTTTTTTCTTTATTCCAGATAGTTTGCCAATCAGGTGCTGCGCCTTTGATCAGATATGCATATGGATTTACTCCCAAAGCATAAAAACACATATTTCCAAGCCCCATCCCCCCTAATCGCATTGGATTCATTTCTATCGGAATAAATCTGTCATCGTCTAATTTAAATTCAGCATGAATTATATAATTTTTTACATTTAAAATGTTATTCAAATTCGAAAAAAAATTGATGGCTTTTGGTGCTATCTTTTCATAAACCTTCCTGCTTGAATAGTATAAAGCGTGAATGTAGGCCTTGTTTTTTGGCATTGGATGTGCGTAAACATTGAGTAATTGAGATTTCCCCTTTCCATCGTAAAACATATCTACCGCATACTCATTGCCTCCAATATAATCTTCCACCAATAATTCCTCTGAACTTAAAATGGTATCAGAATTAGCGAATGCTTTGAGGTTTTTATTGATTTCAGAAATGATTTTATTTTGTATTTTTTTTAAATCAGAATTTTTGTCAATAATACTAATTCCTGTCCCAAAAAAACCTTTTCTTGGTTTTACAATCATTTTGTCGTTTATTTTTATGCTTGACAGTTCTGAAATGTTCACACTGTAAAACTGATAATTTGAAAATATGTTTGAAATTGTTTTTCTAAATAATAACTTGTCCTTCAATAAAATAGTTGCTCTTAATTTGTTTTCGGAAACTGTCTTTTTGTTAACTGAATCAATTACACTCTCTGTTGTAATAGCATAAGTAGTTCCATCATCAAGTTGAATATCAGAATTGAGGAAGTCATCTTCTTTTAAAATTGTCAAACCTTTCGTTTGGGGCAAAGTATCCAAAGTTCCTGGTTCATTATTGTTCGATATAATGAGATACATCTTATTTCTTTTTATATAAAAATTTAACAGTCAAGAAAAATGAAGACAGCTCATATACCTGTAAGTAACTGAAGGTTATAAGAAAAATACTTTAAAGAATAGCGTAAGGAGTTTAGAGTACTCGAAGATAGAATGCAAGTATTATCAACCTGGAATCAACGAGGGTCCCGTAAAAAGATTGTAACAATATGATTTTTCGATACAATTATGGCTACGTCCTTAAAACACGTCAATTTGTCAAAGAGCAGGTCGATAACGAGCAATTGTTACAGTCGAAAGGTGAGATATTTATGAGAAGAGGCTTCTTGAAAATCTGAAAGTACGAACATTATTTGGTACTACCAGAGCTTCTGCTGCATCCGCAACGTTTCATGCCGGGTCATCTTCCGATGCATTGTAAAGCAACAAGGCTCTGGCATGAATAAATTTCCTGGCAGAGGTTTTCCGTTTCGTGTGAGTGCTTTTAATTTGTCGCGTTTCTCAGGGGTTAAGGTAACCCTGTATCGTGGTGCATCATGAGCCTCCCTGTTGCAGTTGGCTGATGATGCACCATTTGCGATTCATACGAAATACGGCATGTTACATGGTGCTAGGCTTTAAGAATTGCTTCTGCAGACTCTTTCTGTGCCTCAGTAAGGAACGGAATACCAGTTTCACGTTCTGTTTCACGGTTAGCACTGAACAGGTCGTCCCGTGAAATCTCTGATAAATTAAACTTACGTACGCCGGCCATTAATTGTTGTAACCCACAGGTGAGTTTATCCACATAACCTGCCAGTGCAACAGCACCATAAGGTATACGTTTCATTTCATCTGCACCCACCTTGAGTTTAACATCTTCCCAGGCAGAAAAGATCTCTTCGGGATACTTGCCAAAACTTTTAACGGTCTGTGGTAATTCGTCCCAGTTACCATTAATCTCAGTTCTTCTTTCTGGGTAGAACGTTCCCTCAATGTTGCTTCCCAGGTATCCGGGAATCATTGGAGCACGTCCCATGCAAACCATTTTTGTATAAGGCGCACCTAACGCCAACGCTTTGAAAATATGATCTTCTCGGGCAAAACCACCGGCAAAAGAAATATCTGGAACTTTGATTCCTTGATCTTCAAGTATTTTACAGTAATCATATACCTTAGAATGAAGGGCCAGTGACGGAACGCCCCAGTGTTCCATCATGTTCCAGGGGCTCATGCCGGTTCCACCGCCTGAACCGTCAACGGTTAACAGGTCCAGTTTGGCATCTGCTGCATAGCGGATTGCCATGGCTAACGCTTCCATCCCATAAGAGCCGGTTTTAAGCGATATCCTCTTGTAGCCAAGGCCTCGCAGATGGTCAACTGAGCTCATAAATGCCTCACGCACCTGGTCGACAGTCTCCTGCTCGGTACCTCCCAGTCGACTGTGGCGGGCAAAGGCTGTAATGGCTCTTCGTTCAAATGCGGCCTGCACAGAAGGGTCTGTAGGGTCAGGGTCTACCACGTAGCCCCGTTCTTTAAGGAAGATAGCATATTCCAGTGATTTAACCTGTATCTCACCGCCAATCACCTTGGCGCCCTGGCCCCACTTCAACTCAATAATGACATCGTCACCATATTTATCAATGACGTATTCAGCTACGCCATTGCGGGTGTCCTCAACGTTCATCTGGACAAAGATGGACCCATATCCGTCGTTATAGCGCTTATAGATTTCAATTCGTCGGTCCAGCTCAGGTGCCGCGGTAATCTTGCCGTTTGCAAACCTGGATTCTTTGTCAACGCCTACAACATTCTCCCCGACCACAATGGGAAATCCACAGAGAGATGCGCCTGTTGCAAAAGAACTCCAATAGTTTGTTGCGATAAAGGTTGAGCCCAATGCACCGGTCATAATCGGAACACGGGACGTTACCTTAATCTCATTTCCAAAAACAGCTTCAGTGTTAACGTTAGGGAAGATGCAATCATCTGCATTTTTGGTTAAGCCCTGGTTAAGGCCCTTTGATCCATAGGCATATCCCTGAATCCGTAGAGCGTGATAACCAAGTCCCAGAGAGGTTACATTGTTTGAACCGGAAGTGATTTTCCCGAATCTCCTGGGGTAGAGCATCTTGCGTCCACGCAAGGATGACATCCAGGTTTCGCATTTCCCTTTACAATCTGCAACGCAAAGTGTGCATAAACCGGATTCGCATGCATTACCTCTGTTCACGGTACCCAGAGCATCATTACCTTTTGGCCACTGAATCATTGGACTTTCTCCTTTCTAGGGTTTATTTATGGAACGGAGGACTGGCAGCAGTAGGTGCCTGGCAAAAAAAAACGGCATCCGTCCCGTTGACTTGGGAAACAGACGCCGTTGTCTTGTTTACATATTGTACAGAGCCGGTACGCCATTGTACAGGCTCGATATTATTATGCGGGTCAAAATATCGTATTACTTAATTCATGTCAAGGAGAACCTGTTGTGAACCTGGTTGCTATTGTTTGGATTCAAAAACATTTGGTTCGGTATCCGGGGCTTTGTGTGTTATCCCTTTTTAACACTACCCTAAATTTCTTCAGAGAGAATAAGCGCTTCTGCAATTTCACGCATTGATTTGCGGGTGTCCATACTGCGTTTTTGAATCCACCTGTATGCTTCCTCACCACTTATGTTTCTACGGTCCATGAGGATTTCCTTGGCACGCTCAATCTGCTTACGGGTCTCCAGTTCCTGCTCAATGACACGGGTTCTGATGATAAGTTGCGTGTTGTTTATGGCCAGCGCAGCCTGGTTGGCTACCGTGCTGAGCATGTTGATATCTGTCTCGGAAAATTGGTAGGGGGTACAGGTAAAACAATTGAGGACTCCTAAAGCATTCCCCTCCTTGCCTTGCAGGGGAACACTTGCCATGGATACCAGGCCAAGACTGCTGGCCATCTCTTTTTCCTTGAATTTATCATCGGCTTGCACATCAGCAATCAGGTAAGGGCGGTTGGTGGAGACTACATGACCCACAACACCCTCATGCAGTTGTAGTGCCCGATCTTTCATGTACTCTGGTTCAAATGATTGCGTAGCTTTCAGTTTGATGATCGGTGGATTGGTGTTTTCATCCACAAGCCACAAAGAGCATATCTCAACGCCGGTAACCTTTGCGGTTACCATGACAATGAGCCTGAACAGATCTTCTAAAAACAGGTCAGAACTGATTGCCTGGCTGATATCCATCAGCGCTTTTATATAATGATCATACGTCTGCTGGGAAGTATTCATGGAAAAAAACGATGGAACGTTCAGGCATTCCTTGAATGGTATAGGGGTGTTGTTCTTGGAGGTAAACCGGTCCTTTTGAGGTGATAAAGTTGAATTGCACCTTATCATCTGCCTGGATAACACCCAGACCATTCATGTATCTTAAAAGTCGCTGCCACGGTGTCAACCGAATACCTGTTGGTGGTTACGTGGCTGCAACACGTAAAAGTCACCACTTTATTCTGAAATGATTTTCGGTGCAAATGAAAATTTATTTCGTATCACAAAAGGTCTGTAACTCTCGTTCTTCTTGCTTTTTCCTCATCAAAAAGTGGAGCAGGAAGTTGCCCAGGACGCTGAGGTTCCAGAGAATGATAGCGCCCTGGTTGTTGCAGCGGTAGCGGCCTTGAGCATCAATGGAGCTGCAAGTGCACCTGCTTTTGCCAACTACGTTTTTACCTTTACAGAAAAGATTTTACACGAACTGATCATGAATCAGATTGAAGAAGCGGAGAAGTCGGAACAGGTTAAACAACAGGATGAAATCGGTAAGCTGACAAAGTGGCTTAACATATTTTTTGAAAAACTCCAGATCTTATTGCAAGGCGTTCATGGTGAGACCAACACCATCAAGGAAATCAACGAACATATACAGCACGCCTCACTGGGGTTGGCTGAAATCAACGAAAGTATCAACCGAAACACCATCGCCTCCTTATTCATCAACGATGAGAGTGATGGTGTAACTATGGCAGCCACCGAGATTGTTGATCGTGGCAGGGCACTGGAAAAACTGTCAGAGGATCTCAACAGGATGGCTGCCAGTTTGAAACAGCTGGCAGGTACGTTTAAGATTTAAACGTTGTCATGCCATATTAGAGGGGAACCACTACCGGATACCCCTGAATGGTGTGGATATCGACCGGTACACCGTACACGTCTTCAATGGCTTCAGGGGTGATCTCGGTGACCAGACCGGTTGAGTAAACGAGACCGTTTTTCAGAAAGATGACCCTGTCAGCATAGCGCATTGCCGTATTGAGATCGTGCATGGTCATGACGGCGCCAATGCCATGCTCTTCAACCACACGCCGTAACATGGTCAGGATTTCAATCTTGCTTTTCAGGTCAAGCGAAGCCGTTGGTTCATCGAGGAGCATCAATTGGGGTTCCTGAACCAGAGCCCGGGCTATTGCGACCTTTTGCAGTTCCCCTCCGCTGATTTCGTCCAGATAGCGCAGGGCAATATGTTCCATGGTAAGCCTGCGGATTATCGAATCGACGATTTTAAGATCCTGGGTTTTTACCTTCCAGCGAATATGCGGCTTTCGTCCCATCAGTACGGCGTCAAACACCGTCAATCTTGATGTTTCATTTTTCTGCGGGACATATCCTATCCGGGCGGCAATTTCATCTGCTCGCATCTTCAGCACGTTTCGATCTTCCACAATGACTGTCCCGGACAATGGCCGATTGATGGTGTTCAAACATTTTAACAGGGTGGTCTTGCCAACCCCGTTAGGACCGAGTACGGCAATCAGTTCACTTTCCCGCAGCTCAAAATTGATGTTTTCCAGAATTGAACGGCCATGATAACGAAAACCAAGATCTGATACGGAGAGGATCATCGATGATACCCTTTGAGAATAAGATATAAGAATATTGGGGCCCCCAGAAATGCGGTAAGGACAGATACCGGAAGTATGTGGGGTAGTATAATCAGCCGGGCGGCGGTGTCGGAAGCAAGCAATAAAAACCCGCCTCCGAGAAATGAAGCAGGAAGCAGGAAGCGATAATCCGCACCGATAATCCTTCTGGCCATATGGGGAACAACAAGCCCGACAAAACCGATAATACCCAGATAGGCAATGATGACCGCTGTGAGAAGGGAGGAGAGTAACATGCCGACCATGCGAATCCTGTCCAGCGGGATACCAAGCCCTCTCGCCGTTTCGTCACCCGCATCAATTGCATTGTAATTCCAGCTGTTAAAAAGAAAATAGATGCTGATAGTCAGGGTAACAATGGTAATGTAGCCCAGTTCCCTGTATGAGGCTCTCGCGGTATCGCCAAATGTCCAGAAAACCATGGCGGCGAGCTGGACATCATCGGCAAAAAATTGCAGAAACATGGTGGCGGCAGTAAAAAAGGCACCAAGAGCCACACCGGTCAGGATCATTATTTCAGGGGTTGCGCCCCGTAATCGGGAGACAGCGACAATTATTCCGGCGGCCAGAATGCTGAAAAGAAAGGCGGTTACCGTTGTTGCAAAGGGGCTGGTAATCTGTATGGTGTCGGCCACTGATGAGGTCATAATGCCGCTTCCGAGAATCATCACCGAAAAAGCGGCACCGAAGGCAGCCGCATGTGAAATTCCCAGAGTAAATGGAGACCCCAGCGGGTTCCTGAGGATCGCCTGCATTACGGCTCCTGAAACAGCAAGTCCTGCTCCGGTAATGAATGCGGTTAATGTTTGCGGCAGCCGGATATTCCAGACAATGACATCGCAACGTTTTGATACGGCCATTCCTGCCAGGGATCTGGCGACTTCAACCAGGCCGAGATTGGCTGCTCCCAGGGAAATCGACCCAACAACTGCCACTATTGAAAGCAGAAAAACAGCGGTAATAACTCCCGTTTTCCAGTTGATATATCGGAGGTATTCCTCCGGGACGCGGCCATCTGAAAAGTGCATGTTATTTCACCGCGATTTTCTCGTATGCCAGTTTGCCAAACATATCGTTCATTATCGAAAAAACGGGCTTTCCGACTAAAAAAGTATAGATCTCGTCCGCTTTTGCTTTTGGGTCAATATCGGCAAAATGTTCTGGATAGAGGAGTTTGCCGATGAAGTAGGCGTTTGCAAGGATTGATCCGTAGTTTTTGGTATACCAGTTATAGGGGAGCAGTCCATAGACCTTGCCCGCTTGCACTGCTGACAGGGTCTGGTATGCCGGGCTGGTCCTGAGCTCAAAAAGGCCGCCCGCCTTGTTACCAAGCTGGAGTGTGGACAGGTCAAGAAAAAGGTAGTCCGGATTCCATTCAAGAATCATTTCAACCGAGACATTGGAGTGGCTCAGTTCTTTCCCGGAAAGCGTGGTATCATATGCCGGGTTTTTCGCATTGATGAAGGTAAATGGCGGATAGCCCGGTTCGGTAGCCTGAAAACCGTGAGGTCCCTTAAAGGCGACGCCACCGACAAATACGCTCGGTTGGTCTTCCGGTTTCACCTGATTTGTACGTTGTGCCAGATCCTCAATGGTGTTCTCAATAAAGCTAATGACCGCTTCAGCTCTTTCCTCCTTTCCAAGAGCCTTCCCCATTGTTCGTAAGGAAGCAAATAACTGCGGCCTCAGTCTGCCAAGGTTCCCGTAATGCAGCACGGTAACCGGAATACCGGTCTTTTCCTGAAGTTCTTTTGGATCGTAGCCCATACTCGAGCCATAGGTCTTAAAGATGATCTGTGGTTGCGGTTCAAGAGCCATAATCAGTTCCGGATTGTCATGGCCTCTAAATTGTCCAAAAATCGGCAGTTCCTTGAACTGGGGATTGGCCAGGGAATATGGTCGTGCATCAAAGCGGTGCCTGCGGGACTCAATATCGTCAACGGCAACGACCATACGCTCTGCCTGGAGGTAGGTCAGCAGTCTGAGACAGCCTGCTCCGGAACAGATAACATGTTTGATCTCTTCATCTTTTACATCAGATGCTGATGCAGGAGCAGCGGATGCCAGACAGATAAGTCCGAGAAGGATAGCAATGATGACGCCGGACCACTGCACGGTTGCGAACTGCCGATGGTTGTGAAAATGTGCACGCATAATGATTCCTCCCTGTTTTATCTGTTCATCTGAGATGTCGGTAGATTGCAGTTTTCTATTGGAGTCCTGTGCGGATATGAGCAAATAATTTTTCAAAAAATGAAATTCGACTAGAAAGGGGCACTTCACGGCCCTCCTGCGAAATATGAAGAATTGTATTTTTGTATTACTGGCTATCTAGCACTATGCGCTTTGTCCGTCAAGGGAAAATAATACGAATATTTTTTTCGTATTACAAAGGTGTGTCGTTCGAAAGGGGAACGTGTTCAGTGTCTATGATTCGCTTCTTTGCTCAAATGAGTCGCCGTCAGTGATTGGACGGTCGCTCTGTCATCATGAGCAAAAGGGGAGAGATCAGGTCGTGTGCAAACAGTTAAAAAGACTCGAAAGATCAACGGTAGAGGAAGTTTCAGACTGGCCACAACGGGTAGACCATGCAATGAATTTCTGCTGAGCTTCGGCATCAAGATGAGAGGCAATGGATGTAAATCGACAAACAAGATCGTCCCAATGCCATGGCTGCTCTGGGTCGCCCCGTCGAAAATGTCGTTCGCGCTCCAGCAAGGCACCGTTTTTCAGGATGATTTGAATGTGGGCAGGGCGATCTTTTGGAAAACGGGACGTAAAATCGGGGTCTTCTTCTAAGGTGATTTTATCCATGAAGCTTCGAATGACAGCAGAATTGAGCGCGTGCGGTCCAAAATTTTCGAAATCAAGTTTACGTTCATGCAACAAAAAAGAGAGGCAGAAGCGGCTGGAAAATTTCGCTTCTTCATAATTTCTGGGATGGGTGATATTGGCAACTTCTAATTGAGCTTTCGGTACCTTGACCCGAATACCGGCAATCTGCCGAATATCTTTTAGTTGTGGTAACAGATCGTTTAATGCATCGAGAGAGGTATGCATCTGACCACAAACAGGCCATCCTTTGATGGTCGTGGTTTCGATTTGATAACAATCTGAATCAGGAACAGAAAGGATTGTTGCGTCACCGTTTAATCCCCAGGCTTGCAAAAGGCCCCTCCGTCCTTCCAATATACGCGTTGCAGCCGGTAATTCATTACGTGCGAGGTTCACTGCCATTAATCCGTTACGTGTTGCTGCCGCCGGATGAAAAGCCTTTGCCTCCTGAGCGCCATCATCCAGAAACTGCCAGAGTCCGGCGGCCTGTGTTCCGGCATGGCCAAAAGCAAAAAGCGTCTGTTGGGGTGAGAGTTTTAATAATCTTGCTGCCGCAGCCGCTGCTCCAAAACAGCCGGCAGTAGCCGTCGTATGACATACTGCATAATGATGTTTTCCAAGCAGCGTTCCAACCTTTAAGCCCACCTCATATCCGGCTACGATTGCCGCCTGTATATCGGTCCTGTTGATATGGTACCGTTCGGCAAGGGCTATTACTGTGGGAAAAACGGTTATACCCGGGTGCATTGCCGCACCTTTGTGACCATCGTCAACTTCAGCCAGATGCGAAATGGCCGCATTTGCAGGAGCAGCCTGTTCCAACAGATAGTAACCTGACCACCCGGCCACAGAACATCCTGCAGAGAGCGTACCGGTCGGGCTTAACGAGACGGCAAGAGCGTGGCGGTACGTTTCTGCCAGACGATGATTACAGCCGGCTGCAAGAGCTCCCCACCAGTCTATTGCGCAGGCGGCAATCCGTTTTTTGACGCGTTCAGGCAAAGAATCTGCGTCAAGACCGGAAACCCAGGCCGCTAACGGTTGCAGCCAGGGGAGTTCTTTTGTGATCTGTTGTGAGGTGGATACTTTCGTCATTCTTTGATCAATGTACTGATCTCTTCGTACATGAGATCGACAACGGCACCGGATTGACCCAGGTAATTGTTTGGATCCAGTGCCGTTTCCAATTCCTCTCGAGAACAAATTGCAGCAACGTGCTCATTTTCCATTAACAACTCGACCAGAGGACGGTCCTGGGCAAGAGCTTCCAGAGAAATTTCATAGACGAGATGATGTGCATCCGCCAGCGACATCCCCTTGGCCAGAACAAACATAACCTTTTCTGAAAGGAGTACCCCTTTGAGACGATTAACATTATCCAGCATCCGTTTTTCGTTGACCTGCAGATTGCTGACAACTTTATGTATATGGGCAAGCATTGCAGAAGCTGCGCAGAATATTTCCGGTAACACCACCCATTCTGCACGCCATGAGCAGCCATCCCGTTCATTCAGCGGTGCCATCAGTTCACCCATAACATCAGCGTTACCACGTACAATGCGACTGAGTGAAAAAACCCATTCACTGACGATCGGGTTTATTTTATGAGGCATCGTGCTTGAACCAACAATTCCTTTGGTATAACCTTCCGCCAGTTCTCCTATCTCGGTCATGCTGGAAACATAAACTTCCTGCGCTATTCGTGAACAGGTTCCACCGATCAGTGAAAGATTGTAGCAGAGTTCGGCCAGGCGATCACGCTGGCTATGCCACCATGTCTTCGGTGTCTTCAGGCCCATGTAATGGCAACTCCGTTCCTGAACCAATAGCCCTTTTTCTTTCCAGGCTGCGTAGGTTCCTATGGCACCGGACATACTGCCAACGAGGCACCGATCTTTAATTTCTCGCCACCGTTCAAGGTTTCGTCCCATTTCATCAAGCCAGCCCGCCATTTTCAGGCCAAAAGTGAAAGGAAGTGCGTGGTTGCCATGAGATCGGGCCACCATAACGGTATCCCGATGCTTTCTCATCAATTCCATTACCGTTTTCAGGAAGGCAACAAGTTGTTTTTCTATTACGTCATGGGCACGGGCGGCAAGCAGCATGGTACCGCTGTCGATGATATCCTGAGTGGTTGCACCATTGTGGAGATAGTTCTGATATTCCTCCGGTAAATTTTTTCGATATTCAGTTAAAAGGCCCATGAGGGTATGAGCCGTTTTTTTCCCGTGTTCAACGATATTTTGAACATCTATCAGGTCTGCATCAGCTTTGGCGACAATAGCTTCGGCGGCTTCTTCAGGGATTATCCCCAATTCTGCCTGAGCTTTTGCGAGGGCTGCCTCTGCATCGATCCAGGACTGAAGATGGGCACGTTCGTTATAGACGTCTCTCATTTCAGCAGAGCAGGTCAGCCCTTTAAAGAGCGCTGTATCCATTAAGTGAACATTATCGGTGTAAATCATGATATATTTCTTTCGTATCTGTTTGCGTTTATATTGACCTTATTCGTCATCAGTGGATCATATGAGGATTCCTCAATTGTTTTCAACGTAAAGCACTGCATGCTTCTGCTATTTTGGTGCAAGCCAGCTTAAGCTTTTCAATTTCAGTGGCGTAGGATATCCGGAAGTATGGTGACAGACCAAAGGCTTCTCCATGAACCACCGCAACACCGCACGTTTCCATCAAGAAATTGGAGAAATCAAAGTCAGTGGCGATAATATCTCCACGGGGTGTTTTCTTGCCGATTACTCCCGCGCAGGAAATATAGCAGTAAAACGCTCCCTGAGGGGCGTCGCATGACAGGCCTTCAATGTTATTGATAATAGATACCACCAGATCTCGGCGTTCTTTCAATATCTTGTTGTACCGCTCAATGCAAGACTGATCGGAATCCAGAGCTGCGACTGAAGCCCATTGAGAAATGGAACAGGTTCCGCTGGTGGACTGGGACTGGACCTTGAGCATGGTTTTGATCAACTCCACGGGACCGGCGCCATATCCCACCCGCCAGCCGGTCATGGCATATGCCTTTGATACACCGTTGACGACCAGCGTTCGCTCTTTCAGATCAGGCGCAACCTGAAGCAGTGACCAGAACGTCACGTCATCGAAAGTCATAAATTCATAGATATCATCACTCAGTATCCAGACTGCCGGGTGGCGTCTGAACACGTCTGCCAGTGCCTCAAATTCCTGTTTACTGTATACGGCTCCCGAAGGATTACCGGGGTTATTGATGAATACCCATCTCGTTTTTGAATTTATTGCGTTTTCAAGATCTTCAGGTGTCAGTTTGAAACGGTTTTCCTGTCGTGTCGAGATAAAGACCGGTTTACCCCGGTTGATCTCGATCATGCTGGGATAGCTGACAAAATAAGGAGTTGGAACAATGACCTCATCTTCGGGGTTCAGCGTTGCCACCATGGCATTGAAAATGACCTGTTTGCAGCCGACACTGACAATGATCTCTTCGGGGGTATAAGTGAGTTCATTATCTCGCTTGAGTTTACGGCAGATGGCTTCACGCAGTTCGGGAATACCCTGAATGAGGGGATATTGTGTTTTACCCTCGGTGATTGCCTTTATAGCTGCTATTTTGATATGATCGGGAGTTCCACAATCCGGTTCCCCGGCAGAAAGCCGGATAATATCACGACCTTCACTCTCCAGCTGTTTTGCCCGTACAGTGACTCTGGATACAGCGGAGCCTTTCAGTTCCTGTAAATGTTCTGCGATTATAGTCATCTTTTTACTCCTTCTTTGGGACGTATCAGGTACCTGTGGGTAAGTAGTACCGCTATCGTTTTTTCTACCGGTTAACCGGTTTCAAGACCTTTTGTTCGCATAGCTTTGACATATTTGAAAAGAGGCAGAATGATAAAGAAGAATGATAGAAGCATCAGTCCCAGACTGATGGGATGATTGAGCGGATCGAAGAAAACCAGCCAGTTTCCATGAGAGATGGCCAGAGAGTTGGATAGAGAATCTTCCAGTTTTTGGCCCAGAACCAGTGCCAGGATAATCGGGGCGTGAGGAATACCAATTTTAACGAAGAAGTACCCCAAAACACCCGATGTCAGGGCAACACCAATATTAAACAGTGAGTTCCCGTCAGCATATGCTCCCGTCAGGCAGAGCAGGGCGATGGTGGGTACCATCACCTGTTTGGGTAATCGGTACACCATACCGGAGACGTATTTCGCAACAAATATGGCCACTGGACCCATAACAATGTTGGCGACGACAAATGAAACCATAATCATCCAGGCAATATGAGGGAAATTGATGAACAGCAGAGGCCCGGGCACCATACCATGAATCATCAGTGCACCAATGAAAAGTGCCGATACAGAGTTTCCTGGAATACCAAGGGAAAGCAGGGGAACCATCGAACTTGCCACCACGGCATTATTGGAAGCTTCAGGTGCGGCGATACCTTCCGGTGTTCCCTCTCCCCAGTTGGTATGTTTCCCTGTCTCTTTAAACTTTCGTTTGTATCGGCTCGCTGCCTGATTGTAGGCAATATAAATAGCCATTAACATACCTGCGCCGGGGAGTACGCCAACGACGTTACCGATTGCAGCAGAAGTCATCCAGGTGGGTAACAATCGCTTTATCATGGAAAAGGGTAACAACAGGCTGCCTTTAATCTGGGGAAGTTCGCTGATATGCAGATTGAGCTTGCGTTCTGTGAAGATTTCTTCTGCAAGTTCAAGTGCGGCTGATATGCCAAACATGCCAATCAGCATGGGAACGAAAGGAACACCTTCATACAGGTTACTGCTGCCAAAGGTGAAGCGAGGGAAACCTGTTTCAAGGCTTAAACCAATGGTTGCGATAAAAAGGCCTATCGCCGCTGACAGGATCCCTTTGAGGATATTTTTTTCAAGCATGCCGACGACTGCCGCCAGGCCAAGAATGCAGAGAGAAAAGTTTTCGACAAATCCGAACTTGAGCGCTACAGCAGCAAGAACAGGAGCAAAAAACATTAAGACAATGGCACTGCTCAGCCCGCCAAAAACAGAGGAAAAGATCGCAATACCCAGGGCTGTGTTCGGCTTTCCTTTCCGTACCAGTGCATTTCCGTCGATTGATGTCAGAACAGCTGAGGCTGTCCCCGGTACCTTGATCATTACTGCGGGCATTGCGCCGCCAACAGCAGCCGAACAGTAGACTCCGACCATCAATGCCAATGCATGGGTAGGCGACAGGGAAAAAGAGAAGGGAATAAAGACAGCAAAGGCTATATTTTCATTTAACCCGGGTATGGAACCGACAATAAGCCCGCAAAACACACCTAAGATGAGAAAAGTGAGGACACTGGGTTCTATGAGGGTACTAAAACCAAGAAGAATTGTTTCCATGTCAATGTCCCAAGGGTAAAGGTGATAAAAAGATCAATGAAGCACGTTTTCTAAAAAAGGATTAAGCGGCAGCGGAATATCAAACAATATCCAGAAAAGGATAAAAATAACGGCAACAACTCCTGCGGCCATTATCAGAATGAAGGTGATATTCCGATACCCTAAAAGCCATAAAACTGGCAGCAGAATGATGATGCTCGAGAGCAGGTAGCCGATATTCATCATCAGAAGAAGTACCCATACAACCAGCAGCAGTGCAACCAGTAACGGGCCGGAGACTCTGGAATAGAGATACGTGATCGATTGTAACTGGTTGTCTGAATCTTTTATTGTTTTGAACAATAAGGCAAGCCCGAGAAGGATGAATAATGCTGATAAAAAAAGAGGATAGCTGCGTGAAGCGTCATCAAAAAGCCGGCTTTGGAAAAATGCCCATATACCTCCGCTCAGTACGAGGAGGCTCAGCCAGAAATCTGTTTTTGTGATTACACTCATCGTTTATTCATTCGCCTTCAAAATGCTTGTTTATTAAGATGAAAAACTGGCAGACAGGTCTTGTGCCCTTCTGTGGTTTATCCAGATCATCTGTAATGACACCTTATGACGGAAAGGAAACTCCATATTTTCTGCCGATGGTACGGGCCTTTTCTATCTGCCCGGCAGCAAAAGGAATTCCCTCCAGCGTTCGTTCCTTTTCAACTGCGTGTGCTCTGTAACCCGGGTACATCACTTCTGAAAATCCATTGGCCGGGGTGAGGGCGATAATGTGCCTGAGTTCCTGATCCATACGTAGCCTGAATTCCTGAGTCGGCATAAAGAGATCTGTCTTGATCGCCATCATAAAATTTCCGTTTCCCGATTCCCGCGCATGGTTTGTTGCAACACTGAGGACTCTGCCGCCAAATTCGGCACCGGACATTACTCCCGAGAGGATATCCACAAGGGTGGTAATTGCTGAGCCTTTCGCACCACCGAAGGGAAGCATTACCCCTTTCAGCGCGGCTGCAGGATCGATTGTCGGTTCACCGTTTTGATCAAGACTCCAGCCAGCCGGTATTGTCTTTCCTTCATCCAATGCCTTGCGGATTTTTTTTCTGGACCCTGCGCTGGTGGCCATATCAATAACAAAAGGAGGCATTGATTCCGCAGGAATGGCGACAGACAGAGGATTTGTGCCGAAAAGAGGTTCTGCTGCCCCAAACGGAGCCGTTACCGCTGAGGCGTTAGAAGCGACAATACCTATACAGTCGTGCTCCAAAGCACGCAGGGAAAAAGCGCTCGCTGCCCCAAAATGGTTGCTTCGTTTGACCGTTGTTATGCCGATACCAAAAGCGTCAGCCGCTTCCAGACACAGGCGCATGGCCTTGGTTCCGGCAACCTGACCCAGTCCGTTGTCTCCATCGACCTGACTCGCCCATTTTCTGGAACCTTTGACTTCAAGAGAGGGGGTTGGGTTTAACCGGCCTTCCTCAAGAGCGGCGACATATCCGGCAAGACAGGGCAGGCCATGGGTGTCATATCCACGCAAATGAGCCTTCACCAGTATTTCAGCGGTGTCGATGGCCTGTCCTTCAGGAACCTTGACTGCCGACAGAACATTCTTTATAAATTCAGCAAGATTCTCCCGCTTGATTCTCAGCTCATTCTCCATGACAATTACTCCTTCCTGGTCTAGATTACCGGACCCGTAACATAAATATCCATTGCTTGAACGTAACCAGATATTTCAGCCTTGGTTTTTGTTCCTGATGAAGTGTTTTCAATGGCGTCATAAATCCGGCGTCCTGCACTTGCCAGAGATTCATCGCCATCCATGACTTGATGTACAGAAAGATCTATATGATCGTTGAGATGATTCCAGGTTTTTTCATTTCCGGTAATTTTTATTACCGGGACAAAGGGGAAACCCTGAGGGGCGCCGCGACCGGTTGTAAAGGTGATGACATTACAGCCGGCTGCTGCCAGGCCCGTCAGTATTTCCGGTTCTCTTCCCGGTGAATCCATGACAACGAGACCTGGTACCTGGGGCGTCTCTCCATAGTCATAAACTTCCTGCACCACAGCACGACCTGCCTTGGCAATTGCTCCAAGGGATTTCTCTTCAATGGTGGTAAGCCCTCCTGCAATATTTCCGGGAGTAGGTTGACCTCCACGCATATCGACCCCCATTGCCTTTGCTCTGGCCTCCATTCTTTCAACCAGTTCGAGGATCTTTTTCCCGGTCTGTTTATCTTTTGCCTGTGCGGCAAGGATATGTTCAGCACCGATAAATTCCGTCACCTCCCCCATGACAACCGTTGCATTTTCCTTGACAAGCTGTTCGACAGTCACACCCAACGCGGGGTTGGATACCAGACCGGACGTCGTATCTGAACTTCCGCATTTGAGTCCCAGTACGAGATCGGCAGCACTGCACTCTTCCGTCTTTATCGATGATGCTTCAACAGCCATGTGCTGTGCGAGCAGTACGCCTCTGGCAATTGTTTTTGCTGCGCCTCCTTCTTCCTGAATAAAGTTGCATTCGACCCGCTTACCGCTTGCTGCTATGGTATCTTTGACTTCAGGCATTTTTGTTCCTTCACATCCGAGTCCAATCAGCAATACGGAGGCCAGATTCGGATTACATCCCAGTCCGCTCAGGGTTTCAGTCACCCGTTTTAAATCAATCGGTGTTTGACAGCATCCCTGTTGATGTGAAAAGGCAACCGCTCCATCCACCTTGTCCGCAATTGCCCGAGCGACCTCGTTGGCACAAACCACGGTGGAAATAATCCCGACGTAATTACGGGTGCCAACCTTGCCATTTGCCCTTCGATATCCTAAGAATTTCATATTTTCATCCCGCAGAGTGAACCAGATATAAAATCACGACAAGTCTCCTCTACCTCGCAAGCTTTCCATATTATGGACATGGGTATGCTCGCCGAGCTTAATGTCCCTGGTAGCACGACCGATGACACAATTATATTTGATTACGTCTTCACCTTCAGAGATACTCCGAATCGCGAACTTATGACCCAGAGCGATATCTTCGAGAACTGTGGCCGTGATTGTTTCGTCACCACGCCCTATTACCGCATCACTGTTTGACGCAATATCACGTATTGCTGTAGCCACATTGTCGGCGTCTTTTATCACCAATGCATCTCTCTTCATTCAAGCCTCACCAGCCCGTTGTTTTACCTGTTTGTGATATAACGGATAAGACGGATACAGCACCCGTCTTATCCGTTTGAGGGTACTATTTTTTCAGATTGTGCTTGCTGATTACCAGATTGGTCAGTTCGTCATAGTTTTGGATAACGGCCGCGTAGCCTTTTGCATCCCGATATGCAAGGGGATAACCTTGTGCTTTCATTTTTGCAACATACTCGGGGTCAGCATTAACTTTACCGAGCAGGTCTGCAAGGAAGGTTACCGCTTCATCCGGAGTTTCCGCAGGAACAGCCCAGCCTCTGAAAGTGGTCCATTCTTTTACACCAAGGCCGGCTTCCTGCCATGTAGGCAGGTCTGGACGGTCTTTCAAGCGACTGTCTGAAGCAACAGCTAATAAACGTACGGAACCTGAGTCAGCATGAGATTTTGCCTCACCATAAGGCCACAGGGCCGCGTCCACATGACCACCGAGCACCGCCTGGAGCTGGGCGCCGAAGCCTTTTGTCGGAATGAGGTTCAGCTTGATTCCTCCCTTGTCCATTGCTGCCAATCCTGATAAGTGATGAGAGGTGCCGACACCCGCATTTGTAACATTCAGCGCTTTTTCCTTTGCGGCGGCGATAAACTCTTCTATTGTTTTATATGGTGAGTTTGCCGGAACAGCAATTACTTCAGGATCCATGGTATATAAGGCAACAGGACGGAAATCAGAAACCTTATACGCTACCTGCTTAAGTTTGGGATTGGTTACAACTGAACTGGTCATTGCCAGAACGGTATAGCCATCCGGTTTTGCTTTGGAGGCAAAGGTCTGACCAACAACACCACCTCCACCTGCACGATTTTCTACCTTCAGTTCAACACCGTCTAAATGCTTTTTGGCATACTCTGCAATGATTCTGGATGTGGTGTCGACGGCTCCTCCAGGCTTGAAGGGTACAATAATCTTGATGTCTTTACTTGGGAAATTGCCGGCAAAAGCCATTGTTGTTGTCAGTAAAAAGATCCCTGTAACCAAAACGTTACGTATGTTCCTTGGCTTCATCATAACCCTCCTCCGTTTAATAATTATTTAGGGATCATTATAACCTCGACTGTTTGATGATAGCAGATCCCTGTTGCCGAGAACCTTTGTGGTTGAAAAAGGATAATTCCAACCAGACATAAAAGAAACTAACACTATTTGAAATAAAAAGGAAAACTGATTATTTTAATTATTAGTATTATGAATTCTAATATCGTTCCGTGATTGTTGGTGGCTTGTTTCTGATCAGGAAAGGACCTTTCTCCTGGTTCTGTAAAGGTATTATAGTGGTGGTTGAATCGTTACAGGTAATTGCTATCCCGGCAATATTTCTGCTTGCGGGCTTTGTGAAAGGCATCATAGGACTGGGGCTGCCCACGATAAGCCTGGGACTGTTGGCAGTGACATTCGATCTGACGACAGCCATGGCACTGCCCATTGTTCCTTCTTTCGTCACCAATATATGGCAGGCTGCGGTTGGAGGTAATGCCAAAGTTATTCTTAAACGAATGTGGCCGTTTCTGGGGATGGCGACAATATCAATTTGGCTAGGTGCAGCTGCCTTGTCACTGGTAAATACAGAGTTATTGTTCGTTCTGCTTGGGGTGTTGTTCGTTTTCTACTCATCAACAGACATTGTTGGATTTCGTCTGTCACTATCGCCACAAGGAGAGAAAATAGCAAGTCCTTTGCTTGGTGCTGTAAATGGGATATTGACGGGTATGACCGGATCTTTTGTTGTTCCCGGAGTTCTGTTTTTTCAGGCAATCGGTCTTCCACGGAACATACTGATTCAATCGATGGGCATGCTGTTTTCTTTTTCAACGGCTGGACTTGCCCTTGCTCTTCAAAAGTACCGCATTTTAACTCCTGATCTTGCTCTTGTTTCTGCTTTTTCCGTGTTTCCAGCTCTGGTTGGTATGATTATCGGTCAAAAAGTGCGGCAATCATTCTCCGAGAAAACATTCAGACGGATATTTTTTATCTCTCTCTTTATTCTAGGGATATTTATGATAGGAAGATCATCAGTCAATTTAATGTATTGAGAATAACGTAAGACAAAAAAAGTGTGTTGAATTACCCGTATTGTACAGTGGTTTTTTCAGATAACGAGGAGGACCTTTTCAATGAACCTTGATCGGTTAAAAACATTTCTTGCCGTTGCTGAACTCGGTAGTTTTACGTCAGCTGCAGGAATGGTTAACTTGACGCAGTCTTCCGTCAGTCAACAATTGAAGGAATTGGAATCTGAACTTGATCTGGTATTGTTTGATCGCTCCAGTCGTCCGGTCAGATTAACGAGAGACGGGGCCAAACTCATTCCCGTTGCAAAACAAATGCTGCATTATTGGCAGAATTTTAAAGAAAATCAGGAACAAAAGCCTTGTGAAGGGAAACTCATCATTGGTTATGTCAGCAGTATTATGACAAACGTACTGGCCCATGCCCTGCAATCACTGCGTAATAAACATCCGGGACTGGCGATCAAGCTGGTAAACACTGGTGGTGTTACAAAACATCTTGCCCAGATGGTGGCTGACAATGAACTTGATGCCAGTTTTGGAGTGGGACCATATAAAATGCCTAAGGGCGTCCTTTGGCGTCCCTATTCAGCAGAACGTTATTTTGTTATTTCAAAGCATCGAGATGGTATTCTTACAGATGAAGAGCTCCTGTCAAAGGGGCCTTATTTACGTTTCGTTCCTCGCTTGCTGGTTGAAACGATGATTGACAAGGCTATTAATAAAAGGGGGATAAAAACAGACCCCATCATGGAGCTTGACTCCTATGACAGTATCTTGTTGATGGTCAATCACGACATTGGAGTAGGGATTGTTCCTGAATCATATTTGATGGAAAATAATCTTAAAACAATTACCTGTATCCCTTTTGGTGTCCCGCCCTTAATACGGGAAATGGGCATTATGATCAGACATGACAGTCCAAACAAGAAGCTGGTAAACATTCTTCATATGGCAATGCGTCATTTCTCAAACAAGGTTCCATTATAACCACGATTATATCCTGTTTTTTTGGGGCGGTGGCACTCAAAACCAGGACAATGTGTCACGCTATGAGTCAGACTCAAAAAACAGAAGGATCTGTACTTGATGCGGAAAATAGATGCGTTGTGTCTGGAAAATCCGTCATTCGGGAGCCGCACACGTTGCCGGCAATTAATGCGCGAAGGCCTAAAAGTAAACCGAAAGCGAATTCAGCGGTTGATGCGATTGACGGCCGTTGAAGCCGTGTCTCCCAATCTCGGGACGAACCGGCCCCATCCCCGGCACAAAGTGTATCTCTGCCTGCTCAAGGAACTGAAGATAAACCGAATGAATCAGGTCTGGGCAACCGATATCATCTAGATTCCCACGGAACGGGGATATATGTACCTTGTAGCGATTATGGACTGGTACCATTGTAAGATCTTGTCCTGGTGGATTTCAAATACAATGGATTCAGCGTGTTATATAGATGCTCTGGAGGAAGCGACACGTCGTTTTGATCCTCCAGAGAGATTCCCAATACTGATCAGGGTGCTCAGTTGATCTGGAGGTGATCCTGCGTGCCGATATGGCCGCCCGTCTGGGTAGGCTCCCTCCGGGCTATATCCTCCAGGAAGGTACAGGTTCTCTTGCCAAGGTTATCCAGGATGATGGGCGCAACCTGCACTTTGTTGCTGATTCTGCCTTCATGGTCAGCCGCAGAGAGCCATGCCGGTGGTCCGTACCTTTGATGACGGCACAACTTCCTTCCAACGCTACCTGAATTACGTTCACCGATACCGGGAAATATATATTGAATGGATGAAAAGATGTGAGGCATCCCTTTTTTTTGTATTTTTATCTATTGGTCGTCATGAATGAAGAAATTGGAGGATTTTGTTTATCAGTTCTTTGTGTCAATGTGGCTGCCAGAATTATCCCGCAGAAGAGCATTCTGATTTTCTGAGGAGACGCTCTTTATCAGATGAAAGAAGATGAATACCAGATCATTCAGTGCACGGGGCATTACAGCTCAATCACACAACTTTTTCCACAGAGGTGTCAGGATGGAACCTTCCTGTGAAACCCGTTGGGCCATATCGAAAGCCATGGATACGGGTTCCCTTCTGAAAACTTCTATAAAACCGGAACTTGGTTTCTTATGGATTACTGCCTTAACAGGCCCGTTCTGGTAAATAATAATGACAAAGGTGATTCATTACGGGTCTGGATTTCTGGTCAAAAGTGAGGTGCAAACATGTTTGCACCTCATTTATCATCAGGAAGTTTTGCCAGATCCGGGAAGGTAGTACGAGGGAAGACGTCCATGGAATTTCTTGAATGCCGTACTGAAATGTCCGGGATTGGAATAGCCGACAAAGAGTGCCGTCTCCAGGATAGAATAGTTGCCGGTCTCGATCATTTCCAGGGCCTTGGTCATTCGAATCTTGCGGATATACGAACCAATGGACATTCCTATCTGTTGACGAAAACCTCTTTTCAGGTAACATTCGTTTATTCCTACCCATCGAGACAGGCTGGAGATCGAAGGCGGCTTCTGCCATTTTCGGCGTAAAATATCCACAGCCTCATCCACAGCGGCTCTGGTCTGTTTGCTGCGTTCCATGCGGCAGCCTGTTGCAGATTGATTCAGAGCCAGAATATGGGACAAAAAATCCAGAGCCAAGGATTCAAAGTGTAGTTTGTCAGAAAGGGTATGGCGCCTGGCATTGACCAACTGCCTGGCGATTTGCATGATTTCTGATGAGTGGCACAGTCCTTTGATTAAAGGACGTGCCTGCTCCTCCGTTATCAGCTTTTCCAGCCTCTTGCTAATCGCGCAGCTGGATGTCCCCAACCAGGATTCAAGCAAATCCTGGGGCGGACAGATGGAAATACCACATATATTGTCATCGGCATGGTGGGTAAATGTCTGTTCAGACGAACCTTGAATACACCAGACATCCCCGGCAGAAACCATCTCCTTTGGACGTCCTGGAATCTGGGCATCAAAATGGCCTGACAACATGATTCCTAAGTGAAAAGGTTTTTGTATATTCCTGTTGCAGGTCTTCATCTGATGTTTCAAACAATAATCGGTCATTGTCACGTATAATCCGCCAGAAATATGAAGTATTTCTGCCCAGCCCTGTCCCGTGTCTCCGTGCATCTGCATACGTACGCCATCGAACAATCTGGGCGTTGGCGATTCAGTACTCACCAGAAAATGTGCCGGTGCAGACCCTTTTATATATTCCTGTATATAATCCAATGAACGCTCTTTTTTTATAAGAAGTCAACTGCTTATCCGTTTTTCCCGATTTGAGTATTTTTTTTCCGGTTTCGGGAAGAAACGGCAATTTTTTCTTTTATAATTCATTTTATACGCTTGCAATATCTTTTTTATGCGAGCCAAAGATGAGCGTTTATATAACGGAGAGAATATGGGAAAAAGTACGTTAATGGCTGCTCTTATGGTTGCTGCTCTAAACTTTGGCGGCCTGCCGGTAATGACCGGACAGGCTGAAACCTCATCCATTTCTATGAATAAGATTACGGTTACAGCCAACAAGATGGAAGAAAACATCCAAAAGGTGCCCCAGGATATTTCGGTTATCAATGAAACTGAAATTGAGGAAATGGGACTGCAGGATTCGATGGATGTGTTAAATCAGATTCCAGGCATGCTGGTCACACCGGATAATGGTATTGGCGAGACCTTTCGGGGCTTGAAACGTTCGAGGTTCACCGGAAATTGTGTACAAGGTTCTTTATGCTGACAAATACATCTCGGCGCAATATTATGTTGGGGCTGCTGTTTACTGCCAAAAACATTCCGTCCAGTTTTTTCATTATGGGACTGCCGATAATCCTGCGGCTTCAGGGACACAGTCTTTCATCCATCGGCCTGTTTCAACTGGCAAGTCTTCCTTATCTGCTTAAATTCTTCTGGGCACCAATTCTCGACAAAAACAGTTACAGGAAAAACCATTATAAATCCTGGATACTGGCAACCGGTATCAGTTTTGCCGCCTCGATTTTTCTGCTGTCTTTTTTCGGGCCGGCGAGGGAAATTCAGCCGTTTTTTCTGATGATTATCACCATCAGCCTGCTCTCTGCGACCCTGGATATTGCCATCAGCTCCCTGTATATCAAGCTGCTTACTTATGAAGAGCGGGGTGGTGGAGCGGCTGGCAGAATCATTGCGGTAAACATCGCCAGGATATTTGGCAGCGGACTGCTGGTCATGATCTACAATCATTGGGGGTGGGTGCTGCTTACCAGTATTATGGCAGGTATCATCCTTCTTTCCCTGACTGCCCTTATTCTTCTGGAAGAACCGGTAAATAAAAAAAAGAAGCTGAAGCCTTCAGGTCCTCTTTCGGCAGGGATCCGAGGTTTTTTTGTCCGTACGGGTATGGGCAGATGGACGGTTCTTCTGGTATGTAACTCCACCAGTATCTCAGCGGTATTTCTTATGATCAGGCCGCTGCTGGTGGATCAGGGCTATTCCCCTGATACCATTGCCTTTCTTACCGGTATATTTGCGGTGGTAGTAGGTGTTTTGGCTTCGGTGGCCACAGGAATGAAAAGAATCCAGCACTGTCTTCTCAACCGCAGGGTATCGCTGATTGCCTGCACTGTTTTCAATGCCTGCGCTGTGGCTCTGTTTGTGCCGCTCTATTTTCTGGGAAGTCCGCTCTGGCTGGTATATCTTGCCATAACCTGCCTCAATGCGGCCATTTCATTTGTCTCTGTGGTCATTGGTACTCTGGTTATGGATTTCAGCCAGTCAGGTTCCGAAGGCCTTGACTATTCTCTACAAATGACCGCCAGTCAGGCAGGTGGCCTTGGCATGGCTGTGATCAGCGGCATCATGGTTGACGTTATCGGCTATGGCACTTTTTTTCTTTTCCACACTGCTGTTAGCTGTGGATTGATCCTGCTTATAGTGGTCCTGTTCCAGGGTAATTGGGTCCCAAAAGCTGGCAGGTAAAGGAGACATATTTTTCATGGGCCTTGTTCAGACTTGGAGTTTCTTTTAACAAGATACGCATTTGCTCTTCCCCTCTTTGGAGATATATGACTGTCCTGATTATGGCAACACCTTGTTATTCCAACAACAATAGTATAACTGGTGGCAAATGCAAAGAACCCCCTTTTTCAATCTCATACGATATGGCAATAAAACAAACGGCGTTATATACCACTCCCCCACCAAACCTTGAAAAAACAAAAGTGAAAGAGTATGTTTTTCATAGTTAGCTGCGTCTAACAGAATACGCTCCCCATTTTAAGCTGTGCAGATGCAAGCGTTTTACAAAGGCAAATACCATGGAAAATGCAGCGCTCCTTGATCTGGAAGAACTTATCCGGGATGATTTTGCTGAATATCTGGGAGAAACCAGAGATCTCAATAATTGTGAGACCTACCTGGATATTCATAAGCATTTTTCCTGGCAGTGGCCTGAGGAAATGGGTACTGGTGCTATCTCTCATATCAAACTCAGAGACGGACTGAGCCTCTCCATCGGAAGTGCTCTTTTTAACGGTCCTGTTCATATACGCTTTGATAACTGGCATGTTCCGTTACTCTTTTCCTATGGTGTCTCCGGGAAGGTGGAATACACCCTTGAGCCTGCAAATGGTGCTGTAAGCCGCTGGTGCGCAGAACTGGGACAAAGCATTGTTGCCTGTTTCAGGGAATTCAGAGGGCTGATAAATTACCCGGCACATACCCCTGCAAAAGTCCTTTCCATCTACGTTGATCCAATGCTTCTGCACAGATTGGTCAAGCTGGAGAAAGGCAGTTTTTCCTACGGTATTTGCGAGTTGGCAAACGGCTCTGATGCCGTGGAATATCAGGAACGTTTTGCCACATCACTTTTTATGGATACAGCAATTCGCCAGATAGTGAACTGCCCTTATCAAGGGGCTTTACAACGATTGTATCTTGAAGCCTGTACCCTGGCGCTTCTGGCCCACACCCTGGCAAGACTCGGCCTATCCGGCAGCCCGGTTCAGGAAAAGGCTGTGATCCGGCCTCAGGATGTGGAACGGGTGAAATACGCCAGAAAACTGATCAGCAGCAATCTGCAAAATCCGCCAACCCTGCTGGAGCTTGCCAG
>PDWJ01001755.1_pt1 | contig 25364 bp, 24 predicted proteins | sample 1430881 | NCBI WGS metagenome assembly PDWJ01 (sample SAMN01162460, study PRJNA174530) | Oral metagenome, whole genome shotgun sequencing project. | biome: Marine environment; feature: Marine mammal; material: Swab sample of the gingival sulcus; isolation source: swab sample of gingival sulcus...
AAAAGTTAATAAATAAGCTTTATTATAAAATTTATAGTTAGTATGTCAAATTTATCTATTCTGACTCACTTTCACATAAATATCATAATTCTTCTCCTATGTATCTAGGAGTAGTTGGCATAATTATAATATAGTCTTTATCTGCTTTAACTACATTTTCTCAGTCTTGTAATATATCAGTTCATTTTTTTATTTTTTGAAAGCTCTGAGGACTTTCTGAGTATAAAAATTTTACATTCATTGTTTTTGCATGTATGCATTTTTTTGCGTACAAATATATCTTTTTTGTTTTTATAATATTTGTATTGTTTTGAATAAATCAATAGTATCATAAAAATTTAATAATATTTTGTTTTCAATCCTCAATTGTCTTTGGATCATTATTTTGTCATGCTTCTATAACTATTGCTTTTAAATTTGGATTTTTTAATTTTGCATATTTAGCAAGAGCTACTCAATTTAGAAATTCTATTAAGTTTTTCAATACATAAGTTCAACTAAAGCAATCTATTAAATTATCATCTTGCTTTCCTACTGGTATAATCATGGGTATTGATTTCAAAGTTGTTGAATGTAGGTCTATTAAATAATCTGATTTATATAATATTTCTTTTATTTCATTTGCTCTTTTATATTCATATGATCATTTGTACTTATCTTCAAATCACCAAATACGATTAAAATCAAAATCAACTATTTTTTTTCATTTCAAATATGCTTCTTTATTTCAAATAAGTAGATTTATAGTTCAAGATATAATTTTTTTTTCTAATATAAATTCATTTATTAAATAATCAAAAATTTCCATTCAATATATTTCGTCTCAATGGGTACAAGCCACTATTGTTAATACTTTTCAAGGGTTTTTAGCCTTTATAGTTAACATTCATAACTTATTTGTATTAAATATTTTTTTATATTTATTCTCCATATGTACTTAAATGATTAATAATTTCATGTGCATTTTTACTTGTAGTATTTAATAATGCTACCATAACTTTACTTCATATTCATTCAGGATTAATTGTAGAAATATTAGTTGGTAATACTCATCAATTTTCTTTACTAAATAATATACCATCTTTATCAAGTTTTTCAATAAATTTATCAAAATTCATTCATTTGGGTATATGTACATTGTTATTTACTGCCCAGTTATCGGGAGATTTTTCATTTTTATATATTTTATCCATAAGAATTGGTCAGTGAGTAGAGCCATTTATTCTTCAGTTTATTTCCATAAAATAAGGTTTTTGTTCTCATTTTTCTTCAACTATTATAAAATCAATTCCAGAAATTCCAAATGCTTTTTTGCTTCTTATCCAGTCTAATATAATTCTTATATCTTTTTGTAACTTTTTATTTTGTTTTAGTATATCAATATTACTTATATTTCATAAATGTACTTTTCATTCATTTCAAAGTATTTGCTCAGAACATGAAATAAATTTATCATCTTTGGTTGTTTTTCATACATTGAATTGAATATTGGGTGAAGACAAAATCTTTCATGTTATCCATCAATCAATTAATATTCAGTCATTTATTTGTTCTTTGTGCTGCAAGATAAGGTTTTCTAATTCTTCTTTTGATTCAGCTGTAAATACTCACATTCAAGAAGCAGATCTTTTTATTTTAAATGAAATTTTAGTATATCATTTTCATTTTAATTCATCATAATAATTTAATGCCTCATCTAGTGAATATATTTCTTTTTATTCAGGAGTGCTAACTCATAATTTTCTAAGTTCAGATTGGGCAGTTGATTTATTATTAATTATTTCGGAAGACTTGCTTGTTCTATTAGTATGTCATCATTTAGTTAATCATGAAATTTTACATATATTACTACTATTTATAAATGGAATAATATAAGGAGATTGTTCAATAAATTCTTTGACTCAAGATTTAGGCTTTTTCATTTCTTCTAAAATAGACTCTGATAGTTTTCCTCATGAACCTATAAAAAAAATATTTTTTTGTTTTATATATGTACCATTTAATCATAAATAATTATATAGTTTATGAAGTTCTTTAATATCTCATTCAATACTTCTAGGCATAATTGCTTGATCATTAGGTTTTAATGTTGCAAGAATTCTTTGCTTGTATTTGTCTATTCATGACATATTTTCTATTCAAGATCCATCTTGAATATTTCAAATTACTGTACATTTAGATGTTACTGTGTTTAACATATTAGTTTAAATTAAATATTAAAAAACTTTCTTAACTATGTTTATTAAGAAAGTTTTTTGTAGATATATGTAAATTATTTAGTTGACAAAAACTCTCTTAGATTTAACTAAAAGTATAATCATTAACGATAATAAGCTTTCTATATTTTTCATTTATAAAATTTTTATTTATAAATTATAAGAGATAGTATATAAAGAATTTATAATGTCAAATTGTTTTATAACTATATTGTCTGTATTAGAAGATAGGAGTAGGTTTTTTATAGTTGGTTTTTAGTAAAAATAAAAACATTAATAAAGTAAGTTTATAGTTTTTTATATGCTTAATATTTTTTTCTTTTTGGAAGTTTCTTTTTTTCTAAATTTCTAACATAGATAAGTTTATAGCGTGATTTTGGATTGTCCCTTTGTTCTATTTCAAACTTTCAAGTTGCTTTAATAAGAGGTGTAAGTTTTTCAAAACCATAATTTCTTGAATCAAAACTTGGTTGCTTTTTTTGTATAAGTCAACCTACATCTCATAAAAAAGCCCATCCATCTTCACCTGAAACATCGTTGATAGTAGATGATATAAGGGTAATTTCTTTAGCTCAAATAGTATCAATATTCGTTGTCGTTTCTTTAGATTCTTTTGTTAGTTTCTTTAGTATCTCTATATATATAAACTTATCGCAAGCAACAACAAAAGGAATTGGTGTTTTTCTTTCTCAAATACCTATAACAAGCTTCCCTGCTTCTCTTAGTCTGGTTGCAAGTTTTGTAAAATCACTATCACTAGAAATCAAGCAAAAACCATGTACCTTTTCATCATATAATATATCCATTGCGTCTATAATCATAGCTGAATCTGTGGCATTTTTTCAAGTTGTATAAGCATATTGTTGTATGGGGGTTATTGCATTTTCTAGAAGAATATTTTTCCACTTTGTAAGTCCAGGACGAGTCCAGTCTCAATATATCCTTTTTATAGTAGGATTTCCATATTTTGTTACTTCTTCTATCATTTCATAAATATGTGCTGAGGGAATATTATCCCCGTCTATCAGTATTGCAATATTTAAATTTTTGTTCATTATTCTTAGTTAAATAATAATATTTTATTATTATAATAATGATATTATATTTATTGTACTTAAATATACAAAATATAAATATAAGATACTTTATAATATTTTACATAGAAAAATCATTTAGATATAAGACTTATGTTTTGAATTCACGCAAATTCTTAATAATTACTTTTATTTTTTTATATTAATTATTATAATAGTTAGAAGATTTTGCAGAATTATATAGATTTTATATTATTCATCAATATATGTTTTAGAGAAAAAGTAATTGAAAACAAAATTTTAAAAGATAAGTATGAATATTTTAGAAAGTATGCTTTTAATAATTTAGAATATAACTAGTGTTTATGCAAGTGAAACTGCCCTCTTCTTGGTTAGAAGTCCTTTCAGAAGAATTTGAAAAAGAATATATGAAAAATATAAAATCTTTTTTGGTAAAAGAGATTGAAAATTGAAAAATAATTTATCCCCACCCAAAGAATATTTTTAAAGCTTTTGAAAAAACTGATTTTGATGATATAAAAGTAGTTATTTTATGACAAGATCCTTATCACTGAGAGTGACAAGCACAGGGTTTTTGTTTTTCTGTTCCTGAGAATATAAAGTTGCCACCTAGTTTAAAAAATATTTATAAAGAGCTTGAAAGTTCTCTAAAAATAGAGCCTGCGAAAATATGAGATTTAACTCCTTGGACTGAGCAGTGAGTATTTTTACTTAATGCTATTTTGACTGTAGAAGCTGGAAAACCTGCAAGTCATAGTAAAATTGGTTGGGAAATTTTTACAGATAAAGTTATAGAAACAATATCAAATAAAAAAAAGTGAATTATATTTCTTCTTTGGTGAGCATTTGCACAATCTAAAGAGAGATTTATAGATACAAAAAAACACTTTGTTTTAAAGACAACTCATCCTTCTCCTTTTTCAGCTCATAGGTGATTTTTATGAAGTAATTGTTTTGTGGAAACAAATAAAATTTTGAAAGAAAATTGAAAAAGTGAGATTAATTGGAATATTATGAAAAATGTTTAATTATTATTAATAATAAATATCTTAAAGATATAAAATTTTAGAGAGATTTTATATAGAGTTTCAAAGTTTAATATTTGTAAGAATTTACGAAAATACTAAGAAATCTTTTTTGTTATTTTTCAAAATTTATGATATACTAAGTAAAATTATATTATTTATAATAATCTTATGGCAGATACAGGATTGCCCCCTCAAAGTCCATGATTAGACTACGATGCTCAGGCAAAATTTGAGCTAGTTCAGGCTGCTTCAGAAGTAAAATCAACTCTGCCTAATCATATACAGACTCAAGTAAAGTGAATAATGCAAGAATCTAGAGAAAAAAAAGAAAAAGAACTAAAAATACAAGAAGTGTTTCAAGCTCTTGAAAACAAATATCCTGATTTTGATAGGAGTAAATTCAAAATAGAAATATCAGGTTTATCTCAAGAAGATTTAGATTATTTATGATATGAAGTATTTTTACTCTATTCTAAAGATTGAAAATTATTATCATACATAAAAGACAATTGAGAAACTATTTTAGATATGACTACTTTTGAACCATATTGAGATAATACCCTTGCAAAAAATATAGATAAATATATGTGATTTTTTATATGAATATGAGAAGATTGAAAATGGTATGTAAAATTTTGAAAATGAAGATGACACGAAACAGAAGCATGAAAAAAATCTAAAAATAAGGAAGAAGCATTATATATTGAATGAAGTAAGGATTTTGATAGTTATATTTTTTCAAAATATGTATTAAAGGAATTAGCTCAAGAAAATAATGAAAGCTTAAGAAAAGTAGAAGTTGAGCTTAATAAAAAAGAAATAGAAGCTGTGTGATGAAAAGTCAATGCTATTTTTGAATGAAATATACTTGTTAGATATGAAATTTGATATGAATATATAATTGATGTTAGTAAAATTGATATAAATAATGAATTTGGTAATTTACTAACCAAAAAAGTGAAGTGATCTTATTTTGAGAGATTAAAAAATTGAGAGATTGTTATACATATGAGAAATTGAGAAACAATTAACCAAAAAGAAAATAAATTTCATAAATTATTTTTTATGGATTTCTATCGTTTAAAAGAACCTATTTTTTAATAGGTTCTTTCTTATTTTCACAAAATATATTTTTCTAGTATTAACTTAGTTAAATCATTCATTTCTGAAAATTTAGACTTATAATATTTATCTAATCTAAATAGTCATACTAAATTTTTATTATCTTTAAATTTTTCTCTCTGTTCTTTTACAGGAAAAATCTCCTTTTCAAAAATCCATTTCATTTCATCAAATCTTTCTCTAATTCTAATAAGATTATATAAAAGTTCTCAATTAGATTTTTTGATCATATCTTCTAAATTATCTAAAACTATTAGACATATTTACAGCATTAGAAATTTTTGAGACTATAGTTTCCATATTTGAAGTCAAATACAGCTATTTTATTTTAAGCTAATAACTTCTCCAACTTATTTTTCCATTTCTCCCAATCAGGCATTTGAGAAGCTTGTATTTCATAAAACCTTTTAGTATGTCAAAATTCTATAAGATGAGTACATTCATGAGTTAATACATACTCAATACATCATCTAGGAGCTTTTATAAGCTCACTATTTAATGTTATATTTCATTTTTTAGAACAACTACCCCATCTAGTTTTCATTGATCTTATAATTAATTTATTTGGTCTTACTCAAAGATTTTCAAATTTCTTTAAAATTCATTCAGCATAAATATTAAATTTTTCTTTAGCATTCTTTAAATACCACTTATTAACAGTCTTTTCAACATTATCTTTATCACTTACAAAGACAATCATATTTTTTCATTTCAACTTTATTTCTTCTTTATTTTCTGTTAATTCTATCTTAAGAATATATTGTCTTCATAAATATAAAAATGTTTCTCATGATTTATACTTTCTAGGTGTTAATTTTGGATGAAAATCATTAAAAAAGTTTATTTGTTTAATTATCCATGAAGCTTTTTTCTTTACTCTATCAAGTATTGCTTCATAACTAACATCTAAAGGAGCTCTTACTATTACATCCATATCAGGTGTAACCTCTATAGCAAGAGTTTTTCTTTCTAACTGTAAAAGTGTAAATTTAATAATCTTAGATCAAAAATTTATACTACCTAATGTTAATATTTGATTTTTGCTATTCATATAATTTTTTCTATAAAGGAATCAATATTTGATATTGAAATATCAAGTTTAGCTTTAGATTTTACTTCATCATAAACCATATCAAAAATTTGCATTTTCATACTATTTACAACATCTATGTTTGATTGCCAATCAACTATTCTCATTTCTTCAAAAATATTATCAGATAATAAACTAATAGAAATTGCTAAATTAATATAAAAATCTTTAGATATAGCATTTTTTTCAAAGAATTCACAAGCAACTCAATAAAATGCTTTTGTAGTATCTTTTGCTCTTATTTCTTCAGGGAAAGAATCATCTTTGTGAGCTAATACATTCTCCATAATTTCAGTAACTTTTTTCAAATATTCAGTTTCATTTATACGGTGTTCTTCATATGCTTTAATAGTATCTTTAAGCATCTCAGAAAACTTTTTATAAAAAGCTGGGTCTTCTTCCATTTTTTCCCTTATATATTTAGATGTACGAGATGCAATTTTATCAGCTTTTGCTGCTTCTCATTCTGTTTTCTCAAGTTCAGAATTAAACTTTTCTCTTTCAAAAATATTTACTTCTTCAACTATTGTAGTTACTTTATCAGTAGAAATGTGTGTGTCTATAAGTTTTTGAATTTGTCATTCATACTTTTTATAATCTATCTCGTCAGAAAATCTTGAAGCTACAGATTGACGAATTTTATAAAACATATTCATATCTTTTTTATATGTTTCAATTAACTGACTATCTTCATTATTATGGAATTCTATTGAAGATAAAGCTACTTTTAAAGATTTTCAATATTCTCTCAATTTATTATAAAAATCTTCTCTTTTCTCTTCATCTCTTAATAATTGTTCAAATGCTTCAAGATCATGTTTATTTTTAACTGTTTTAAATACACTCCATAAATCAGAATGCTTTTGAGGTAATTTCTCTATTTCTATAGAAATATTACTAAATATTCATTTTAAATCATCAGCTTCAAAATCTCAATTTCATGAAAATGTTTTTAATGCTTCATCGAGTTCAGACAAAACACCATAATAATCTATAATATAACCAAAAGGTTTATTTTCAGCTACTCTATTAACACGAGCTATTGCTTGCAATAAAGTATGTTCTTTTAAGCTTCTTGTGAGATATAAAACAGTATTTTTAGGAACATCAAATCAAGTCAGTAATTTATCAACAACAATAATAATTTCAGGATCTTTTTTATTTTTATATCTACTAATTATATTATCATTATATTTTTTAGCATTACCATGTTCAGCCATCATACGATCCCAAAATCTTTTAATTATATCTTCTGATTTTTCAAAGACACTATCTTCTCATTCTCTTTCATCAGGTGGAGAAATTACAACATCACTAGTAACAATACCTATTTCATCTAAATATTTTTTATACTTAATAGCAGATTCTTTATTTTGACATACTAATTGGGCTTTAAATCAAGTTCATTGCCAGTTTTCTTTAAAATGAATACTAATGTCCCAAGCAATTTCATGAATTTTTTGTTTAGCAATATTTAACTGATCAGCACGACTAAATTTTTTCTTTAAATCAGCTTTTTGTTTATCTGTTAAATCATTTGAAATTCTTTCAAAATATAAATCAATAGCTCTAGAATTTACTTTTTGAGATGCATTTCTTCATTCATAAAGTAGTGGAACAACTGCTCAATCTTCGACGGCTTGATCAACTGTATATTTATCAATAACTCAACCAAATTTATCAGCAGTACTCTTTTCTTTTTTCATCAAAGGAGTTCAAGTCATTGCAATAAAACATGCATTAGGAAGAGTTTTCTGCATTTGAATATTAAAACTTCAATATTGGGTACGATGTCATTCGTCAATTAATACAAATATATCATGAGAAATAAGTGGTTCTTTAATTTTTCTAACTGCAGCTTCAAATTTATTAATAACAGTTGTAACAACTGCATCTGATTTTCATTCTAATAATTCAATTAAATGTGATCAGGTTCAAGCTTTGAATGTATTTAATCAACAAGCAATAAAGGTTTCCCATATTTGTTTATCTAAATCAGTTCTATCAGTAACAAGTATAATTTTAGGATTTTTAATATTTTTATTTCTTGCAATTTCTTGAGCTAACATAACCATAGTTAATGATTTTCAACTTCATTGTGTATGCCAAATAACTCAACCTTTTCTTTTTCATCATGATATTTTTGATATTCTTTTTATTGTTTTATTTATTGAAAAATATTGTTGATATCTAGCAATTTTTTTAATTCAATCATCATAAACAATAAAACCAAAAATAAGACTTAGTAATCTAGTAGGTTCACATAAATTTAATATATATTCATCTTGTAAAGATGGTAGTATTTCTTCTTTTCCTAAGTCATCAAAATAATTACGAACATATTTAAATCTATCAGAAAAAAGTTTATTTTTTTGCTCTAAACTTAGATGAGTATTTTTTAATGTACTAATTTTTTCTTTATATTCTTTTTCTTGAGTTTCAGTTTCAAACTTTTCATTCCAATGAGCCCAAAATTCTTCAAGTGTTCAAGTTGTAGCATAAAGAGCTTTATTTGTAGCAATACTCATTAATAATTGAGAATATACATATAAAGGTCTAATACCATCTTCTTGTTGATTTCTAAGATGTTGAGAAACAGCTTCCTCTATAGGTTTTTTGATATCAGGTCTTTTACATTCAATAATACAAATAGGAATACCATTTATAAATAGGACTATATCGGGTATATAACTTTTTTTTAATCAAGCTCTTAAAACTTCAAATTCTTCAGTTACATGAAATACATTATTTTGAGGATTTTCCCAGTCTATATATTGCAAATTATAACTTTTTTTATCTCCATCAATACTTTGCTCTAAAGTTTTTCAAAGAGTTAATAAATTATATACATATTCAGAAGCACTTATGTATCATTCATTAAAAGGCAAATCTTTAATTGCTTGAATTCCTTTTTCTATATTAGCATCACTAAAAACACTAGTTTTATTTGAACTAATGCTAATTTTATTGAGTTTATGTAATTGTTTCCTTAATATATCATCAAGTATCACTTGACTCATTTTTCAATCTCTCAGATTCAAAGCCTCTTTTGGTGTGATATATTTATATCATAGTTTTTGAAGCATTTGAAGAGCAGGAATTTGTGAGATATGATCTTCTAAAAAACTTATAGTAGACATTATTGTTTTGTTAATAAGTATTATCCTTTGCTGATTGAAGGATCAGCACTTTTTGGATATGTTCTTTCTTCTTGAATTTTTCAATCATTTTTATGAATTTTTAAAGATCCTCCATGATTTTTCATAAATTCTGTAGATTGTTTCAAAGCTTCTTGCTTATTTCAATCAAAAACTATAGAAGCCCTTTGAGTTCATTCTTTCTTAAGTTTATATTGATCTCCATCTTTTACTAGGTGATAATTTTCCATAATAATATAGTTAAATAATAAATTATAATTTTACTCTTATTTTACCTGTAAGTAAGTTTTGCATTAGACCTTTTTTTTGTATTTCTAGTTTTTCTAATTTTTCTTTATATTCATTTAATTGTTCATTTGCTTTTTCTAAAACATTTGCAATTGCTTTTTGTTCCTCAACTTTTGGTATAATTACTTTCATTTTTAAAAATTCTCTTTTACTTAAAACTCTATTTCTTCATGCCCCTCAGGGAGATATTAAATCAAGTTTATATTTAAAATACTTTTGAATAATTAAATATTTAAAATATTCATGAATTGCCTTATCCCTTTTAAAGGTATAAGTTGGAAACCTATGAGAAACCAGTCATCATTCATCTTCTTTTGAAGCTATTGCAATTGCTTGTTCCCAAGCAAAAGTTATATTTATCACTAAGTCATGTTCTTTTACTACAAATAATTCTTCCATTGCAATATCTTTTGGATTTGAATTAGGTTTATGAAATATTCATTTCCCATGACTTCTTATTCATAATGATAAGTAATTTTCAGTAGGTTTAGGTATTCATCTTGGTTCATAATTTAAACATTTACTTAAAGGTAGTTCATTCCACTCTTCAGTAAATCAAGGTAATCTTTTCCTTCAAGTTAATAATTGTTGTTGTAGTCCTTTATTTCTTAGTTCTATTTTTTGAATAATTTGTTTTGTTGTTTCTATTTGAGAATCACAAGTATTGAGAATTTTTCAAATTTTTTGTTGTTCCTGAAATGATTTAGGAATTGCAAATTTAAGTTTTTCTAAATTTGTTGTCTTTAAATTATTAATATTTGTTCAAGCTAGTAATACATATAAATATTCTTTGTATTTAGGAGAATTAAATAAGTTCTTAGAATAAGTATTAGTCATTCTAAAAATACTACAAAATGCTCACACAGTAATAGGTTTATTATAATTTCATTTATATTGAGCAGTCTTTCCTACTAAATTCTTACTTCCATTTGCCATACAAATTACTAAATCTTGATTTTTTAATTTAATATTTGTATTACACTCATTATTTACAAATTGTAGATCTTTATCTAATATAAGTTTTCCATTTTTAATATTACTTGAACGAAGGACTAATAATCAATCTTCTACAACATTAGTGGAATTGTAACTATGTCATCTATAAAATTTTCACATCTCTCAAAGATTTTTTACTTCCCAATCCTCTGGAATTATTCAAATATGAGGAATGTTTTTGTATCTTGGTTTTATAATAGTTTGGTTTTGCATGGTTTTTAGTTATTTATTTAAACAAACATTTTGTTTTGCTTTTGCTACACAAGTATTATTTAATATTGCATAACATTCGACATAATGATTTCATCAATATGCTGTACTTTCAGGATAATTTAATGTTTGATTATCAGTTATCTCTCATCTAGGTTCACCACAATTATCATCGTTTCTAACTTTCCATTTAAATATATCTACATTTGGTCTATTTCAAATTATTCAAAAAATTATTTTTCTTTTATTCTCTATAAATCAAACTTTATCTAATATTTTTTTTAAGAATCCATTTCATTGTTGAGCCTCTCAATATATTTTAAATTTATATTCAGAATCTAGAAAAACAGGAATTCATTGATCAAATAAGAATTTTTCATCAGTTCAGCTTCTTTCATAAAAACAAACATCAAATAATATTCAAATATTTTTATCATATGTAATATTTTCTAAGTTTATTAAAAAACAATCTCTAGCTTGAATAATTTTTTCTTTTTGTTCTCAAGTTAATTTTTCAAGATAATCATCTATAAATTTATCACTATTTGCTCTATCTTGTATTTGATTTGGTTCTCAAATTATTTCAGGTAATTTAGTAAAAAACTTAAATATTGTATCAAAAATTGTTAAAGAATTATCTTCTAAATAATATTTAGTAATTACTTGTTCTAAATGAAAAGATTTTAACTTTAGTTCTTTATCAATATTACATAAATTGCTTTTCCATTTTTTTACTAATTTTACACTTTTTCTGAAATCTTCATTACTTTGATTTAAGTTTTTAGCTATTTCTATATATCATCTAGGATCAGAGTTAATCCATCACATTTCTTCATGAAGTTTTATTATTCTTTTATATTTATTAGTTCTAGATTTATGAGATAAATTTACAATCTCAGGAACTTTATATTTATCTAAACTAAATTCATTTTTTCAAAACTTATAAGCCGGAACAACATCTAGTCAAAATTTTTCTTCTCAATTTTCCTGAAAAGAAATTGTTATTGAATGAGTTTGATATGATATTTTTATTTCATAATTAGTAGGATTATCGAAATCACTAATCAATCTATTATATAAATCAGATAAAACTAATCTTGGATCATGAGAGTTTGGATTCCAATCTCATAATATATATAAAACATCTAAGTCATGCATTGGAGTTATAGATGTATAACGAGGATATGATCAAATCTGAATACAATTTGATTCTCATAAAACATTTTTTAATGCATCGTAAATATCTTTTACAAGCTTTTTTTCACTATCTCTAGGTGATAAATTTCTTGCAAATTCTCTAAGTTTTATATTCAGTTTGTCTTTTTTCATTATTACAATATTTTTAATATATTTAAAGTCATCACAGCTATTCTATTTGGAGTATTAGCAATATCTCAATAAATATAATTATTTATCAAATCCCAATGTTCAAACTTTCTAATTTCTCATTGTTTTGCATAAATAATTAAAGGTATTTTATTTATTCTTGCATGCTCAAATAATTCATTATATTTTCCATAATTTTCATCGTATCATACTATATAAACAGACTTATTTTCTAAATTATCCACTTTATGAACATTTCATGAAATATCTTTGATATCTGAATCAATATTAAATGTCTTCAGGTTTGATATTAAATCCTTTTCATTTTGTAAATCTTTTAAAGCAGAAGTTTTCAAAAAATATATTTTTCTTCTTAAATTTTTTCAAAATCTAATTTGAGTTTTAATATACTTCCAAAAATACACGAAAAATGGAACAATAATTATTAATACTCAAATTAACCAAGTAAAAGTTGAAATATTTGATACAAAATCCCAAATTATCTCTAAATATTTTCTATCCATATATATATTTATGTTAATAATTAAAATCCTAACTCTTCCAAATATTTATCCATTTCCTTTTCAGTTTCCCCAAGCTTTTTATTAAGCTCTTTTATTTCTTTTTGAACTTCACTTATTTCAACTTCTTCTTCCTCTTCAAATGTATCTACATAACGAGGTATATTTAAATTAAAATCATTTTCTTTTATCTCTTCAAATGTAGCCACATAACTATATTTTTCTTCATCTATTCAAGCTTTCATTTCTCATTTATGAAATCTATCAAATGTATTTAAAATATGCTTTATATTTTCTTTTGATAATTTGTTTTGATTTTTAGCAACTTCATATTCTTTACTTGCATCTATAAATAAAACATTTTTATCTTTCTTCCCTTTATTAAATACCAAAATTGCAGCTGGAATTCAAGTTCAAAAGAATAAGTTTGCAGGAAGTCATATTACAGCTTCTAGTAAATTTTCTTCAATCATTTTTTGTCTAATCTTTCATTCACTTGCTCATCTAAATAGTACACCATGTGGAACTACCACTCATACTTTTCAAGTTCATTCATAAGTAGTTTCTATCATATGAGATATAAAAGCCCAATCTCATTTACTTTTTGGTGGTACTCATCTCCAAAATCTATTAAATCTATCACTCGCAGCATTTTCAGCTCACCATTTATCTAATGAAAATGGAGGATTAGCTACAATTGTATCAAACTTCATTAAATCATCTCAGTGCTCCAATTTTGGATTATTCAAAGTGTCTCCCCAACGAATTGTTGCATTATCAAATCAGTGTAAAAACATATTCATTACAGCTAAAGCCCAAGTACTTCAATTATTTTCTTGTCAGAATAATGCAAAGTTATTAGATCAAACCTCTTTTCAAGCTTTTATAAGTAATGAACCTGATCAACAAGTTGGATCACATATACGAGCTCAAGGCTTACTTTTTGTTAATTTAGCTAATAGAGTTGATACTTCAGATGGAGTATAGAACTCTCAAGCTTTTTTACCTGCATTTCATGCAAAATTAGCTATTAAATATTCATATGAATCTCAGATTACATCATTTCAATCTAAATGAGAAGGTCAAAGATTTAATTTTTCATCACTAAAATCTATTAAAAGATTTTTTAATCTCATATTTTTATCTTTTTGATCTCACAAATTACTACTATTAAAATCAATATTTCTAAATATTGAACTACCATCCTCATTGCTTAATTTTTCTCTATTAGCTTCTTCAAACTCCACTAATGCTGTATTTATAAGTTCTCAGATATTAGAATCATTTCTATGTTCAAATAAATAGTCAAAAGACGAAGTTTGTGGAACTATAAATCTTTCATGTTTCATTGCATACTCTGCTCTTTCTTTATCCCCATTATATTTTTCTAAATAAATATTATATTTATCTTTATATACATCACTTACATATTTTATAAATAGCATTGTAAGAATATAATCTTTATATTGAGTAGGATCAATTACTCAACGAAAAGTATCACAAGCCCCCCATATAATTCCATTTATTTCTTTTTGTGTAACTTTATTAGCCATTTTCATAATTATTATATTGTAAAATTATATTTTTTATTAATTTATCTTTTTTATTTATAAGGTTTTCTAATAAGCCTATTTGTTTTTTATGTAGATTATATATATTAAGTAATTTTTCCTGTTTTCCTATATCTATTAATCATATTTCAAATTCTTCAATTATTTTCTTTGAAATTGAATTAACAGTTGTTCAAGTTAAGTTATTTTCTCTAAAATATTCAGAAGCTTGGAAATTATTTAAAATCAAGGCTAAAAATTCTGGAATATATTTTTTAGAATTCAATCTTATAATTAAGAATGTAGAAGAAGCTACACAAGGTCAATATTTAGACCTATAAACAGTTGCAAAGTTTCTAGTTCATTTTGCACAAAAAAGAATATCTCAATCCTGCAACAAATGTCTCTCTTGAATATCTCACTGCTTTAAATCAGGAATTAATTCTTCTCTTAGTTCTCCATAGTCGTTAAAATACTTTGCTTGGAGATAAGTTACTTGCCCTTTTTTTCAGGTACGAAGAAATACTCAAGTCTGTACAATTGCAATATTTTTAACTTTATTTCTCAAAATTTATTTCTTAGTAGTTAAAATACTAAAACTATAAAGTAGTATATGATTTTTTATTTTTTTGTCAAATTTATTTTTCGGTATAGAATCTACTAAAGTTTAATATATTATGTTTCTGTCTACTATACTTGATTTTAAGGCTAAAAATAGATTGGATATTTATAAGTCAGAGTGTTTAGATGAAAATTTAAACATAAAAAAAGAAGAACCTGTTAACAAATGAGAAAGTTCTTCCTGTTTTTCAATATTGGTGGACCCTCCGGGGCTCGAACCCGGGACCTCATCCTTAAGAGGGATTTGCTCTACCAACTGAGCTAAGAGTCCATATAAAATACTGAAAACTCCAGTATTTTATATATAATGGATAAAAAATCAAAAGTTTTTGGATTTTTAAAATTATTAATTATAATCAAGCTTTGTAAAATTAATAATGTTTTAATTAAAAGCCTCTTATGAAATTAATTATTCAAATTCCTTGTTATAATGAAGAAAAAACTCTTGGATTAGTACTTAGTGAGTTGCCAAAGAAGTTAGATTGAATAGATATCATAGAAACTATGATTATAGATGATGGTTCAAGTGATAAAACTTTGGAAATAGCAAAAAAGTATAAAGTTAATTATGTTGTTAAGCATATTTGAAATAAATGACTTTGAAATTCTTTTAAAACTTGAGTTGAAAAAGCTTTATTAGAGTGAGCTGACATTCTTGTTAATACTGATTGAGATAACCAATATCCTTCTAAATATATAAAAGATTTAATTAAACCAATAGTTGATAAAGAGTCTGATTTTGTAATTTGAGATAGACAAACATCAAAAATAAGTCATTTCTCTCTTATAAAAAAGATACTTCAATATGTGTGAAGTTTTATGGTTAGGTTTTTATCTTGAACGAAAGTTCCTGATAGTGTAAGTTGATTCAGAGCTTATTCCAGAGAATGTTTATTAAAACTTAATGTTACATCTGATTTTTCTTATGCAGTCGATACATTAGTTCAAGCTTGAAGTAAAAGGATCAAAATTACAGCAATAAAAATACAAACTAATAGCCCAACTAGACCTTCTCGTTTGTTTAAAAATATTTGGCAACATATATATAAAACTACTAGTATTCTTTTTAGGACATATTCTATGTATAATCCTATTAGATTATTTTTTGTTTTTGGGTCAATATTTTTTACATTTTGAGTCATTATTATATGAAGATTTTTATATTATTATTATTTAAATCCTGTTGATACATGAAAAATCCAGTCTTTAATTTTGGCTGCTATTTTTGTGATTATATCTGTTCAATTTTTTGCTCTTTGAATAGTTTGAGATTTGATTGCGAAAAATAGAAAGTTAATAGAAGATAATTTATATTACTCAAAGAAACAATATTTTGATAAAAACAAAGCTTTATAGCAAAACAATAAAAAAATTTTAATTTAAAATTATAAAATAATGAAAATAACAATATTTTGAACTGGTTATGTATGACTTGTTACGGGTACATGTTTAGCTGAAATGTGACATGATGTAATGTGTGTAGATATTAATAAAGAAAAGATATCTTGATTAAATAAATGAATTATTCCTATTTATGAATTATGATTAAAAGATTTGATTGATAGGAATTTTAAAGAGAGAAGACTTCGTTTTTCAACTAATTCTAAGTCTTGAATTAATTTTTGAAAGGTTGTATTTAATGCTGTTTGAACTCCACAAGATAAAAACCATAAAGCAGATTTAAAATTTGTAAAAATGGTTGCAAAAACTTTTTGAGAAAATATAAAATCATACAAAGTATTCGTTAATAAATCTACAGTGCCTGTTTGAACATGAGATTTGTGTGAAAATATTATAAATGAAGAAATAAAAAAAAGGTGAATTGAAGTAAAATTTGATGTTGTTAGTAATCCAGAGTTTTTAAAAGAATGAGTTGCTATTAGAGATTTTATGTTACCTAATAGAATAATTTGTTGAACAAATAGTAAAAAAGCAATGAAAATAATGAGAGCAGTTTATGAGCCTTTTGTTAGAACTTTTTCACCATTAATTTTTACTGATAGAAGGTCTGCAGAAATTATTAAATATGCGGCTAATGCATTCTTGGCAACAAAAATAAGTTTTATAAATGAAATAGCAAATTTTGCTGAGTTAGCATGATGAAATATATCTGAAATCAGTAAATGAATTTGATTAGACACTAGAATCTGATCTAGATTTATTCATGCATGAGTTTGATATGGTTGAAGTTGTTTTCCCAAGGATATAAATGCATTAATTGAGACTTGAAAAGAATATAATTATAACTTTGAAATAATAAAAGCCACCGAAAAAGTTAATAAAAAACAAAAATTTATATGATATAATAAATTATTAAAGCATATTCCTAATTTAAAATGAAAAACAATAACTATTTGGTGACTTTCATTCAAACCTAAAACAGATGATATAAGAGATGCTCCTAGTATATCTGTGATAGAAAAACTTATAGAATCAAAAGTATGAAGTATAAAATTATTTGATCCTGTTGCTAGTAATAACATGAAAAAGAGATTTAGAGATGAATCTACTATTAGTTTTTATGATAATAATTATGATTCATGTAATAATTCAGATGCCTTGATTATACTTACTGAATGGGATGAATTCAGAATGTCTAGTTTAAAGAAAGTTAAGAATTTAATGAGATGAAATATAATAATTGATTGAAGAAATATATGGAATAAGGCAAAAATAGAGAAAATGGGTTTTGTATATGAATGAATTTGAAAATAAAAATTAAATTAAAAATTGATTTATAGTATAAACTAATTATACTATAAAAGTTTTATACCATACTAAAATTTTATGAAATTTTATAATAGGAAAAAAGAAATTGAGATTTTAGCTAAAAGAATAAGTTCAAAAAATTTTGAATTTATTTATTTATTATGAAAAAGAAGGGTTTGAAAAACTGAATTAATAAATCATCTTAATAAAAATATTTTAAAAAAAGATTTTTTATATATTTTTACTGAAAGATCCAATTTAATAAATTTTCTAAAAAAACAGGAAAACTATATTTTTGAAAGAACATGAATAAAATATAATTTTGAGACAATAGAGGACTTTTTAGATTTTTTCTTTTTGCAAAAAAAATATAAAATTCTAGTAATTGATGAATTTCAAAATTTTAATTTTATAGATAAATCCATTTTTTCTATTTTTCAAAAGAAAATTGATGAATATCAAAATAAATCAAAAAATAAAGTAATTGTTCTTTGAAGCATTCAATCAATGATGATAAAAATTTTTGAAAATGCTAAAGAACCTTTATATAAAAGATCAACATTTAATTTATTTTTAAAAGAATTTAATTTAGAGACACAAATAAAAATACTTAAGGATATTTTCTGAAAAAATTATAATCATAAAATTTTATTAGATATATATAGTATTTTCTGATGAACTGCATATTATTTAAAAGCATTATTTAAAGAAAATTATAAAAAATATGATTTAAAGATAATTTTTAGAGATTTATTTTTTTCTGAATTTGCTATTTTGAGAAATGAATGAAAAGAAATTTTAATTGAAGAATTTTGACAAAAATATAAAAGATTTTTTGCAATTTTAGAAGCAATTTCAAAATGACAAAATAAAAGAAGTGAGATAATTAATGTAGTTTGATTATGAACCTGAGAAATTGATATATATTTAAAAGATTTAGCTGAGATTTATAGTATAATTGAAATAAAGTCCCCGATTTTAGAGAAAAAATGAAATGTTACAAGGTATTTTATAACAGATAATTTTCTAAATTTTTGGTTTAGATATATTTATTCAAATAAATCAAAATACGAACTAGGTCTCTATGATTTAATTTTAGAAAATTCCATTAATGATTTTGAAAAATTTAAGTGATTTAAATTTGAAAAATTAGTAAAAGAATTTTTAATTTTAGAAAATAAAAAATGAAAACTTGACTTTACTTTTACTGAAATTTGAACTTGGTTAGATAGAAAAAATAATGAAGTTGATTTAGTTTATACGGATGAAAAAGAAAATATAGTTTTTTTAGAATGTAAATTAAATGAAAAAAGAATAAATAAATCAGAAGAAAGTCAACTTAAAAGTAATGTTGGATTATTTCTAAATAAACATGAAATTTTTAAAAATAAAAATATAAAAATATGATTTGCAATTTTTGATGAGGAAAAATTAATTAAATTTAAATATATATAAGAGTTTTGTTTAAAAATTAAAAATAAAAATATAAAAAGTATGATAGATCAATACAAATCATTATCTGAGAAGTTTTTAAAAAAAGGTTTTTGGCTTTACCTTTTTTCTTTTATTATTGCCCCAATTTGATATATTGTTAAAATAATAATTTCTGGAGATATTTCTGTAAGTGAACTTGGTATTTTATATTGAATAATAAGTTTAATCACTTTAGTTTCAGCTTATAATGATTTATGAATGAGCGAAAGTATTAATTACTTTATACCAAAATTTGTTACAGAAAAAAGATATGATAAAGTAAAAACTATTCTTGTTTTTGCTTTTATAGCCCAAATGATAACTTGAATAAGTATAGCTTTATTTTTCTTTTTTTGAGCTGATTTTATAGCAACAAATTACTTTAAGAGTTTAGAAGCAATAGAAATATTAAAAGTTTTTGCATTTTATTTTCTTGGGATAAATATTTTTCAGATTCTTTCCATATTTTTTATGGCTACACAAAATACTTTTGCAAATAAGATATCAGAATTTATAAGAATGTTATTTATACTTATTTCTGTTTTTAGTTTATATTTTTTAAATATATGAAGTTTAGAAAATTATAGTTATGCTTGGATTGTTTGACTTTATATTTGAATAATATTTATAGTAAATTTATTTTATTTTAGATACTACAAAAAATATTTAATAGATAAAAAAATTCTTTGGGATAAATATTTGTTTTATAAAATTTTTAGGTATGCAATAATAGTATTTATATGAGCACAAGCATCTACAATATTAGGACAAATAGATATGCAAATGATTATTTATTTATTATGAACTACTGATGCTTGATATTATACTAATTATCTCAGTATAGTTTCTATTCCTTTTATGATAATTATCCCTATATTTGCTTTATTATTCCCTGTTTTTTCAGAACTTCATAGTAAATGAGAAATAGAAAAAATAAAAACTACAAAAGAGATATTTATAAAAGTTTTTTTAGCTGTATGACTTATGTTTAATATATTTTTCTTTGTATTTGCTGAAAAAATAGCTTTTATATTATTTGGAGAAAAATATTTAACTTCTTGAATTATATTAAAATACTCTGTTTTATTTTTGATTTTCAATTTCTTACTACAAATAAATTTTAATATAATGGCTTGAATTTGAAAACTAAAAGAAAGAGTAAAAATCTTAGGGCTTGCAATAATTTTTAATACTATTTTAAATATGGCTTTTATAAAATTATTTTGAGTAGCTTGAGCAGCACTTGCTACAGCTTTTGGTTGGATTTTGATTTTTGTACTTAGTGAAATTTCTCTATGAAAAAAATATAGAGTTAATTTTGATTTTAAAATTATATTTAAAAATATAATTTTTTTATGAGTTTGATGAATACTTTTTTATTATTTTTGAATTTGATTCTTTGAAAATTTAAGTAGATTTCAAAGTTTTGGACTTTTATTTTTATTTTCTATAATTTGGTTTTTGTTTTTTGTTTGAATTAATTATAATATGTTTAAAAATTTTATTTTAGAAGTTAAAAGGTTGAGAAAGTAAAGAGAAAGTTTATGAGATAAAAAGAATTCTTTTAAAAAACTAGTAGATATGTTTATTTTAGATTAAAAAATTAAGTATTTTTTATTAATTTTATTAACAATTATATATGAAAACTCTTGCAATTACCTCAATGTATGCAAATCCTATTCATCCATGACATATAGAATGTTTAAATTTATCTAAAGAAAAGGCTAATGAATTATGGGTTATAATCAATAATGATTTCCAAGCTAAATTAAAAAGATGAGTAAATAGTTTTCAAGATGAAATATCAAGATCAAAGATTGTTGAGTCTTTAAAAAGTGTAGATAAAACATTTATATCTATAGATAAGGATTCTAGTGTGTGTGAAAGCCTGACTTATTTAATAGAAAAAGTAAGAAAGTCAGGTGTATATGATAAAATAATATTTACAAAATGAGGTGATAGATTTGCTAATGAGATACCTGAGAGAAAAATTTGTGAAAAGTATTGAGTAGAAATTGTTGATGGTCTTGGTAAAAAAACTTATAGTAGTAGTGACTTAGTTAATAAGGCTGCAAATAAAGATGATATACTAAGTATAAAAGAAACTCTATCTTCAATACCTTTAGAACATCAAGAAAAAAGATATTTAGAAATATGAAAACGTCCATGGTGAATATATTATGTTTTAGAAGATTCTTTAAAATATAAAGTTAAAAAATTAGTAGTTACTCCTTGAGAAGGCCTTTCTTTACAAATTCATAAACATAGAAGTGAACATTGGATTGTTGTTTTTTGAGTCGCATATGTAGATATAAGAGATCCTGATTATGCAGAAATAGAACAAATAAAAATACTAAAAGTCAATCAATCTTGTAATATACCTAAATGATATCTCCATAGATTATATAACTGATGAAAAGAGCCTCTTATAATTATTGAGGTTCAGTCATGAACATATTTTTGAGAAGATGATATAAAAAGATATGATGATACGATTATTGAAGAGTTTAATAAATAATAAAATAAAAAATGAAAAAAGCATTTATAACTTGAGTTACATGACAAGATTGATCATATTTAATAGAATTGTTATTATCAAAGTGATATGAAGTTCATTGAATAAAGAGAAGAGCTTCTTCATTTAATACTCAAAGAATTGACCATTTATTTGAAGAAAAAAACTTTAAACTTTATTATTGAGATTTATCAGATAGTACAAATTTGATAAAATTAATTTCAAGAATAAAACCTGATGAGGTATATAATTTAGCTGCTCAATCTCATGTGGCAGTAAGTTTTGATATGCCTGAATATACTGCTGACACAGTATGATTATGAACTTTAAGATTACTTGAAGCTATAAAAGTTGCATGATTAGGAAAAACATGTAAATTTTATCAAGCTAGTACATCAGAATTATTTTGATGATTAGATTATAATAGGCCCGACTCTTGATATAATGAAAAATCACCAATGCATCCAAGAAGCCCTTATTGATGTGCAAAACTATATGCTATGTGGATAACAAGAAATTACAAAGAAAGTTATGGTATGTTTGCATGTAATGGTATTTTATTTAATCATGAATCCCCTAACAGATGAGAAACTTTTGTAACAAGAAAAATAACAATGGCTGTTGCAAAAATTAGTTTATGATTACAAAAGAAATTATTTTTATGAAATTTAGATGCAAAAAGAGATTGGTGACATGCTAAAGACTATGTTGAAGCAATGTATTTAATGCTTCAGCAAGAAAAACCTCAAGATTATGTTATTTCAACTTGAGTAACAAATACTGTAAGAGATTTTGTAAATTGGAGTTTTGAGGAAATATGAGTTGAATTAGAATGGAAATGAAGTTGAGTTGATGAAAAATGATATAACAAAAAAACTTGAGAATGTTTAGTTGAAGTAGATCCTAGATATTTTCGTCCTGCAGAAGTTGATTTTTTATTATGAGATAGTAGTAGAGCTAGAAAAGAATTATGATGGATTCCTAAATATACTGTTAGAGAAATGTGTAAAGAAATGGTGGCTTCAGATATAGAATTATTTAAAAAACAAGAAATTTTAAAAAATCATTGATATGAAATTTTAGAACAATATGAAATATAATTATGTTTATACCAGATAATAATATAAAAAATATGATAAAATTGATTAAATCTTCATTTTACAATGAGAAAAAAACAAAAAAAGAATTATGCAATTTTATTATAAATACAAAGCAGTTAAGTTTTTGAAAATATTGTAAACAATTTGAGAAAGATTTTGCAAATTGGCAATGAGCCAAATATTGTGTTTTTTTTAATAGTTGAAGTTCAGCAAATTTAGCAATAATACAAGCTTTATTAAATTTATGAAAAATAAAAAAATGAGATAAAATAGGTTTTTCATCTTTAACTTGGGCAACAAATGTAATGCCCATAATTCAATTATGACTTAATCCTGTTCCACTTGATGTAAATTTATATACACTTAATGTTTCAGTAGAAAAATTAAAAGAAATACATGAAAAGAATAACTTAAAAGCATTGTTTATTACAAACCTTTTATGATTATGTGATAAAATAGATGAGATTAAAGATTACTGTGATAAAAATAAAATAATATTATTAGAAGACAATTGTGAATCAATGTGAACTATATATAAATGAGAAAAATTATGAAATTATTGAGAAATGTCTAGCTTTTCAACATATGTATGACATCATATGTCTACTGTAGAATGATGAATGATTTGTACAAATAATAAGGAATTTTATAAAATGCTAGTAATTGTAAGAGCTCATGGCTGGGATAGAAATATGGAAAAAAATGAACAAGAAAAAATTAGAAAAGAAAACAATATAGAAAATAATCTTCATTCTAGTTATGCATTTTATAATTTATGATATAATTTTAGACCTTCAGAATTTAATTGATTTTTATGATGTACTCAAATTCCATACCTTGATGAAATAGTTGAACTAAGAGAGAAAAATTTTAAAACTTTTGTTAAGTTGATAAATTCTAATCCAAATCTTGAAAATATTGAATACAAACATATAGATTTAGTTTCAAGTTTTTCAATACCAATAATATGTAAATCTAAAGAAATATTAAACAAATATATAAAATTATTTCAAGAAAATAACATAGAAATAAGACCTATTGTTTGAGGAGATATAACAAATCAAATATTCTGGAAAAATCTTTATTGAAATGAATTTTTAAATGAAAATGCAAGATATATTCATGAAAATTGATTCTATTTTTGAAATTCTCCAGAATATACAAATAAGGAAATTAATTTACTTTGTTCATTATTAAAATAAAAATGAAAAAGAACTCTAAAATATATATAGCGTGACATACTTGACTTGTATGATGAGCAATATTAAATAAACTAAAATCTGAATGATATAATAATCTATTGCTTAGAACAAGAAAAGAATTAAATTTGTTAAATCAAAATGATGTATTTAACTTTTTAAAAAAAGAAAAATCAGAATATGTTATTTTGTCTGCTGCAAAAGTATGAGGGATAAAAGCTAATATGACTTATCCTGCAGATTTTTTATACGATAATTTACAAATACAAAATAATATAATTTGGTGATCACATTTAGCTTGAATAAAAAAACTATTATTTTTATGATCAAGTTGTATTTATCCTAGATGATGTAAACAACCAATAAAAGAGGAATATTTAATGGATTGAAAATTAGAACCTACTAATGAATGATATGCTTTAGCTAAAATTAGTTGAATGAAATTATGTGAAAAAATAAATGAGCAATATTGAAAGAATTTTATATCTTGTATGCCTACAAATATTTATGGTCCATGAGATAATTTTGATGAGAACTCATGACATGTAATACCTGCTTTGATAAAGAGAATGCATGAAGCTAAGAATAATTGAATTAAAGAAATTTCTATATGGTGAACATGATCTAATAGAAGAGAATTCTTGTATGTTGATGATTTAGCTGATGCATGTGTGTGGTTGATGAATAACTACAATGAGAAAGAATTTATAAATATTTGAACTTGAGATGATATAAGTATAAAGGAACTTGCATATATGATTAAAAAAATAATTTGATATACTTGAAATTTAATTTTTGATACATCTAAACCCGATGGTATGCTATTAAGAAAATTAGACGTGTCAAAAATTAATAAAGAATGATGGAAATATTCTATTAATCTAAGTAATTGACTAGAAATGACTTATAAATATTTTTTAAAAAATGAATTAAAATAATGAATATAAAATATTTTCTGAAGTTAACATTTAAAGAAAAAATAAGCTTATTTTTATTTAAAATTAATTTTATAATTATAAAATTAAAATGTTTTTTTAATAAAATAAATACTTTAAATTCTAATAAAAAAAGTGATTTAGAAATCGATATAGTTATAACAGTAATAGAAAGAGATTCAGAAGTATTAGATTATACTTTAAGTTCAATAAAAAAGTACATCCAACATCCAATAAATAAAATTTATATAG
>PDWJ01003045.1_pt1 | contig 25333 bp, 22 predicted proteins | sample 1430881 | NCBI WGS metagenome assembly PDWJ01 (sample SAMN01162460, study PRJNA174530) | Oral metagenome, whole genome shotgun sequencing project. | biome: Marine environment; feature: Marine mammal; material: Swab sample of the gingival sulcus; isolation source: swab sample of gingival sulcus...
AGACGATACAAGTAATTGCACTTTGTAGCCTCTGTAATCGCCGCCTTCTTCATCGTTGCATGGAATGGCTGATACAAAGGTGTCGTTGACTTTGATATTTAAAACAGAATCTTCCCTCATGCTTGCACCATAAGTCATATTGAGCGAAAGGGTTGCGCTGCTGTTGGGTGGAAGGTGGCTATCCGTTGGAAGCCAAAAAGAAAATCCATTAGAAATAGGGTAGAATCCACGGAACGTATAGGTTCTGAATCCTAAGCTGGCAAGCGAGTATTCTTTTTCAGGTTCAAGGATGTTCTTGTGGATTTGGGGAGTCAATTCTGGAATTATTATATCATGAATTAGGGCTGAAGATGCGTCAGGAAGAGGGAGAGACAACATACTGTACGCCTTAGCAGCTATCTCGACCTCCTTCCAGTTTTTGCCTGTTACGATAATAAGAGGATGGTGTACGTCTTTGAAAAATTTTGGACGTTTAGGATTAAGTTTTTGTTTCATTGGGAGATGACGTATCTCTAGAAAAGGTCCCGATACGTTCCATGCAGGAGAAATATCGTTAAATTTTAGAAGCTGTTTTTTGATAAACTCTTCCGGGCCTATCAGTATGGTATCCATGTTTGCAGTCCCAAGATTTTGGGAAGAAAAGGAGACCGGGCGGTAATTATAGCGTAAAGCTGTTCCAGAAGCACAAAGTGCTACGGGTTTCATGGAGTTTTTGTCTACTGTAGGGAAGACCAGATTGACCGGCTCTGGATCAAGGTTTCGAGAGTCAAATAAAAATTGAGAAACTGCCGAAATTCTTTTTGGGACGGGTTTCAAACTTACATCAAAGCTTATCCGTGCGTCACTGAGTTCAACCCAGGTCCACAATTCAGGCGCAGAGGGGTCTTCACAGTCTCTATCTACGGAATGTTGGATTACCGTAAAGTGGAGAGCGTGATAACCCGGTTTTAATAGTTTTCCAGGAATATGGGCAGTAACCGTTCCTTGGGGGGATTTGGGATCGAGGGCGACTTGATGGAGAGGGGTGTCACCTAATGAGAAAATCAGGCGTGACCGTTTTTTTATTAAGGCTGTTGAACAACTGTAAGAAAAGGTTAATATAGCATGTTTGACCCTCCAGCGCTCAGGAATAGAGATGTTATAATCCTGAATATTTGTGTCGTTTTTCATGCCCTGTAATTGAATATTTCGTACGGGAAGAATATCTTTAAGTGCTACTTTGATAATCTCGGAATTTGCGGGGCTTACGACAAGTAATACGAGAGCTATACAGCAGAATATTCTTAAAGCTTTTTTCATTTAGGTTCCCTCCAGGAAAGGCCTCATCTTAATACAATATTTACCATACAGCATACTACCATGATTTGGTTTATTGCAAATTTTTATGTTTTTGTAAATATACAACAGTACACCCCGTTAGAAATTTTTATTGAGGTGTTCCATTTTTGTTCTACGCTTTATAAAGGCCTTATTTTTATCGAAAAATAATTTCAAGACACCTTTCGTGTGAGCAAAAAAACCAATGGTGCCGATTTTAAGAACCTGAAATAATCCTGAAAGAACACTTATTCGTCCATGACCGCTTAATTGCCCTGTAAACTTCCAACGACTACTGTCTCCATAAACAAAAGCGACGACCTGGTGGAGCAGTTGATGCTTATCGGTGTTGAATCTACAGCCAAGAATTGTTTTTCCTTGTCTTTGGCGCTGGCTGATGATCGTTAATGGCAGGGAATATTGACTACCATAACTGTCTGATACGTGTAATATGTGTTTTGTTCCTTTATGAAGAGAGTTGTTCTTTTCTGTTGTTGCCAGGCCGATGCCCGAAATGGAAATGTCGATAATTGTAATATCAAGTTCTTCCCCTGTCTCTTCATTTTCGAGTTTACGGATTTCGTCTGTTGCATAACGATGCATGGTGCGTACTTGGCGTTTTTCCCAGACTACTCCAAGACAGCAGAGTAGCATGGCGATATTAAAAGTATTCCAAGCCAAACAAATAGTAATAGATTCTGCTATTTGTGGAGTAATATATAGGCGATATACTCCAACGATATATCCAATAATGCACAGAGCTAAGAGTATATAAAAAGGGAATACAAGACGGCTTAGAAATTCTTTTTCCAGCGAAACAGTTTTTGGTGTTACTTTAAAAACAGGGGCTTTGGGTCGTAGTATTGTTGAAATAATGGCTGGTAATAAATAAATGCTTTGTATCGTTTCATACAATTCAGAAAGAAATGGATGGCGAAATTTACCAAAAAGATAATTGGAAAGGAGGAATGCCGCAAGCAGGTGAGGACCTGCATAGGCAATAACTTGAGCAAGAGAGGCGTTATAGATTTTCAGACCAAAAAAGAGTAACATAAGAGGTGCTAAAAAGAAGGTGACTCTGGCAATGCCAAAAAACCAAAAGAAACTGGAGTTGAAATAACATATTTTTTGAGCCAGGGAGAGTCCTTTCTGGAAAAGAGGGTTTTTTAGGATGAAAATTTGTACCATTCCTTGTGCCCAGCGACTTCGTTGAACAATGAAATCTTCGAGGGTCTCCGGTGTGAGACCAATAATTAATGGTTTGTTAAAGTAAGCACTGTTGTAGCCTTGAGCATGAAGTTGTAAGGCTGTTTCTGCATCTTCCGTGATCGTTTGTCCAGAAATTCCTCCAGATTCCATGAGATATTTTCTTCTTAATAATGCTGCAGAACCGCAAAAAAATGAAGCGTTCCAAAAATCGAGCCCCAGTTGAACGGCCCCGTAGAACATTTCGTTCTCGCTGGGTGATTTTCTAAATATTCCAAGGTTTTTCTCTATGGGATCAGGATTAATAAAAAAGTGTGGAGTTTGTACGAGAAATAGTTTGGGATCTTTAATGAAAAATCCTATTGTTTTCTTTAAAAAATCTTTGCTTGGTGCATGGTCGCAGTCTAGAATGAGAATTAAATCGCCACCTTTTTTGTTCGTGTTAGGGTTGAAATAAGAAACACCGTCTAATGCTGTCTCATCAGGAACGCATTGGTAGCTCATAAGTGCTTCATTGATGTTGCCGGCCTTGGCACTTGTGTTATTTTCTCTGGTGAGGTATGTGGCTCCGAGTTCTTGAGCCATTTCTTGTAACGCCTGCGTCCGTTGAATTGTTTTTTTAACGAGGATTGGATCTGGGTCGGATAATTTTTGCTTGGTGCCTCCGTCATCAAGAATATAGACGTTGAATTTGTCTTTTGGGTAATTAAGTTGAGAGGCAGCAATAGCCGTAATTCTGACTACTTCAACCGGTTCGTTATAGGTGGGAATATATACGTCTACCAAAGGGTATTGGCTTTCTTCGGTGGGGGGCGGTGGAGGATTGCGTTCAATGGGCCAGATGTTAACAAACATACCTAAAAAATAAACCAAGATGCCATAAGTCTCGGCAAAATAAAGCAGTAGTGCGAAGGTGGTGTCTGCGAAGCCTGTATAAGTTAATGTGATGGTTGTTCTGAATACCCAGTAACGGGCTGTCAAGAAAAAGCATATCATGATAAGTAATACTCTGCCAAAACGCCCTTTGGGATACTGGGGGAGAAGTGAAGCAGTGAAGGCTGTGGTGAGCAGAACCCCCCCAAGAATTGCCTGTCGTTCAAGGGAAAGATAAGCCCAAGAGGAAATAAAAAGTGCAATAACAGCAAGGAATGCTATTGTTGAGAGTACTTTTTTGTCTAGACTTTGTCCGATACGATTGGACATTAGCCTTGCTCTTTCTTTCCAAAGTGTTGACATTGATGCTTTGTGTTAGGTAAGTATTTTTTCTGTACTTACTTTATGGAGTTTTCAGATTTTACAAGCCGGGAAGGAGGGTAATAGTGTGTAAAATGTCTAGTCATGTTAGGGCGGCAGGTTTCTGATGGTAAATTTCCATAGAGTGTTTCTGAAAAAAAATAACCGTCAATCTGTTTTTTTAAGACTTCTCTGAAATTATAAACCCAGCAAAATATCGATGTTTTGATACCTTGTCAAGGTTTTTCATAAGGGCTTTGTTGGCGTGTTTTTTTGTTTCTATCTGTTCGTTTTCCTGTGTTTTTTTGATGTTTTTCTGGCATGAGTGCGAATGCTTGGGGCTATGTCAGTGCTGCTTTATAATTTTACAAAAAATCTGAATAAATAAGGTTTGAAAAGCTTTGTGGATTAACAGGATTTCTGTAACTATATGAAATAAAATGAATATTTCCGATATGTTTCGGCTTCAAGGAAAGAGTGTTTCGCATTTGGGCTTGAGAAAAAACGAGCCATCTTCGTGTGGATGGGTAACAATAATTACTGGAATTTTATAGGGCTATGTTTGAAAATTGTTTGATTATTTCAGATGATACAGTATCTTGGCGGTGAAGCATGTTATGTTGGAGATAAAAGGCAGTGCCACTCTTTATTGTCGCAGAGAAGAGAGAAGATGTTTTGGTAAGTGTTTAGAGTGCAATAATATTTTTTATTGAGAGGGGGCGTGTACACGCCAGGAAGTGGCAAGATTCTGTGGTCTTTGTTTGCTTTCTTGTGGAAATTCTTTAGGGTATGAGATGAGTTTAAGTGAGTAGCCTTTCTTGTAAAATGTATGGTGAAAATGTTTATCAAAGAGTAAAATTACACATTGATCACTGGTGAAAAATGCTATTCAAATGACAACAGAGGTCTCGTAGAACCCTATAAGTCGTCTTTTGTTTGTGGCATTAAGTGAAGATTGGTAACTGTTTGGATAACCAAGGTTTAAATCAAAAGGCGGATGTGTCAGATAAAGGGGTCTTTATGACCAGAGAAGAGGAAACATCGCTTATTGTTAAAGAGAAGAATGGCGAGCTTGCTCTTAATAAGACATACGATATGCTCGCTATAACTAGGAAAATTCTAGGTATTGCTTCGGCGGCAAAATCTAGTCCCTGGTCGGAGCCGCATTTCTCTCCGTCTCATGAGGAACCGCATCGTAGTGGTATGAGAGATCATGGAGAGAGACCTTCCTCTCGATTCCATGAGGAACCGCATCGCAGCGGCATGAGAGATCATGGAGAGAGACCTTTCTCTCGATTTCATGAGGAACCGTATCGCAGCGGTATGAGAGACCGTGGAGGGAGACCTTCCTCTCGATTTCATGAGGAATCGCATCGTAGTGGTATGAGAGACCGTGGAGGGAGACCTTCCTCGCAATTCTATGAGGAACCGTATCGTAGCGGTATGGGAGACCGTGGAGAGAGAGCTTCCTTTCAGTCTCATGATGAGCTGCATCGTAGCGGTATGGGAGACCGTGGAGAGGGATCTTCCTCTCAGTCTCATGATGAACTGCATCGTAGCGGTATGGAAGATCGTGGAGAGAGAGCTTCCTCTCAGTTTCATGATGAGATTAAAATTCGTCAAGATAATTCTTCCTTTACATCTTGTGATGAGGTGTGTCTTGACGAGATTAAAGATAGAGGAGATGTTTCTGTACTTGGTCCTTATGGTGAAACGTACCGTGATGAGATAACAGGTATGGAGTTTGTCTGGATTCCGCCGGGCAGTTTTGAAATGGGCGATGTTCTTGGAGACAATGAATTTGCTGCTGAGCTTCCTGTCCATTGGGTGAATCTTCAGGGATTTTACCTGGGAAAGTATGCTGTGACACAAGGGGAATGGCAAAAAGTTATGGGGAAGAATCCGAGCAAATTTAAGAAAGGAGATCGTTATCCTGTGGAACAGGTAAGTTGGAATGATGTCCAGAAATTTATTAAAAAGCTCAATAAAAAGAGTAAGAAAATTTATCGTCTCCCCAGTGAGGCACAATGGGAATATGCTGCCCGTGAAGGGGGCAAGAGGGTGCGTTTTGGTAATGGTAAGGATATTATTGATCCGAATGAGGCTAATTTTGATGGGAGTGAAAGTTATAAGAAAAGCTATTCTCGTATAGGAATATATCGTGAAGAGACGGTTCCTGTGGAAAGCTTTTTTCCTAATTCTTTAGGTCTATATAATATGAGTGGCAATGTTTATGAATGGTGTCAGGATTGCTACCATGATACTTATGAAGGAGCCCCGACAGATGGATCTGCCTGGGAATCTGGGGATGGTTCGTTTCGTATTTTTCGTGGGGGATGTTGGAGTAGTATCCCATGGAGATTACGCACTTCTATACGAATCAAATGTAAGGTGAATAACCGCGCTAATGGTTTGGGTTGTCGACTTTTGTTCCTCGTTTGATGATAAAGAGTTTGTTGAAATGTGGTTGTATGGTCGGGGTGTGTTCACTCTCCATATCGATCGATGTGCAACTGTAGGTTTGGAAGATGGTAAAAAGAAGACCATAAGGAAGTAATAATGCAGCAGCTATTAAAACGATTGGAGATTATCAGGGCAGCAATTAGCCTTGAAGATGAGGAGACTATTTCCCTGCACCTCGGTAAGATTCGTGGCATGGAAGCACAAAACGATGATCTCGGTGAGATTCTTGCTTGTCTTGACACGCTTAAATATTTACAGGCACTTATTTTGATTGGCGATTTCCTGGCTCGGCATAGAACTGTTACTGCATATAACGATCCGGAAATTTCTGCTTTGAAAATGGAATTACGGGGGCTGGAAAGGTTTTTGGCAGATTTGCGTTGCGAGCGGGATGAATATTTGCATACCATCAATGATTTTAACCGTCAGTATAGCCTGCAGCTTGGTGATGTTGTTTCAGAAATTTTGAAATTACAGATGATGATTGCCGGGGCAGAAGAGGCAATATATGTCGGGGATGATGAGGAGCTTCTACGAAAATTTTCTGAGACAAAAAGAGAGGCAAGGAGTGATTACCAACAATTTCATGGTGATTATGAGCAACAGCGTTCGGAGCCTGAACCTATACGCCTGAGTGATACGGAACGAAAACGTTTAAAAGTTTCTTATCGTAGGGCAAGTCGCCTCTGTCATCCCGATATGGTGACAGAAGAGTTGCGAGGGCAGGCCGCTGATCGCTTTCAGGAGCTTAATAATGCCTACTCTATGAATGATCTTGCCAAAGTCGAAGAAATCCTGACGAGTCTTGATGGCAGTAATGGGTTTGTTGCTGCGAGTCAGCAGATAGCAAATAAAGAAAAGTTGCGGGCGCATACCAAGGCTCTTCGTCAAAAAATTGGAGAGATTGACACTGATATCTCCCGCATAAAAAATGATGAAAATTGGCAGCTTATTGTTCAGCTTCGCGGTGATTATGCGTCTTATTTTGGGGAACAGGAGGCCTTGCTTGCTGAGGAACTGGAACGATTGCGACAGCATTTTAGGAAAATGGTGTAAGAGTAAGATAACCTGTAATAATATGTATTAAGCAAGATTTGATCTGACAAGTAAGCAGTTTTGACGAGGTAATTGTCAGTTTAGATTTTTTTGTCCGCACGTTTTTTCCATTTTCAGTGTTTCCATAGATGTTCTTCCACACCGCATTTTTCCTGATGCGTTCTCTTGTAAAATTGTAAAAGCGACTCTTCCCATCGAAACCATACTGGAGTTTCTGATCTTACTATAAAAGGGTGGCCACTCAGTTAAGTCAAGAGTAAAAGAATTGGCAGGAGAAATTTATGAGTGCCCAACGTCGAAAACATGAGGCTGATTTTAAAAGAAATGCTGTAGCTTTTTGAAACGTGAGATAACTCTTCTGCAAGATGAAGTAATCCACGCTTGTGTTTTATGATACGTTCGTTACTTTGCAGTATGAGGGCTATCTCTTTTTGTTTTGATGTTTGGTTCGTACCTTCCATCGAAATTGGTACCCCTTCAGTTTGGCAGCTGAAGTGTCTGAGCAAATTTTAACAAATGTAATGAAATGGTCGAATTCTTGTGTCAGTAAGGGTCGAAACGTTTATGAAACACCTTAAAATAGATATTTATTGTGATCCTGTGGTAACTGATGCCCTCTCAGATTATTTTGTGGGTGTTTATGATGCCGGAGTTGAGGTCGCCATAGAAGATGAGCAGCAAGAGCATCACTTGCAGATTTTTTGTGAAAATAGGGCGGTGGATGAAGAATCGCTCGACCAGCTTTACGAAGAGGTGACACGTTTTGTCGCCGAGATGACAGCCATTTTTCAGGTCTCTGAGTCTCGGGTGGTCTTTTCCTCCTTTGATGATGAAGACTGGAGTCGTGTCTGGAAGAAGTTTTTTACGCCGTTTACTTTGGTGCCGGGCTTGGTGATTAAGCCAAGTTGGGAGGCGTATCAACCCGTTGCCGATGAGGTGGTGATCGAGCTTGATCCTGGCATGGCCTTTGGCACCGGCCAACATGCCACGACTCAGTTATGCATGGAGCATTTGAGGGATATTTTAGATGAATCTTCGGGGGCGAAGGTCCTTGATGTGGGCACAGGAACCGGAATTCTGGCCATGGCAGCAGCATTATGGGGGGCTGAGGCGGTCGTTGGTCTTGATAATGACCCGGTGGCGGTTGAGGTGGCTCGACAAAATGTTGCTCGCAACAGTTTGAGCGAAAAAATTACCATCGCAGAGACCGCCGTGGAGGATGTGCCACAATGTTATGACCTGGTTGTGGCCAATATTGTCCATGATGTCCTTTTTGCGATGGCTCCGGTGCTGTGGCGGGTGACCAAACCCGGCGGTGCGGTGGTTCTTTCCGGTATTCAAGGCGAAGGCCAGAAAGAAAGTCTGCGGACTCGTTTTGTTGCCCACAATTTTCACTATGTGGCCACGAGGCAGCAGGAAGAATGGTTCTCCCTTCGTTTTCAGCGTATGGCGACAAGACCCGAGACGGTGGGTAAATAAATACGGAGTAAATACGGAGTATTTTTGAAAGGGGTTTTTCTTCTCGTAGAAAGCCCGTCTTTTATCGTTTTGAATAATCATGGAGTATGCTTTGCCATTTTCTCAGGAGCAGGAACAGGACATTCTTTTTGGGGTCATCAACCGTTTTATTGGCTATTTTACCCGCCAGGTGATGCCGAATACGGTGAACAATACCGATTGCGAATATCCCTTTGTTGCGATGGATACCCGGCAGGCCTACCAGCAGATCTGTGTAGCCCGTGATTTTTTTCTTGAGCAGCAGAAAGAGGTGTGTCGGCTACGTTTCCTTGATATTGGCTGTGGTATTGGAAATATTTTGCTTCTTGCAGAGATGGTTGGCTTTCAGGTTGTGGGTATTGAAAAGGACACCGCTTCGCTTCCCGTTGCCCAGGAGTTGCTTGGTCGAGAGACTGTACAGAATAGGGATATCTGGGTCTATGATGATATTGCGGCCTTTGATGTGGTGTACTATTTCCGCCCTTTTAGCCAGGGCGATATGCAGCGCAGGTTTGAACGGCGCATTGAACAGGAAATGCAACCCGGAGCGGTTCTCATTGCCAATAGAAAAATGGATGAGAGTATCACCTGCGACTCGAAATTTCACCGTTTGCATGACCATTTTCCGATCTGGCTGAAAAAGAACAGCCCGGTGGTTTGACCGATGGTTGTGCTTGTTTTGTAGCAGGCCATCGTATAGAGAGCATTTGTCGTCTGTGTTCTTGTTTTTTGTGATGAGGGAAAAAGCTTATGAATCATAACGCACCGCTTTATGTGATTATTCTTGCCGCTGGGAAGGGCACCAGGATGAAATCTGATCTTGCCAAGGTTCTTCACGAGGTCTATTTTTCTCCGATGATTCATCACGTGGTTGATACAGTTCTTCCTTTGCAGCCAACACAAATCACTGTGGTTGTTGGCCATCAAAAAGAGAAGGTGATCGCAGCCCTGGCAGACTATGATGTTGATTTTGCGGTGCAAGAAGAACAATGTGGAACCGGACATGCTGTCTTGATTGCAGAAAGCCTCATCCCAGAGGGGTCCGGCACGGTTTTGATACTCTGTGGTGATACCCCCTTGATTCAGAGTAAAACCTTGCAGGATATGGTGGCACAGCATCAGCAAGATGGCTCGGCCATTACCCTGATGACCACCGAACTTGACAATCCCACGAACTATGGCAGGGTTAAGAGTGATGCAAACGGTGATATTAAAGCTATTGTCGAGGAAAAAGATGCCAACATACGAGAAAAAGAGATCGCCGAGATCAACACCGGCATCTACTGCGTGGAACGAGATCTTTTGTTTACAACGCTTAAAGGTGTGGACAACAACAACCAGCAAAATGAAGTTTATCTTACCGATATTATAAATAAAAATTACAAGAAAGGTCGGAAGGTTGCCCGCTATAAGAATGACAATGCCCAGGATATTTTGGGTGTTAATTCACGTTATGAACTTTCTCAGGCCAACGAGATATTGCAAATGCGCAAGAATATCCAGTTGATGTATGAAGGGGTGTCCATGGAAAACCCGGCAAGTATCAGTGTTGCTCCCCAGGTAAGTATTGGCCAAGATAGTTTGCTGGCTCCAGGCTGCCGACTTGTTGGTACGACCACCGTGGGCCGGCATTGTTTTTTAGAACAGGGTGTTCTTCTTCGGAATTGTAATGTTGGCGACAATGTTCGTATCGGTGCCTACAGTGTGCTCTGCGATGAAAAAATTGCCAGCAATACCCAGATTGCACCACATCGTACCTCGCCGCTTGGTTGAGGGCATAGAGACAAACAGCAGATCTTATCCATCCTTAATATCTGGAGTTTTTCGATGAGTGATTTGAAAAAGATGTACAGCACCATTCTTGGAGATCAGTTTCCTGATGAAATGACCATCTCTTTGGGTGAGCAGACCCTGGTGTATAAAAAACGTCTCTGGAATATCCGGCAGCAAGATGGAACGTTCGAGGAAAGAGGGCTTCGTTATGGGGAAAACCCCGACCAACAGGCCGCCCTCTACGAGTTGGTAAATGGCAATCTTGTGTTGGGAGATTGTCAGTATATTGAACCTGGAAACGGCCTGGTGTCGAGTATTGACAGTGCCGATATGCTCCAGGCCGGCAAGCACCCGGGTAAGATCAATCTCACCGATATTGATAACGGACTCAATATCTTAAAGTATCTTGTGGATCGTCCGGCGGCCATTATTCTCAAGCATAATAACCCCTGTGGTGCTGCGTATGCATCCAGTCTTGCCGAGGCCTTTGCCCGTGCCAACCGTGTTGATCGTATTGCCGCCTTTGGTGGTGCGGTGGTGTTGAGCAGGCCATGTGATCGTGATACCGCCTTGCTTTTGGCAGAAAACTATCTAGAAGTGGTCTGTGCCCCGGAATTTGAACAGGGAACCCTGGAGATTTTAAAGCAGAGGAAGAATTTACGTATTATCCGAATGAACAGGATCGATCGTCTTGCGGAATTTGAAAAATTCCGTTTTCTTGATTTCAAGAGTCTCATTGATGGCGGTATTATTGTGCAGCAGTCGGCGGTGAATTCCATCCGTTCTGCTGCTGATCTGAAACCAGCCGTTGCCACTTGGAAAGGCGAGGAATACCGCTGCATGAGGCAGCCCACCGAGCAGGAAATCAATGATATGCTCTTTGGCTGGGCCATCGAACATGGGGTGACGTCGAATTCTGTTCTCTATGTTAAAGATGGCTGTACCGTCGGAATTGGCACTGGAGAGCAGGATCGTGTCGGAGTTGCGAAGATTGCGGTGGCCAAGGCCTATACCAAGTATGCCGATATCCTTTGCTATGATACCCATGGTATTTCTTATGCCGATCTTGAAGCCGCAGTGGCTCGGGGTGAGAAAGACCGGGAATTACAACAGGAAATCGACGCCAAGGTCTGTGCTGATCGAGGGAATTTGCCGGGAAGCACGATGATTTCAGATGCCTTTTTTCCGTTTCGAGATGGTGCTGATACCGGAATCAAAGAGGGCATTACCGCCATTCTCCAGGCCGGAGGGTCGATGCGTGATTTTGAGACTATCGAAGCCTGTAATGAAGCCCAGCCGCCAGTGGCTATGATGTACACCGGGCAGCGTTCTTTTAAGCATTAAGAATGTCTTTTCAGGCGACGACCCGGCGAAAAAAGATCACATAGCCAAGTGTTGCCAGGGAAAAGAACAGAAACAGGGTGAGTGCCAACGCCACCAAAAGACGGCTCTTAGAGAATGATGTTTTCTTTCGGGTCGTCTTTTTCTTCTTGGCGGGTCGTTTTTTGGCGACGGATTTCTTTGCGGTTGTCTTCGCCGCAGTCTTTTTAGCTGCTGTCCGTTTGGTGGCTTTTTTCTGTGGAGTTGCTGCCGCCATGGTTATTTCTCCCGTACCAGCACATATTGGGTAAGCCCCGTTAAGATCTTGCGTGGTGTTTCACTGTCTGGGGCAGAGAACATGGCCAGTTGCGTGATGGCTTGGTCGACATTGGTCGCCGCTTCGTTGCGGGTTGCGTTAAAGCAATCGTAGCGGGTGATGAGTTCGATAACCTGATTAAGGGCTGTGCTGCGCAATTGTTCGTCGGCGATGATTGTCTCCAGACGGTCTTTGTCAGCCTCGTTTGCCTGTTCCCAGGCGAGAATAAGCGGCAGGGTGATCTTACCTTCGAGAAAATCATTTCCCAACGCTTTACCGGTTTTGGCTGCGTCCCCAGTATAGTCAAGGAGGTCATCAATCATCTGGAAGGCCTGGCCGAGGCCAACACCATACTTGTAGAGCCTCTCTTGCTCCTCATTATTTCCGCCGCCAAACAGGGCGCCAAGCTGACAGGCTGCGGCAATGAGTAAGCCCGTTTTCCCCATGATTGCTTGGTAATAACCCGTCTGGGCATCTTTGAGCGAGGTGGTGTTTTTAAGTTGCATGAACTCTCCGTCAACCATCCCCATGGTGGCCTGGCAGAAGATAGCCAGCCCTTTGCGGCCGGTCATATCGCCGACAATCTGCATCGCTCGAGCATGAAGATAGTCCCCGGCTAAAATAGCCGGGACGAGACCAAATTTTTTGTTTACCGAAGGGCGGCCACGTCGTGTGTCCGCATTGTCGATAATATCGTCATGGAAAAGGGTGGCTACGTGCAGATACTCGAAGGCTATGGCCAGATTGTAGATCTCTTTTCCCTGATAGCCGCATAACCGGGCCGCCATGACTACCAGCAGGGGGCGAACCCGTTTTCCGCCGCCAAGTAATCCGTATTCGAGAACTTCTCTGAGCAGAGAATCCATGCCCTTTTGATCAAGATCGCTCTGTATGTGCTGGTCTATGATTGCTGCTTCGGCGGTGAGTGCTTGTTTCAGTGCTTTGATTTCATCCATGGCTATTGTCTTCGAGTTCTCGTTGCTTGTGGTAAAATGCGGCGACATCTGCGATGTTGCGCACCACCGGTGATGGCGGCAGACTTTGTAAAAAGGTGCGTCCATATCCCTTGCTAAATAATCGTGCATCCAAAATACCAAGAATACCCCAATCGTCAATAGAACGCATTAAACGTCCCACCCCCTGACGGAGGGTGAGTATCGCCCGGGGAACCTGGAATTCAAAAAATGGCTTGCCCCCTTTTTCGGTAATGGCCTGAATCCGGGCTTGTATTACCGGGTCGCTGGGAACTTCAAAGGGCAGTTTATCAATGATAACACAGCGAAGAGCATCACCTGGGACATCAACGCCTTCCCAGAAACTTGCCACAGCGACGAGAACAGACTCTTTTGAACGGCGAAATTCTTCGAGTAGGGCATGTTTTGAACCCTCTCCCTGGACGAGCAGGGGTACAGTAAGACGCATCTCTAAATAATCGGCCATGGCCTCCATGCCACGAAAACTGGTGCATAATACCAAACCATGACCCTGGCTCTGTTCGAGGAGCTGATAGGCCGTATCGCAGGCTGCCTCCTGGTATTCTTGTGCCGAGGGGATCGGAAAATTGTTTTCGGGTACATAGAGGACTGTTTTCCCCGCATAATCAAAAGGCGAGCGGAGTCTCAAGGTTGGTGTCGTCTCAGGTACACCGAGGCGTTGTCGTAGATAACGAAAATCGCCACCGCTAGAGAGTGTCGCTGAGGTCATAACGCACCAGCTCACCCCTGTGTAGAGGGTGGTCTGGAGATGTTCTGCCACCTCAATGGGGGTCATTGCCAGGGCGACAGAGCGTTCCCGGCGTTCATACCAATAGACATAGCTGGTGCTTTTGGGGTTGGGGAAGGCGATTGCAGAGAGCAGCCCAAGGAGTTCTTTACCGCGCCGCTCAAGGCTCGTCCAGCCTTCGCCATGGCCGCAGAATGTATCAAGCATTTCCACGAGACGCTCAAGACCTGTGGCCAGTAAATCAACCTCAGAATTCCAGGAGTTTTGGCCTAAAGAGGAAATGAACCTGTCGAGGGGAAAGCGTCCCCGTTTGCTGGGGAACAGGGCAAAAAATTCTTCACTCCTCTTTTTGATTCCCCGTACCGTGGCCAGCGTTTTTTTATAGTCATCTGGGTCCAGTTCCTGCTCGGCGAGGATCTCAATATCGGCAAAAAGATCAAGAAACTGATATTGGCCGAGGGTCTTACCAAAAAATGAGGTGGCAATGTTTTCTATATGATGCGCCTCATCAAAAATGACACCCTCATAGCGGGGCAGAAGCTCGCCGTAGCCACCCTGGCGCAGCACCAGATCTGAGAAAAAAAGATGATGATTAACCACCAGAACGAGCGCCGACCCTGCCAATTTCCTCGCCTGATTGACATAACAATGGCTCCATTCCGGGCAGTCGCTGCCAAGACATTGGTCGGGTTTTGCTGAGATACGATACCAGAGATGCGCCGTGTCCGATAGCCAGGTAAGCTCTGCCCGATCTCCGGTCTGGGTGCGTTGCATCCAGGCTTCAATGCGCTGTAATTCACCATTCTTCACAAGGGATATCTGGGAGCTCGTGTAATACTGGTACCAGCGGTATTTACAGAGATAATTCTGCCGACCCTTGAGGCAGACCGCAGGGATTTTTTGTCCCAGCACCTCTTCGAGGAGCGGGACTTCTTTTTTCATAATCTGGTCCTGGAGATGTTTGGTCGCCGTGGATACCACGACACGCTGCCCGGAGAGCAAGGCCGGAACCAGATAGGCCAAAGTCTTTCCAATACCCGTTTCTGCTTCAACGATGAGTAGCCGGGCCGTCTCCTGTTCAAAAGTTGGCTCTTTTGCGATGAGATTGGTGATGGCGGTGACCATTTTTTGCTGCCCGGATCGGGGTTGAAACCCAGCCAGATGGCGGGCAAGCTGTCCCTTATGGCCAAAAAAATCTTTGCTGATGGTGCACTGTTCGTTCATGGTCACAAGAGGTAAAAGGGCAGGAAGCGTATGGCAAAAGAAAAAACCTGTAAAAATGAGAAAAACGTTACAGAAAAATTATTGAGTACAGTCCATGATTATACCATGGCTGAAAAATAAAAAAAGGCGGACTCTCTAAAAGAGAACCCGCCTTTTTCTCAACTATAGAAAAATACTATTGAAGAGATATCTCTTAGAACTTCACATCAAGAGACAGTGCAAAAGCAAGAGGATTAACATCAAGATCTTTAATGTCAGCATAACCGACCATGGCTGTTAAAGATGCACCATCAAGAATGGTATATTTGGCTTGTGCTCCAATTTCGAAGGCATTTGTATCATAGCCTTGACCATAATCTATGTCAATATATGCGATCTGTGCTTCAAAATTCAACGCTTCACTGGCTTTGTAGGCTCCGCGAAGTACGCCCCAAAAAGCGTCTCCAAGATGGCCTATGTTTCCAATAGATAAACTCTTACTCTTTCCTGGAATTGGAGTAGCATCAGTTCCCAGGGAAATCATCGTGAAATCACCGAAAACATAGAAGGCATCAAACTCTCCCCATTCGGGAGTATATCCGTCAAAGGTCGCACCGGCAATAACGGTGGCAGTTGCAGCACCAACGGGAGCATCAAGACGTGCCCAGAGACCATAGCCGTCATCGCCAGTGTCTGTGAAATCTTTTTCTTTATATCCCAAACCACCGGCCAGGGTCATCCCGCCAAATTCGCCGCTTACATCAAGACCGGCAATGATACCTTCTTGAGGAGTAACTTGAGGAGTAACTCCGGGAGCTGTTGCAGAACGTGGATCGTGTTGATATCTAATACCAGCATCAAGCGTTGCGCCACAGGAAAAGCCCTGGTTGAGTACCAGACCAAAAGCCATAACGTCATCATTTTGCTTCCAGCTGCTATCTTCTAATACCATATCCATGAAACCAGTCACCTTGGTTTCGCCAGCCTCATAAATGAATTGCAGGGTATCAGCATCCTGAGCAAAGATGGTGAAAGGAGTAATGCCACGGTCATCATAAGCACCAGCCTCAACGGTAACGGGACCAAGAGGTACTCCGAGGTAGGCATAATCAACGTTGACGTTGTTAGCACTTCTGGTAATGGTTGTGCCACTCCATCTGCCGTTTGCTAATGTAAAGCGAGCTTTTGCGTAAGCACCACCCTTGGTTTCGCCAACAACAGCAAGACGGGCACGAGACTCAAACCAGCTCTTTTTACTGTTGGGAGCATTCTGCATAGCTGCTAATTTTGCTCCAGGCATAAGAGCAGCACCGACACTGGGATGAGCAGCAGGATTTTCGTAGTCGTCAAAATACTTAAAACGGGCACGGGCATCGCCGCTAAAGGATACGCCGGGATCGGCAAAGGCGGTAGAGGTCATAACACCTGCCAACATCAAACCGGCTGCTGCAACAATTACTTTTTTCATCATATTCTCCTTGTGAACACAAAATTTTTTTACCAAAAGTTAAAAAAATTATACTTTAGCTCATTTTGAATAATCAGTTTTTTGTCAGTCCTGCTGTAACCAAAGAGGTGTCTTGCACTGTCTATATGAGTGCCGCATGCAGAGGCAACGGGATTTTACAGTAATGGACGATAAGTTATTCGTACGTTTTGAGGGTAATGACGTTGCAAATACCGCAGGTAACCTGTCGTTACTTGAAGCGACTTGTTATTCTATATTTTATATTGTTTGCATTTTTCGTAAACAAACGCTGGGTCTAAATCAGCACCTGATTCCCATTCTATAGTATCAAAAGCCACTCTAACACGGTTGAATGCATTTTGATTTTTTAGGCGTTGAAAGATTCCAAAATCTAAAAATGGTTTCATATCCAAAATTCCGTGTTCGCCATTATCGAAAGTCACTGAAAGCAAATAATTTTCTTTTGGGGATACTTCTTTAATGGCTGGATACATATTTGCCTCCTATTTAAGTGGCTCGATGTTAAAAGGTTTTTCACCCTTCATAAGGAGTCTCCAGTTTGCGATGAGTTCTTCTTGATGAAGCTCTGCCCACGCCATGACAAGCCTTGATTGCTTCTTTGGTAATTGGCCTTGGGTTATTTCGCATGTTTGGATGTCGACTGTGGCCTTATACTCTCCATAATATATATGAAAATGCGGAGGAGGATGTTCGCCTGGGGCATAATACATTCGTATTATAATTCCATAGAACATTGAAATTGTGGGCATAAATTATCCTTGATAATTAGGTGTTTTCTATCTCTTTTGATTCTTTAATTTTTTCAACACAATTATAATGCGTTTATATTATCATTACAACAGAATCACCAATTCAGTTTGTTTTAGAGAAACAAAAGTGATAATACCTTGTGCCTCAGGCAGCTTACATATTTTTATTTTGCTCCTTAATGGTTATATCATGTCGATAGAGTGTTGTTTTGTCGTTGAGGGCAACGCCGAGAAAAGCCCCGCCGTCTATCTGGGCGATGTACACTGTTGTTTTTGTTGCCCCGGTTTCTTTTGAGGGAAGAGACTGCTTTGGGATAACCATTGCGCAATCTGCAATACGGCCTTGACGTGTCCTGGTTTTCCAGAGTTCCCTGAATCCGTCATCTTTCCAGTCAAGAGATACTACTGTTCCGTCAGTATATTCCCTGAAATTAGGAAATAATTTCCCATAAAGCCGGGTGTTCTGGGCAAGGAGCAACTCTTTATCTCCATCATTGTCAAGATCCTTGGCAACAATATGGGAAGGGACAAAAACCTTGCGCAGTTCCGTTCCTTCGCTTTCCCTGGAGCCTTGTTCGGGCAGGCCAAAAAAATTCTTGCTGCCGCCAAAGTCCTTGTCGCTTACCCATAGGACTTGTTGTGCACCATTATAAACGAGAAGACGATCCTGTTGATTGATGGTAACGAGTTTTGGAGAGTCTTCTCGGTCAAGTTGTATCCAGGAGAAGGCAAAGAGATGGACGTTTTTGGGAAGTGCTAAGCGTTGTACGGCCTGGAAACTTTTGAAATCTCCACTGATTGCAAGCTGTGATATTTGGGAGGCGATGAACCCTTTTTGTGGATCACGGGAAGCTCGCTGTCCTGCCAGGATGACTCCTTTCCCGGGCCATTCGACGGGACGCAGGTACCATGGGATGTTTGCAGCACGTTGGATGAGACGGTTTTTTGCATAGGAAAATATTGAGGAAGAGGCTCGTGATCTGTTATTGGCACTGACATATATCTCTGGGTGTCCGTCGTTATCAAGATCGGCAGTGTTGACCGCATGAATTTTGTAATTTGCGGAAAAATGGTGTTCCGTAGCTGTATGAAGACCTGTGGCATCAAAATGGGATATTACAAGTCGGGTTTGTGAGCAGGAAATCACCTCCTGAATACCATCGTTGTTAAGGTCAGCGATGCTCATTGAGACAAGACCAAAGGGAAGGAGATCGCTTTTGGTTGTTTTGTGTGAGATGATTTGTAGTGATTTGTCGCTGAGTATCCCACCTTGACTCCAGTTTTTCTTATATTTTTTATCTGGATGCTCAGTGGTAAAGCCTGTTAAACCAGCTTCTGTTGCTGGAGTTGTGGTCGAAATTATTGCGTTGTCCTTTGTGATGGCTCTGGAGATAATGTCTGTGGCAAGCTCTTCTACTGTAGCGAGAATTTTTGTTTGATTTTCGGCAAGGGTGCTCAGGTGAAGAGACGGCTGAGGGCTTTGGGAGCTTATGACAGTTTGAATTTTCAGTTTACCCTGTATATCATATAGGGTGCCAGATATGACATAGTCTGTCTTGTATTGAGAAAATAGAGTATTGTCTGCGGTATAGTTTGATATGTTGGGGGCTGTGGGGGTGTAGGTAATAAGTTCAATGTTGCTTTTGGCAGCGAGTCTGCTGGCGAGCATGGCTTGAATTGTTTCTGTAAGATAGCTAAATTCTCCAGCTGAGGTTCCAATAAAAGGGAGTATCAGTACCTTGGCCTGTTTTTGCTGTGTTGCGGCGCAGCTGTTGTTTCCTGGTGTTGTGACAAATATCATGATCCCCAGTAATAGGGTAAAGAGAATTTTGCTTTTCATAAGTCCCTCTTATTGTTTATGTTATTTCAATAATTATTATAGTGATTGTTTGTGTTGATAAAACTTTTATGTTGTTTGGGATAAGGGAATACTAATAGCCGACTTTCTGACCTGTCGCAAGTTCTCTGTGCGATTGCGGATGTCCCTTGCTTTTTTGCTTGTGGCATTGTCTGGCAAAGAGTCATTATTTTTATATTTAGTTCTTGACTTTTTGGCGTGTAACGCCGAATATGTATGTAAGGCTTGTTGTTTTATGTTGCCTGTTTGTATATGTGAATTTGTGTGTTTTTTGAGAAATACTGAAGCGTGCTATGAAAAAAGTCCTCAAATATATCTTACCAGCAGTTCTTGCTGGAAGTCTTGTTACTGGCGCTTGTGCCGGAGAGCTTGAAGGGCTAAGTGCGTACAAGGTAACTACTTATTCCCTGGGGACCTCTTTTGATTTTCAGCCTGATGTCTCGTTGCGTAATTTTGAACCATTGTTGATTACTTCGAGTATGGCTGATATTTTAAATGGTCAACATTCTGGTGATGCCTCATTGCAAACTTCTGTTGTTCCTGATGCATCGACAGGGTTTGCCATATCTGCAGAATACCATCCTGATTCTCGTTTGGCTCTCCAGGGGACTTTTGGTGTGGCGCAGAATGCGTGGAGTTCTGAGCTTGGTCTGCGTGGTTCTGGTTGGGAGGCAAGTCTTGGTGTGGTTTATAAGCTTCTTGGTAATCTGAACTACGAGTTGCATTTTGGGTATATGGAGCCTGGAAATTTGTTTAAGGAGCGAAACAGCTATAGTGATGTAGAGAATGTCATTATGGTAAGTAATAAAATTTCTATGAGCTTCTGAGATAGCTGGATTTTTGTTTTTTAAATCCTCTGGCAGCGAGTGTTGTCAGAGGATTTTTTTTTGCCAGGAATAAAGCGGAATAACAAAATGGCGGAGGAGCAGAGATTCGAACTCTGGGTGGAATCACTCCCACAACGGTTTTCGAGACCGTCCCGTTCAGCCGCTCCGGCACTCCTCCGTGGGAAACTGAAGTCACTTAATATACCGTTTGCTCGGGGATGAGTAAAGTGCTGTTTTTGTAATTGGGGTATCTGTTTGTGAAACTGCGCAATCTCTACCAAGATTCGACACATGAAATGTGTCGAAAGACATTAAAGCATCCCTTAAAAAGACAGTTTTTATTTTTTTAAGAGGGTATGAATGAATTTTCTTTTTTATTTAAGTTTCTAATATTATAGTATAAAAAAGTATTTTGTGGGGCGTTACGAGGTGTGAAATACTTTTGCGTGTCTTTATTATGTGAATATGCTCAAAATTAAGGTTGACATCATTGTTGTTTCTCGTAAAATGTTAGGGGATTTTTTGGGTCACTAATAAAGAGAGGACGATATGAAACGTGATGGAAAACTGACCGCAAGTCAAGAGGATTATCTGGAGGCAATTTATAATATTTCAGAGAAGAAAATGGCAGCCAGGGCGAAAGATATTGCGGAACGGCTTGATGTTCGCGCTTCGTCTGTTACAGGAGCGTTGAAAACTTTGGGACGATTGGGATTGGTGAATTATGCCCCTTATGACATTATTACCCTTACCGATGAAGGGCGACAGATTGCCGAAGAGATTGCAGGGCGCCATTATGCCCTTGGTAAATTTTTGGTCAATGTGCTTGGTATAGAAGAGCAGGAGGCGGATCAGGCCGCATGTCGTATGGAACATTCTGTCCCGAAAGCGATTATGGAGCGTTTGATCAAGTATGCCGAGTATGTAGAAAAATGTCCGAAGGGTGGCGTTCGTTGGGATTCCGGTTTTGGCTATTACTGTGAGCATGGCAGGGAGAGGCAAGGTTGTCATTGTCAGGAGGCCAAGAAGGGTGGTGAAGCCCTGAACGGTTAAGCCGGGTGGAACTTTGGAAATTATCGATACCGTTGGGTTGGTGGAATGTTGTTCGGCCAAGCCGACGGTGTTGTTTTTTTCTGATGGGAGTGTCTGGCTATCTGACGGTGTCTGCCAGATAGTTGTTGACAGGCTAATTAGGAGATACTAATTTTCTGCTGGCGGTCTTTCGTCTATTTATGGAGTTTTTTTATTCTTGCCATGTTAGTTAAAACAAATTCTTGGTTTGCCAGAGAGACGAACGCTTTGTGTTTTAATGGGGGCTTTGAGGTGTGGATTATTTTGAAAACAAGGATCAATAGTCAAATTTTTTCTGCTCGTATGTCTTGTTGAACGAGACGAAGAAAAAAAGGCGTTGTCCTACAGAAACAAAGAGTGTACCAATGAGCGGTAAACAAAAGTTAAGTGCCAGTTTGGAAGATTATTTGGAGACCATCTATCTTCTCTGCCGAGATCATGGTGAGGCGCGATCCAAGGATATCATGGAGCGTCTCAAGGTGACGGGCCCTTCGGTAACCGAGGCCTTGCAGCTTCTCAGTGAAAAAGAGATGGTTAATTATGTGCCCTATTCTCCGATAACCATGACCAAGCTGGGCGAGGAAATGGCTCGTGATGTGTTGCATCGCCATGTGACCTTGAGGGATTTTTTTATTGAGGTTTTAGGAATTGATCGAGAGACGGCTGATGAGGGAGCTTGTAAGATGGAACATGCTGCGTCATCGGGGATCATTGAGCGAATGGTGCAATATACTCAGTTTCTCCGTGAAGAATGCGAGGAGCATGGCCGGGTTCGCGGGCGTTGTTTTACTGATTATGTGAAGACGATTGAAGAAAAACGTGCCCAGGAAGAATAATTTATGACTATGCAGGCCCCTTTTTTGGCAGCGCCGCCACTCTTTCCGGTGCAGCCGGTATCTCCTACACCGCTTGGCACTCCAGGAGAGGTGGTGACCACCCTCACTCTTGCCAGCGCTGTGTCCATTGGATCGAATATGATTGAGGTGCAGCGTGGCACCATGCCCCTTTCTCGGGCGGTGCTCAATGGGGTGGCCAAGGGTGCTGCTGCGGCCTTGATCGTGCAGGCAACCTCTCGGAGCAGTGTGTTCCAGGTGGCCCTGGCAGCCTCTGTTCTGGCCAGTGCAGGGTATGCTATTGATACCATCATGAAGCCGCAGCCCGCCGCTGCGTCGCAAGCTGCGGAGTAAGAGCAGTGCTTGCGGATGCCCAGATGGCGGTGCATATTGCCCATGAGCTGGAGAAACGTATCCGGCTGCGCTGTGCGGTGCTCCGTGATAAACGGCTTGATCCTGAATTCTTTGAGGCGGAACTCGAAGCCATTCCTGGAGTCCATAAGGCCCGGGTCAATACTCTGATTTTCCCACCACCGTGTTCTCCGGCCAGGGCAAGAGCAAAGGAGTACAATCGGTTCTTTCCATTGGCATCCGGGCGGCTCTTTCTTTGGCAACCCTGGTGTTGCCTCCCGCCCTTGCCGCTCCGGTAGCCATTGTCTTTTGTGCCCCGGTGGTTGTTGAGGGGGTGACTACGTTATGGACCAGGGGAATTAAGGTTGCGGTACTCGATGGTGCTGCGGTCTTATTTTGTCTGGTACGGCGGGATTTCTTTACTGCCTCATCAATCGTATTCCTGTTGTATGTTGGCGAATATCTTGAATCCTTGAGTGAAAACAAGACGACCGGCTTGCTCAAGAGCCTTTTGAAACCGAAGGTGGAGCATATCTGGATTGAAGTCGATGGGCAGGAGTTGGAGATTCCGATAGGCGAGGCCAGAATTGGTGATCGGGTGATCTGTGGTGCTGGAGAACTGGTTCCTCTTGATGGTGTTGTGGTTGCTGGCGAGGCATCGCTGAATACCAGCTCGATTACCGGTGAGTCTGTTCCGGTGCATGTTTCCTTTGGAGACGAGGTGTTATCAGGGGCTATTGTTGAAGAGGGCCGCATCGTCTTTGAGGCCAGCCGGGTGGGCACTGATACCTCGATGGCCCGAATCTCGGCGTTTCTTGATAATTCACTGAGGTACCAGTCAGAATCCCAGAAAAAAAGTGATGAATTGGCCGATAGACTGGTTTCGACTATTCTTGTGCGGTGAAACTGGCCAATCCGGTGGCGGTTCGGGTGGCCATGTTTACTGCGGCTCGTCAGGGTGTTTTGCTCAAGGGTTCCCAGGCCATGGATGGTTTAGCTCGAGTGGATACCCTGGTCTTTGATAAGACCGGAACCCTGACCAGGGGGCAGCTTCAGGTTACGGACATCCACGGCCAGGATGGGTTGAGCGATGAGGAGTTATTGATACTTGCTGCCAGCGCTGAAGAGCATTATTCCCATCCGGTGGCTGATGCGGTGGTTCAGGCTACCAGGGACCGCGGCCTGGCCTTGTCTCCGACCAGTCAGGTGGACTTTATTGTCGCCCACGGTGTCTCTGCCTATATCGATGGCAAAAACGTCTTGGTCGGCAGCCGTCATTTCATCGAAGACGACGAAGAGATTGATTGTTCCGGGGTTCGCCACGAGGTGGAAATTTTGCAGCAGCAGGGCAAGAGTATTCTCTATGTTGCCCGTGACGAACAACTGGTTGGTATTATTGGGTTGCGAGATGAACTTCGTCCTGAGGCCCCTGTGGTTCTTGATGGTTTAAAAGATGCGGGCATCGGTCGTATTGTTATTTTAACCGGCGATGCAGAACTCACGGCGAGGGCCCTTGCCGCCCAGTTACCTGCGGTGGATGAGGTGTTTTTTGAATTAAAACCCGAAGAGAAGGCTCGTATCGTCGGGGAACTTCAGGATGACGGAGCCAGGGTTGCCTTTGTTGGTGATGGGGTCAATGATGCCCCCGCCCTGGTTTCTGCCGATGTGGGCATTTGTCTGCCCGATGGCGCTGATTTGGCTAAAGAATCTGCCCAGGTTATTTTGCTGCGCGATGATTTGCGTTGCCTGCTTGCAGCACGGCGTATTGCCGAGCGCAGCCAGGAGACCATCAAGCAATCTTTTCTTGCTGCGGTTGTCTGTAATTCGGCATTTTTGTTTCTTGCCAGCTTCGGTTTGATTATGCCGGTGACTTCAGCCCTGTTACATAATTTAAGTACTGTCGGAATTTTGGGCTATGCCGGTTGGCGGGGCAGAAATCCGTTGCTCGAGCGAGGTGATGACGAAGAGGCCGATGTTGGCATGGAAGTAAGGGGGGAGGAGCCTGCACGAGCGGGCCGTTGAGTTATGTATTCATCATTACGAGATGCTCCGGTCAATACCGAATTAACCGTGCTTGGGGTGAACAGACCTGATCTGGCCTTTTGGTTACAAGGTATGGGGATCTTTGTTGGCAGTACTGTGCTGCGCCATGATTCCGAGATCAACTATCACCCTGTTCGGATCCGGGGCTGCCGGGGAGATATGGTTGTCCCGGCCGGTCTTGGTATCAAGGTCTTTGTACACACTGATGAAGGCGAGAAGGTTCCTCTGGTGGAGATGAAGAAAAAACAAACCGGCCATGTGGAGAGTATGACCTGTGGACGGGGCTGTATTGCGGCCTTAAAACATCTTGGCCTTGAAGAGGGGGCTGATATTACCTTTGTTAGGGCCTTGCCCCATATGGATTATGTCACCGTTCTTGACCGCCAGAGGCGGACCCGTCTCTCGGAGGGCGAGGCTGCCCGGATCTGGGGGCGGGGCGAAGATGGCGTGGCCACCCAGTTTTATTTTGCCAGGCAGAATACCAGTTTTCAGGTTGCAGAGATCATCGGCGGCAAAAAAATTACTCAGCATTTAAAAACCCATGGGGTTGAGCCGGGGAAGACCTTGGTACTCAAGGCTATCGAGCAGGTTCAGGAACTCTATGACCATAAACCCTGCAGTGAGCACATTACTATTTCCAGCCCAGGCGGTCTCCGGCTCTATCTCAGTTTGCAAAAGGCCGCAGAGATTACTGTTCGGTCCGTTACCAGTGACCAGGAAAGCGACGAGTAACCATCGACACCTGGGCTTAGGGTATTGTAGCTCGCTAGCTTGAGACGACCTCGCTTTGAGCCTCGTCCCACATACCGGTGTATTTCTGCTTGGTGGAACGTAGCGAGTCATCGACCTTTATCTTGGCCTTGTAAGCAGCCTTCATGGTCTCTTTGATCGCTCGGTCACAGAGGCCGGTTTGCTCGATGTTTTCTTCCTGGTTGCGGCCGGCTTTTTTCCCTGCCCTATAGGCAAGATATCCTGCGGTACCAAGAATTGCCCATCCTATGGGGTT
>PDWJ01001759.1_pt1 | contig 25330 bp, 22 predicted proteins | sample 1430881 | NCBI WGS metagenome assembly PDWJ01 (sample SAMN01162460, study PRJNA174530) | Oral metagenome, whole genome shotgun sequencing project. | biome: Marine environment; feature: Marine mammal; material: Swab sample of the gingival sulcus; isolation source: swab sample of gingival sulcus...
CAAAAGGCATCACGTGTAAGGTCGGCCTCTCCGGGAGCCTGTGTCCCGACCATTACTTTGTCAGCAATATTGAAGATTGCATGCAATGGGCCAAACAACATCGCTATGATTTTTTGATCAGCGAAAGCGCCGGCCTGTGTAATCGGTGTTCTCCACATATCAAGACCGCTATGGCCGTATGCGTGATCGACAACCTGATGGGCGTCAATACTCCGAAAAAAATCGGCCCGATGTTGAAAATGGCCGACATTGTTGCTGTCACAAAGGGCGACATCGTCTCTCAGGCCGAACGGGAGATTTTTATGTTTAAAATCAGACAGGCCAATCCCAATGCCATTATTATTCCAGTCAACGGCATTACCGGACAGGGGGCAAGCGAGTTGGCGGGCATCCTCTCAGAAGCCGCACAAAGCGACACGCTTGTGGACAAAACCCTGCGAGTGTCAATGCCGACTGCGCTTTGCTCGTACTGCCTCGGGGAGATGACGATTGGCAACGATCAGCAGTTGGGTAATGCGCGAAAGATGAAACTGGAGCAGGAGGAGAACCATGCCTAAGGCCCCCCATACCAGCAAGACTCTGGGGCAGATCGTTCAAGAACAGCCATTTATGAAAGATTTTTTCGAGATAAACGGCTTAACCGTCTCCGACTATACGATGACGATTGACACGTTCATCGAAAATGTACCATACCAACTTCTTGAAGATATGGGACTTGATAAGAACGTCCTGCTCGCTGATTTTCAGACCTTTGCAAAGAACATGGAAGCCGTCAGACAAGGAAAAACCATAGATGTCGATACGATTACGGTGCTTGGCGGCAGCGATAAAGAGGGAATGCCTGAACACATTCGTCTCACGATTGCAAAGGGAGAGATTCTTGGAATTGTCGGTGTTACAGGTTCGGGGAAAAGCAGGCTGCTTGCGGATATTGAATGGATGGCTCAACGAGACACCCCAACCAACAGATTCGTCCTGATAAACGGCGCCCCGGCCCCGAAGAAATGGCGCTATTCCATGCAGCACAGGCTTGTGGCTCAGCTTTCACAGAACATGAATTTTGTGATGGACGTGAGTGTTGCCGATTTTATCGAACTCCACGCCCAAAGTCGGCTGATTGAGAATCCGGCGGAAAAAGTCGAAGAAATCTTACAGTACGCAAACGAACTGTGTGGTGAGGCCTTTAACCGGGCCACACCGTTGACATCCTTGAGCGGAGGACAATCCCGAGCGCTCATGGTGGCGGATACAGCCCTGTTAAGCGTCTCGCCGGTTGTGTTGATCGATGAAATCGAAAACGCGGGAATCGAGAAAACGAAGGCCTTGAATTTGTTGGCGAGCCATGATAAAATTGTACTCATGGCCACTCACGATCCGCTGCTTGCCTTATCTGCCGATAGAAGAATTGTGATAAAGAATGGCGGAATACAAGATATTCTTACGACATCGGGAGAAGAATGCGCCATTCAGAAAGAGTTAAGGCAACTTGATGCCATCATGATGTCGTATCGTAAAATGTTAAGAAATGGGAAACAATTAGTCACGCTCGAGAAGACGGTTTAAGCTGGTTTCTGCCGCACATATCATCTCGACAAAAACTGTGTGACAGACAAGAGGGCAGGGTTAAGAGAAACATGTCACCTGCCAAAATGAAATCAGCGGAAGCGGCTGGTGACCTGACCAAGTATATGCTGGCGAGGGACGACGCCGAAAGAACGGCTGTCCGTACTCGCAATCGAGTTATCACCTTGAAGGTCATACCGGTCGTTGTTTAACACCTGTGCCACACGTTTAATCACGCGCACATCCATCCGATAGGGATGCCTGGCAACGACAATATCACCGACACAGGGTGAATGCCGGCGGTAGGCCCGTGGATCGATCAGAATTTCGTCACCCGGCTTGAGAAGGGGCGTCATCGACATTCCGGTAATGCGGAAACGCCGCCGAAACCTCACCCCCCATAACAGTAGTTCTTTCATGTTCACAAGCCTGACGTCATCATGCATGGCTGCGTTCTTTCCCGGTCCCAAACTCTCTTTGAAACCGAGAAAGCATTCGTACTCTAACTGGCAACAACCCAGGCAACGTCCCGATTTTTGGTAGCCCAGAACATCTTGTGGATGTTTTCAATCGTCTCCATTAACGCCGTAGCATCTTCAAGACTCACGCCGACTTTGCAAGCCGAACACAGCTTGGCGGCTTTCCAAAATGTCTCGTGTAGATCGGGAAATTGTTCAAGATGAACCGGTTTGAAGTAATCGGTCCACAAAACCAGCAATTCCGTCTTGGCGATGTGGGCCTGCTCCTCTTTAATCTGCACATATCGAGACATGGTGTTCAGATAGGCGGCCCACGCTTGAGCTTCGTTATTGGCCGGCGGGGTCAATGCCCGAATTTTTTTCGTCATCGAAAGGACCGCTTCAGCAGCTACCCGAGCCGAAGCTGGGTCGTATACGCCACACGGACCATCGCAATGAGCCTCAACCTCTGACGCCGGGAACAATTTTCTCACTCTGGACAAAGTCATATTCAACATGTATAATCCTCCTGATTATAAAGAATGCTAAAATTCCCGCCTGACCGGTTCACACGTTAATGAGACAGGGCAGACGGGGATGATTTTACCCTTCTGGGAACAACACTTTACTCATAGTGACCGGTTCAATGCCTGTCAAGGGCAGCGGATTCAAAAAAATCTTTTTGCTGAAATGGGAAAGTTCGGAATTTTCGCTCAGGTGTTCACCTCATCAGCGCTCAAGGACTGAAACTCTTGCTTGACGTCTCGGGCAAGCCGGGCACTTTGCGCAAAAATCTTTTCCAGGTCTTCTTGACGGGGAAGACCTCTAAATTCGACAGGATCGAGAAAATCCCAATTCATCTTCCAGCGTCCCATAATTTCATCGAGTTCTTTCTGCGCTCCGCCAGACCATCCATACGACCCAAAACGGAAGGCTCGTTTTTTGACAACCCTCTTTCGACCGAGGTCATCCAGCACATTTGCCATCGGAGCAAACATATTATACTCATAAGTCGGCATGCCGAGCACAATGCCTGTCGATTCCCAGGCTGAGGCAAGAATTTCAGAGACATGGGCCTGCGGAACTTGATGAACGATCGTCCGAATGCCCTCCGATTCAAGGCCTTTCACCACCCATTCAACCGCATGCTGCGTATTGCCATACATGCTCCCCCAGATGACCGTCACGTAAGGTTCAGCTTTTCCCTTTGCGTAGTTGGCATACTTACGATAAAGCTCGATAATGCGTTGAGGATCCTTTCGCCACACAATCCCATGCGCAGGAGCGATAATGTTGACATCAAGCTTCTCAACTTTCAGCAATGCCTTCTGGACGCTGGCCGAAAATTTCGCCACAATGTTCGCATAGTACCGTAGGGTTTCTCGTTCGTATAATTGAAAATTTTCGTCAGAAAGCTGGTCATCATACGGCGTATCGGTGACTGCGCCGAATGAGCCAAAGGCATCACATGGAAACAGTGTGCCGGACGCCGGCTCAAAGGTTGCGATGGTTTCCGGCCAATGCACATTCGGAATCTCTTCAAAAACGAGTTGCTTCCCGTTCCCTAAATCCAGGACGTCACCGGACCGTACAGCCTGAAACTCTTGCTCGATCCCATAAAACGCCTTTGCCAGCTCAATCCCTTTGGGACTGGTGTACACCGTAAAATCTTGACTTAACGCTTTAAACGATTCAAGCCAGCCGGTATGATCCGGTTCAAGATGGTTCAAAATCACGTAGCGAATATCCTGCGGTGTCATCTCCATCTCGTCTAATTGGGCATAGAGCGTTTCCGGAACACCGTCCCAGCCGCACACACCGTCAATAATGGCGCACTCACGGCCCTTCACGATGTAGGAATTCATAGAGACCCCATACGGCAGGGGCCATATCCCCTCAAAAAGAATTTCTGATGAGATGTTTGCCGATAAGCGGTATACATCGTCAGTCACAAGTGTTGTCTTCATACGTCATATTTCTCCATCGTTCTCTTGAAAATCCTTGCGAGGCACTGGAAGCTTTGCAAGAATTTTTCGCGGAGAGTTTAGCGGGAATAAAATTCGACGACAAGTTGTTCGTCAGCGATATCAGGAAGGTCTGCACCAGCCGGAAGGCGCTGAACCTCTCCGCTGAGTTTTTCCGGTGAAAGCGCAAGCCAGTCCGGCACAGCACGATGTGTATTTTCGGCCAGCAAGGTTTTCACCAGCTTTTGACTTTTCGAGGATTTCTTCGCGCTAATCACTTCCGGGGCCTTGACGCGAAACGAAGGACTTGTCACTTTACGGCCATTGACCATAATATGCCCGTGAACGACCATTTGACGAGCTTGTGAACGGCTGGACGCCATGCCGAGGCGATAGACGACATTGTCGAGCCGCCGTTCGAGAAGCACGAGCAGATTCTCTCCGGTCATGCCCTTCATCGCCTTTGCTTTTTTGAAGGTATTTTTAAACTGGGTTTCGCTCATACCGTAGGCGAAACGTAATTTTTGCTTTTCCAGCAGACGTTTTCCGTATTCGGTTTCTTTCGAGCGTTTCGCGCCATGATCGCCAGGTGGAGTCACGCGTCTTTCCAACACACGATCGTACTTCGGGTTTCCAAAAATATTGCTCCCGAAGCGGCGAACAATCTTTCCTTTTGCAGTCGTATTTCGTGCCATATTCTTCTTGTCTTTTCCTCTCTCCTGGGTGACTTTGCTAGGTTTACGCGTCAAAAGCGGTTCACAAATTCCCACGAACCGCCCATTCGCCGGAGACCACTTTCTCACAGGCGATATGCAGGCGCAGCAAACAAGACAAAATACACACTGAGATAACGCAGGATCACCGTTTCCGGTGCGTGTTTGTGACTTTGTTAGAGAAAGACGAAACCATACGCTTCGAATAGTCGGAATGAGCCATAACACAGAGGACCTGGCCGAAGTCTCAATACGACAACAAAAAATATTCGAGCGTTTTGATGTCAAAATTCTACGCATAGAAACGTGGTTACCAAAAGTAGAGAGTTTTAGATAATTACCGTATCCTTTTGTCAAGAAAAATATTTTAGTGTGTGCTATAAAGATCTTTCAAATAACTAAGCTCCTCTTTCAGTCCGAACCTACTCATGGAAAGTACACAAAAAAACCGGCAGGGGCATTGTCCCCTATCGGTTTTTTTGTACTGGAATATCGAAATGCAGTTAACGCCGACATTTACGATGGAAGACCGCCAGGACGATGCGGATATTCTTGCACGTTGGTGACATACTGATGCTTCACCGGATTATGCATTCCGCTGCGAATGGTTATCCAATTGAGAAAGGGCCATTACTGTGCCGACATGCCGTCAGTTATGCAAAATTGGCGTTTTGTCAGAAAATTCCCCAACAGCATGGCGCTGAGTACCACTAAGGGCAACGAGACCACAAAACGTATGATCGTAAATTTGATTCCCAGAAATGACGCTTCAAACGTGGTCATTGGGATACGGCAAATAGCCGATGCGCTGATGTAAGCGAACAGGGGCCCCAGATGCGCGCCCTTTTTTTGCAGCGAATGCGCGACCGGCAAGGCAATATACAGCGGACCGACAATGGTTCCGGCGAGCATGATGGCCCAGAAGTAGCCTTTCCAACCAGACTCTTCGCCAAAGTGTTTTTCCACAGTTTTGCGTTTTACCCAGACTTCAAACAAACTGATCAGCACGAATGCGACCGGCAAGACTTTAAGCATATCCACGGCAAATGTATAAAAGTTGACGCTGATTTGTTTCCCCGGCTCAAAGCCAATTCCCCACGAAAGACCAAGAAACATCAGATACACGGCTACAATGATATACTGACGACGTCGTTTCGATGATTGTTTTACTTGTGATTTCATAACAGGTATCCTCCATTCCACGAGAATTCTCGTAAAAGGAAGAATGCTGCGAGTGTCATTACAAGATCTCGCCGAAAAATATTCCCGTAATAATGGCGACAACAATGGCAATCCCAAAGCTAATGCAATTTCGCACAATCGTCACTTTATGTCCTAAATATTGCTTTTCAACGGGATAGGTGAGGATGCCGACCATCATCAAGGTCGTCGTAAAGGCTGAAAGCACCATGTAGGCCACGCCCTTTTCAAGAAGAATGCCGCATAAGGGAAATGCGATAAATCCCGGCATGATTGTAATCGAACCGAAGAGGGAAGCCAGCAGCAGCCCCTGTCCGGTGCTGTGCTGGGTGCCAAGATGCTTGACAATAACAGTTTCAGGCAGCAGAAACAGCACAACAGAGGCGAAGAGCAGCAGCAGCAGAAAGGCCGGCAAAATGTTGATCTGCTTTTTGACAGCCATCTTCAGGGCTTTTAACGTTTTTTGCCGGTTTACGGCAAATGAAATCAGCACGGCGAGGCCGGCAAAAATGTAAAGAGGATACACGCTATGAGCGTCCTGCCAACAGAACGCAACAGAATGCCGCGCAACGATTCTCGCGGCACGGCATTCTGGCCGCTGTCCATTAGCAGACGAAGAGTGAAGAGTGTAAGCAACGTGATTTGTGAAAGCGCCATGATCGGCCCAAGGCACCCGGACGTCTCGATATAGTCACTGTAACGAAATTATGGATTATGGCGCTGCCGTGTTGTCAAGAATTCTTTCCATAAATTCTTCTGACATGAGGCGCTGTTCACCACCTTACCCGTCTTTATCACAGATTCAGAGAAAGACCAGACAGCGTGATACGCTGCGGTAATACGCCAAATACGTCTTGTTAAGCCTTGAAAACATGCTGAGCGTTACATTTTTTGTGCGAACTCAATGCTTCTGGTATTAATATCGTTCAAACTCAGTATCTCGTTCATCTCTGCTACAACCACTCCTTCCCGTATCGGTGACAGAGGAGATACGTATTGGTGGAATCAGATCGATCTTCACGTTATTCTGCTCGTGTCGTTCTGCCGGCCTGACGCCTGAATCCGGGACATCGTTCAAGGAGTGTCCGCTTATCTTATCAGTCTTGAAGAGCTCAATCCAACAGCTCTCGTCCCCTTTAATTTAAGAACATTGGTTAAGATCCTCAGAGCACCTTCAGGAATGATCTGGAAGACGGTTGTATTTCCTCCGAGTAGTTGCTGAATATCATCAACAATGTCATTAAGTATAGGTGATATTGTGGCCCCGGATCTTCATCGCTTTGAATAAACGGTTTCAAGCCCGCCCTTGACAGGCGCAGGGACAAAAGCGGGCCTCGAAACGTACGGGCTTCCCCTCTCGCACATGGTCATGTACAATACGGTACGCATTGCAGAAGCATCAGCCAATAATATGTTATGAAAAATATCGTATGTGCATTTTTTTACTGGACAATTATTCCTTCTATTACTAGATATATTAATACTTGTTATCGTTAATAATTGTATATTTTTCAATATGTTAGAGGTGGTCAACTATGAGGACATATTTAGAGACACACCCTTGGATAACGTTTCAACTTAATTTGAAAAATGCGTCTCCGCGTTTATGGATGTTGTTGGGAGAATCGCAGTCAAAATGTGAACACCTCGCGGGGGTTCCATTGCTTCCTGATATTGCCCAGCATCTCCACACGTTATTTTTGGCGAAAGGCGCCTTAGCTACAACAGCCATTGAGGGGAATACGCTGACCGAAGAACAAGCGGTGAAACGAGTCCAAGGGCAGTTAGATCTCCCCTTATCTAAAGAGTATTTAGGACAAGAAATTGATAATATTGTCTCTGCATGTAATGATATTGGAAAAGCCTTATTGGAGGCTCCTCCCCCCCCCCTCTCTGTGGAAGATATTCAAATGTTCAACAGGGAGGTACTCTTCAAACTTCCTAAGGAAGATGAGGTCGTTCCCGGGGAAATACGACAATATGAAGTGGGGGTGGGACGCTACCGCGCAGCACCGCCAGAAGACTGTACATTTCTCCTGAGCGAACTCTGTGATTGGCTGAACAATACATTTGAGGGACCTCGTGATCGTCAGGTGGCATTCGGCATCTTAAAAGCCATTATGGCCCATCTGTATATCGCCTGGATCCACCCCTTTGGTGACGGGAACGGACGAACAGCACGGCTTGTAGAATTTAAAATTTTGCTCTCCGCCGGGGTTCCCTTTGCCGCAGCGCATTTGCTCAGCAACCACTATAATCAAACCCGGAGTGAATATTATCGACAACTCGACCAAACGCACAAATCGAATGGCGATGTGTTACCATTTATTGAATATGCCTTACAGGGCTTTGTTGATAGTCTGCGAGAACAGATTGAGATGGTCAAGGCCCAGCAATTTCATGTGCATTGGATCAATTATATTCATGAGGTGTTTAAGGATAAGGACAGTTCCACTCACATACGAAGGCGGAGACTGGCGATTGACCTTTTAAGTCAGCAAGAGGACGTTCCTGTGTCAAAAATCCGGCACATGACCACACGAATGGCTGAATCGTACGCCAACAAAACTGATAAAACTGTGAAAAGAGATATTAATGAGCTTGAAAAACTGTTCCTTATCAAAAAGACATCAAAAGGGATTCGAGTGAATCGGGATCTGATCCGTGCATTCCTTTCACCAACTGTCAGGAACCACGAGGCATAACGCAGGAATCGTGGACACTCTCTTCTTTTGCGTTATCTGATTTACCGCCTGGATTTCCATCTGATCATCACGATCCAGGCTTGGAGGGCCATATAAATACAACATATTATGCGAGACCTTAAGATCGGAATCCACTTGTTGCGAGGAGAACCTGAGTGACAATGAACATTCTGCTATGGCAAAGTAGGAACTGCTACACCGTCAGGCCATTTCAAACTGCCTGACGGTTCGTATAACCCTCTGTGTAAATTTGTACGAAATCATGAGCTCGGTACTATTTCAGGGCCTGCGCAATAGTATCGGCATTGAGAACGATCATGCCGATGTCAGTGCCTTCTTGAGTGCCTTCTTCACCCATGTATCGGAAAATAGTTCCCCGTCGATCTGTAGCCTTTTGTACGGCTTCGGTATATTTTTCTGAGACACTGCTTTCGACAGACTACTGTTCCATAATGGTATCAACCAACTGAAGACCGTCGGGCGTCAATTTCAAGATTCCATTTTCACGCACAAGCAAGCCGACCTGGAGAGCGCTGGCCACAACTTGCTCGGCAAATCCAGGCTCCCAGCGAATATGGTCGGTCAAGGTCGCTTCGCAGCACTCCTCGTGTTCTTCTTCGGAGCCGGCATGGTGACTGAGATGCACAGCCAGCACGCCGCGCGCAAATTCCAGTTTTTGACTCCTGCGACGGCGGATCATAACGAACATGCCGCGCTTCGGGGCGCACCAGAAGGCGACCAGAAAGCAAATGCCCGTCATGGTGGCCATGCAACCGGCAATCGACGAATCGAGGGAGTTGGCGATAAAAAATCCGCTGACAGCGCTGAAAATCCCAATTCCTGCGCTGTAGCCCAACATAGTCACCAGATCGTCTGTCAGTAAATAGGCCGTAGCGGGCGGCGCAATCATCAGGGCGATCACCAGTATGGAGCCCACGGTATCGAAGGCCCCGACCGCCGTCATCGACACCAATCCCATGAACGCATAGTGCATCAGCCCCGGTAAAAATCCGAATGACGCCGCCAGCCCGGCATCGAAGGTGGATAGCTTCAGTTCCTTATAAAAGAGAGCGATAAACAGCAGATTGAGCAACAAGAGGCTGAGCATGACGTAAAGCGCTTTCGGGCCGATATCGACCCCCGCCACGATGAGCGTGTTAAAGGGCGCAAACACCAATTCCCCCAACAAGACCGCGTCAATATCAAGGTGCACATTGCCGGCGTACAGGTTAATCATGATCACGCCGGTACTGAACAAAGCCGGAAAGACCAGACCAATCGCGGCATCTTCCTTGACCATCCGGGTTTTGCTTAACGCTTCCACCAGCATAGCCATTACCAGGCCGGAAAGTCCGGCCCCAAGAATCAAGAGCGGCGACGCCAAGTCTTCGACCAGAAAAAACCCGATCACGATTCCTAACAGGATCGAATGGCTCATGGCATCGCTCATTAAGGCCATGCGTCGCAAGACCAGAAAGACTCCCGGAAGCGCGCACGCCACCGCCGTAAGACTGGCGATCAGGATGATTTGAAGTTCTTCAAGATTCATAGGCATCACCATGACGTCCTACCATATTTTGGGCTTCTTCAAGGCCTCTTTCCGTGAGAATCCACCCTTTATCGGAGGCTTGTTCAACAAAGCCCAGCGTTTGCATCAACTTGAGACTGCGCTTCACGCCGGATTGCCACGAGTCCATCAGCATAAGCACAGTCACGGGATGGCCGTGCTGCCGCTCACCCTGATGGTGTTCGACCAGTCGGTACAAATCGGTCAGCACCCGTCGAAACCGCACATCCTGCCGCACCCGGCGGCGAGACATCCAGCGGAAAAATATCCCATGTTTCGGAGCGAAGACCAGCGAGAACAGCACAATCCCGCTCATGCACAACACCACTGTCGGGCCGGTGGGCAAGTGGCGGATCATGCCGCTCAACACAGCTCCGCAGATTCCCGACAGGGCCCCGAACATCGACGCCAGCAGCACCATGATGTGCAACCGGTCGGTCCATTGCCGGGCTGCCGCCGCCGGGGCCACGATCATGGCGCTCATCAACACCACTCCCACTGCTTCCAATCCAATCACAATGGCGGTGACGATCAGTGCCGTGAGTAAAACATCCATCGCTCTGATGGGGAATCCCAGCGTTGCCCCAAATTCCGGATTAAAGCTGAGCAGCTTAAATTCTTTCCACAACAGCAACATCAGCCCGAGCACGATCAGCCCGAGCACGGCCATGGCGATCACATCCTCTTCCAGCATGGTGGCCGCCATACCGAACAAAAATTTCTGCAAGCCGGCCTTGCGAGCTGTAGGCAGGCGGTTAATCACTGCCAACAGCACCATGCCGAATCCAAAAAACACGGACAGGATAATGCCCAGCGCGCTGTCTTCTTTGACACGCGTATAGCGCACAATGCTCATCACGCAAACCATGCCGATCCAACCCGACAGCGCGGCGCCAAGCACCAGAACCAGCGTGGTTTTACTGCCGGTCAGCAGAAATGCCAGCGCAATGCCCGGCAGCGCGGCATGTGAGATGGCATCGCCCAATAAACTCTGGCGGCGCAAAAAGGCGAAACAACCCAGCGCGCCGCTGACCATCCCTAGTATTGCCGTTCCTAAAATCACGGTCCGCAGGGTATAGTCGCTCAATGCCGCATATATCATTTCAAGGAAACCCATGGTTGTGTATCCTTAGGAAGACGAATTGAATAGTATCCCAATTTGCCCCTTTCAGGGAGTGAACCCCTGACAGGGTTGGCGAAATTAATGGGAGCGGATTAAATTGGTTCTTAAAATCCGTTATCCCTTGAGATCTTGTGAATAAAAGACATTTGCCCCCGGTAGGTTTCCCGTATATTGTGTTCCGTGAAAACCTCTTCAACTGTCCCACAGGCCGTGAGCCGTTTATTTAGCATCACCACCCAATTAAAATATTCCGGCACCGTGTGTAAGTCGTGATGTACCACCAATAAGGTTTTGTTGCGGGCCTGAAGTTCCTTTAACAGTGCAATCACCGATTTTTCGGTATGAATGTCCACTCCTTGCAGCGGTTCATCCATTAAATAGACGTCGGCGGTTTGCATCAGGGCGCGGGCCAGAAACGTTCGCTGCTGCTGGCCTCCGGAAAGCTGACTGATTTGCCGGTTGGCAAATTCCGCTATGCCCATTTTATGCAGGGCTTCCAACGCTCGTGCTTTTTCGCGACTGCCAGGACGTCGGATCCAACCTAATTGTCCATAGCCCCCCATCATCACCACATCCAACGCAGTCGTCGGAAAATCCCAGTCCACACTCGTGCGTTGCGGCACGTACGCCACCAGTTTGCGCTGTTTGGCATACGGTTGCCCGAAAATACGGATCTGCCCGGCCACCGGTCGCAAAAGGTCCAAAATCGCTTTAATAAAGGTGCTTTTGCCGGCGCCATTAGGGCCGACAATAGCGGCCAGCACCCCTTGCGGCAGCTCAAGGTCAATATCCCAGAGCACCGGCGTGTCTTCATAAGCCACTGTCAAATCGTGAATTTCCAATGCAAGTTCACTGTGTTGTGCTGCCATAGAGGTCTCCGAAGTCAATAGAACAATCCGGCCGGGGCGTTTCCCCCGGCAGGATTCACAGCGTTATCATGTCTGATACTATTTCAGGGCCCGCGCGATGGTATCCGCATTGTGGGTAATCATCCCGATATACGTGCCTTCCGGGGTGCCTTCTTCGCCCATGGCATCGGAAAAGAGCTCACCGCCGATCTGGACGTCAAAGCCTTTTTGCTCCACCGCCTTTTGTACTGCCTTGACATATTTTTCCGGCACGCTGCTTTCGATGAACATCGCTTTAACACGTGTTTCCGCAATAAATGCGGCCAGATCCTGTACGTCTTTCGTGCCGGCTTCGGTTTCAGTGCTGATGCCCATTAAGGCCCGCACCTCGATGTCGTATGCCTGGCTGAAATAGTTAAAGGCATCGTGAGCCGTAATCAGCGTCCGCCTGGCTTCCGGAATGCTGGCGATTTGCGCGCTCACATGTGCATTCAGATCTTCTAATTGTTCGAGGTAAGCGGCGGCTTGCTGCCTGTACGTGTCGGCATGCTCCGGATCCCGAGCGGAAAGAATGTCGCGAATCGTTCCAACCACGATCTTCCAGAGCGATGGATCCATCCAGACATGCGGATCGTACGTATTTTCCCAGGGCAACAGCTTCTCCCTCGGGATATCGTCGGTCACAGCCACAGCTTTCTCATCCATTTTTTCCAGAACTTTCTGAATTCCGGCTTCCAGATGCAGACCATTATACAAGATGATGTCAGCTTTGCGCATACGGCCGACATCCCCGGCAGTGGCCTGATACAGATGCGGATCCACGCCCGGCCCCATCAGGGCGGTCATGGAGACCAAATCCCCGCCAACATTGGCTGCCACATCCGCAATCATACCGGTTGTCGCCAGCACATTCAACGGTGCCGCATCCGCTGGCACAGCAGTCCACATCACTATAATGAGCAGCAAACTTCCACAATTCTCCAACCACGAATTTCTGCGTTTCATCAGAGTTTCTCCTTTCGGCATCCCATGCCGGGCCTTGTCGAATTTCCCTTCCTTCGAACACGCTCAGATAGCAGAGGCTGACCTTAAATTTTGATAAGCTAAAATATATAGACATAGTTAATTAAGTTAGATTAGCCTAACATTACCTAAAATATTCCTAACTAAAAATTTGTCAAGAAGATATCGTAAAAAAACTGAGAAATGACAAGAAAAGTGAAGTAGTCGGATTTGAGGGGGCATTTTTCACAAGAACATGGTGATTATGGAATGCAATTATTTGACAAGATCGAAGATTGACACTGGAGAAGGCCTCCCAGTCCCGGTCATCTCTTCTCGACAGGACTCTAACGCTTGTGACGCATCGACTTGCATTGACTGAAGGCAGATCTGCAAGTTCACAGCCATATAGCGGCAACGGCGTGACAGGATACACAAAAAAAACCGGCAGAGGCGATGCCCCTGCCGGTCGGCTATTAGCGGAATTTCGAAATGTCGTTAACGCCGAAATTTACGACGGAAGGCCGCCAGGCCGATAAGCCCTGCGCCAAGTAGTAAGACCGTACTGGGCTCAGGGACAGCTTCATAAGTCCTGGCGATTGCAAAACTTTCTCCTGCACCGAGCTCAAAATCGTACTGAAGAATGAGTTTTGTGTCGCCGCCCGGACCAGCTTCGGATTGATTCCCCAAATTAATGACTTTATCGGCGGGATCGGTATAATATTTGAAATAATGATTGGCACACCCCTTCCCCCATGCCATCCAATAATCGGCCGGTGTTGTCAGGGTAGTAAGAATTTCAGCGGTGTCATCCCATTGTCGAACAGTTTGTCCATTTGGGTCGTCGTTAAACTGAATATACTCGTCATCCCAAACCTTCCCGATATCGTTATTGTGAATTTGAAATGCCGTCAAATCCAGCGCTGTATCTGTCACATTTTTGATTTCCGTTGAATGTTCAACCTTTGACCGACCCGACCCGGTCGCGCTGCCCGTGAGGCTGTATGTTTCAATCACCTCTACAACGCCATTGCTGCGCACGATAGAAAAGACATCATTGTTCCCATCCAAATTCGTGTCCAACACTACCGCACTTTTAGCAGTCATGACTTGAAAGAGGTTTTCTGGTTGAACACGGAGGTCATCCTCCCAGCTATAGTCAGGATCATCAAACATGGCATTGTCACGGTAGCACATTTTGGAAGACCACAATCGCGCTTCACCGTCAACCGTCCATTTTCTCCAGAATCCATTAACCTTTGCACCACTACCTGCCGTGTAGGCATCGAAAAACAATGTTGAGTTACCATCGGTCAGGGAGACCGGGGAGTTCGGATCGATCGGAACAGCGGCTGAAGGTCCTGCGGCTATAACTAACAAGAAACATCCAAGAGTTATAAGTTCCAATATGTTGCGTTTCATGTCTTTACTGCCCCCCTTACAACTGAGGCAACCCGGCTATCTCGGAGCTATATTGCTTGCTGGTTGTCTGCTCAATCAACCATCCAGTCCAAGACCCGTGGCTTTCCGTCTCTGCCTTACGACAGATTTGGCTTTGTCACGAAGTTTTCGTTTGTTATAATGAACAGTGAACACATTCACCTTTCATTTTAGAACATTTGATAATATCTGACATAAAAACTACATAAAAAACTTGTCGGATTTGTCAAGATAAAAATTTGCTTCATCTAATATATTTTGGTTAAGCTAATTCATATTTTAGTGTTTTTATTTCAGTTCAAACGAATTCCCAATAAAAGTCATTGAAATGAATGATTATCGGCCATTCCTGGTAGTGCGTGAATATAGCGGTCGCATTGATAACGAGTTCGAACTATGTCTGTCTCAGAGGTTTGGGAAAAACCCCATTAACAAAGTGGTTTTGAGGCAGAATCACATGAGATCGAGCTCTATGGGCCTCTGTGAATCATGTTTGGATTCCTTCTTATAACCAGCCTTCATCATCAATCTCCATAAAGAATCCAAACTTTCCTCTTGACAGCCATGCAAACCATTTATATCTACAATGCGAATAATTTGCATGTAATACAAGCCAGCAGGACTTGCCCAAAATTTCAACCAGGGTCAAGTCCCAACGAGTATTGGCGGTGAGAACCATGAAAAAAAATATCGTCTGTATAGAACATGCCTGGTTTTCGTATGGAACCGAACCTGTGCTCAAAGATATAAACCTGAGCCTGTCACCACTCGAATTTTTAACGGTCATCGGTCCCAACGGCGGTGGCAAGACCACGCTCTTAAAACTACTGCTCGGCTTGCTCGAACCCACCCAGGGAAACGTTCAGGTGCTGGGGATGCCTCCGAAAAAGAGCCGCCGCCACATCGGCTATGTTCCGCAAAATTCGACTATTGACTCACGCTTTCCCGTGACAGTACGGGATGTCGTCTTGATGGGCCGTTTGGGGCGTATCCCTCTGGGGAGACGATATCGTGGGGAAGATCGGGAGATGGCCGATCATGCCTTACAACAGGTCAACATGTTTGAATTTCGGGATCGACAAATTGGCAAACTCTCAGGCGGCCAGCAGCAACGGACTTTTATTGCGCGGGCGCTTGTCACTCAGCCTCAGCTCCTGTTGTTGGATGAACCGACTGCCAGTGTCGACAGTCAGATCAAACGTGATATTTACGACCTGTTACACGAATTAAATACGCGCATCACAATCATGATGATTTCGCACGACATCGGGGTTGTTTCAAGTCACGCTAAAACCATTGCCTGCTTGAATTGTCAGCTCTTTTATCATAACGATAAAGACATCAGCCCGGATATGCTGGCAGAGACCTATCAATGCCCGGTCGATCTTATCGCCCACGGCGTGCCGCACCGTGTCCTGGCCCCACACGATCATTAATGAAGAATGAAAAATGAGGAGAGAGATGAGCGAGCGATTTCATGACATATAATTTTTCATTTTTCACTTTTCATTGCTTTTATGTTTGAAGCGTTACAGTTTGAATTTATGCAAAATGCGGTGTTAGCCGGCATTCTGGCCAGTATCGCCTGCGGAATCATCGGCTCGTATGTCGTAGTGAATCGTACCGTCTTTATCAGCGGCGGCATTGCTCATGCCGCGTATGGCGGAATTGGATTAGGCTACTATTTGGGCGTTGAACCGACATTGATCGCCATTCCTTTCAGTTTATTCGCTGCTATGATTATGGGATTGATCCAGCACCGAACCCGGCAGCATGCGGATACACTGATCGGTGTCTTGTGGGCGATCGGGATGGCCCTGGGCATCATCTTCATCGATCTGACGCCGGGCTATGCCGCTGATTTGATGAGCTATCTCTTCGGCAGCATTCTAGCGGTTCCTCGATCGAGTATCCTCCTGATGCTGGGCATGAATGTCCTGATTCTGTTGGTCGTATCTCTCTTCTATAACGAGTTTCTGGCCTTATCATTCGATCGGGAGTACGCTCGCGTTCTTTCTATTCCGGTCGAACCCCTGTATCTTTTACAACTCGCGTTGACCGCACTAACCGTTGTGTTAACCATGCGGGTTGTCGGATTGATTATGGTGATCGCGTTACTGACGATCCCGGCCGCCATCAGCAGCCAATTTACGAGTAAGCTTCATCACATGATGTTTCTTTCGGCGCTGCTGGGGGTCGGTTTCACCCTGATCGGATTGACGCTATCCTATCTCTTCAACCTAACATCAGGCGCGACAATTATCCTCGTGGCAGGAACCGGATTTTTGTTGTCCATGGTCTATGGGCGTCTCCGTGGAGGCAGCATCAAAGCATAAGGCAAAGGGGGGAACGTGAGAACCGGGGTACATATTTAGCGATTTCCATAGGAAAAGACAACCGTAATGGGCAAGCCGAGCAGAATGCCGAACAACTTATTAAATTGGCTTTTACTGCTGATGTACACGAATTTTTAATGAGTAAGAATGTCTTTGACATATTCTTCAAAGGGAGAGAACACCTTCTCCATGCTTTCGTTACCCCACGCTCCCCTTAATCTGCCGGAGAATCTCGGCGGCACGAGGTAAATTCTCGTACTTCCCCACATCCAGCCACACCCGATAGTCATGTTCGAATGCCATAATTCTCTCGGTCGCCGCGATTTGTAAGTACAGCTCAATGATGGAAAATACGTCATGCTCGGGCATCATGCAGAAGATGGCAGGGTTGATAACATGGATCCCGCTGAATGCAAAGGCCAGACTCTTTGCTGGTTTGGAACGCGCCAATTTTTGCTCTTGTGTGCTGCGATTTTCCCATCCGTACAAGGCACGCGACTCATCGAACAATAAACACCGAGTTGACGGACGTGCTGTAACTGCTAAGGTTGCCACACAATCTGGCTGCTGGCAATGCGAATGGTACAACGCTTGCAAATCGATATCTGATAAAATATCGACATTATACACAAAAAACGGTTCATCATTATCGAAAAACCATGCGGCCTTCTTCAAGGCTCCTCCAGTATCCAGGAGTTTCTCGGTCTCATCTGAAATATGGATATCCACTTCAAATGACGATCGATTTTTTTGTAAGAACTCGACGATCTGATCGGCCAGATGGTGCACATTCACAAGAATGTCGGTCACCCCACATTGCTGTAATCGACGAATCGCGATGTCCAGCAGCGGAGCACCATCGATAGGAATAAGGGCTTTTGGGAGAGTTTCAGTCAGAGGACGCAGGCGGGTTCCCAGTCCTGCAGCAAAAATCATCGCTTTCATAAAAAGTTCAACATTGTAAAAGTCGAGGAGCTAATGGTCGATTATAAATTCATCAATCTCTTTGCGTAACTGGCAGCACTTTTGATAGAAATCATCATGTTGATCGAGGCAAGCCAGCGCACTGTCTAGAATTGAAATCCATCGAGCCTGATTGTCTGGGAGGCGCTCAAAAAAATCGGAAGGAGAGCTTAAATATTCTCCATACACTCCAATTGCCGGCTTCATGATTGCTCCTTTGAGCTGCCGCACTTTTTTCAACGTTTCGGCATATTGTTGGGCCATGTCAGGAAACACTCTTCTCAGCGTATGTACCGCTTCTTCTAATACGTGGGCATCCTGCGATAAATTTTCTCCCAGAACTTCCTCCGGCACCTCAAAGTCAAGAAATCGTCTGTGGAGCTCTTCTGCTCGGACAAGAAGATTCGTCTGACGCAGCACGCCCAAGACGGAAAAAACATCTACAGCGATAATCTCGACATACTCCTGAAAGTGTCCTTGTAAAACATCATGATATTCCTCATACATGTCAATATCATGCTGGCAGCAATAGCGCTCGAAGGCATGATAATCCTGATTGGAAATTGCGATAATTTCCATATCTTCAAGCAACGATTCATACAGTTCCAATAAGTACGGAGAGTACAATTGGCTCAATCTCAATGCTGCATGAAGTGACATCTCCTCCGATAACTCCTGAGTGTCCTGCAGCAATAATTGCTCACCAATAAGCGCACCAATATCCCTGACCACCTCGACTCTATGCTGAATGAGAGCGCTGTCGCGAGCCACTTTTTCAGCAAAAATAATAACAGCATGGACATCATGATGGCCTTGCGTATCAATGTGTTCCACCCACCCGACAAATTCATTCAAGACAGCGACAATACGCGTATCTCTTACGTGTTCAGCATAATAGGTTTTCAGCACTTGAACAAGTTTTTTGTACAAAACGATCAGACTTTGTTCATTATCAAAACAAACCGGATGGGGGTGAACAAATCGATCGACATGCCACTTCACCTTTGCCTCAAGCGTGGCAAACTCTTTTTTTTGAAAAACTTCCGCAATGCTTTCCCAAAGCGCCGAGAGTTTTTTATCGATATAATGAGCGCTGAAACGGCTTAAAGAGAATTGCGGATTTAATGAATGAAGAGTAATGAAATGATCGAGGGTTGCGAGCAGCGAACTGACATGCGGCGCAATGTCATCGAAAAAACCTGGGGGGAGCGCTTCTAATGAGAAGGCATTATTCAAGACATTTTGGAGGCTCTCAGTCTCCAGCAGAATTTTTTTGACGACTTGGGGGTCAGAATCATATCTCATTGGCGCGCAAAATGGTTGCAGCAGTCCGGTTAACAGATACCAAATACATCGATACGGTTTTCCACTACCATTACCATATTGATTTCAATGACTCCAACGTATCTGAAATGCGCTGTTGATGATATTTTTTCAGGAGTTTCCCGATATGGGGATATTGCTTGACCACAACAGCCAAATCGGGCTGGGTGAATTTGAGCAATTGGACATCAGAGAGGGCAATAATCGTCGCCGATCGAGGTTCATGAGTGATGAGTGCCTGTTCGCCAAAAAAATCTCCATCTTGCAATGTGGCAAGATGCAGGCGCTCCTGATCGGTCTTAATCACCCTGACCTCGTCATCTTCCATCAACGTCGTATACACACCAACTTGCCCGGCTTTGATGACATACATCGCATCTCCCATCTCGCCTTCTCGAATGATTGTTGCCCCTTTCCGAACATTAGTAGGGATAAGATGCTCTACAATCTTCCGGCGTTCATTCGGGTCGAGATAACTGAACAAGGGAACACGAGCCAGGACGACACCTGATGTTTTCCGTTTATAATACTCCTCCAGCAGAGCATCAGAAAAAGCGGATTCGCGCTTAACTAATGCTGCAAGAATCGATTTGGGAATTTCCAGAATAGTGCTGCCTCCATCAGAAAGGGCCATGAAGGAATCATCCTCCGATACCTGGTTTTGCCGCAGAGGGGCAAAGAGCGATGTTCCTCCAAAGAACTCTCCCGGTTCTAAACTATCGAGCAATGTATCCTGCCCTTCTTTATCCTTTGTGAATAATTTTATTTTACCTACTAATAAAACAATAAGGGAGTCGAACTCGTCATCTTGGTGAGTAATCGGCGTCTCAGCCTCAAAAGTTCGCACGAGAGCATGTTTATGCAGCCATTGCTGGTTTTCAGGCGAAAGTGTCGCTAACAAAGGGATTTGCGACCAGCAATCATCAAACTCTGACAGAGTGTCGGATTCGTCCCCAGTGGAATCGATCTCCTTTCCTCTATCAAAAGCAGCAGCAGGTGCTTCAGGCTCCTCTTCGGGCTCATGCTGCTGCATTTCTTTCCGGTAGCTCTGGACCAGAGGATCGGCGACAACCCCTCGCTGGAAATAGAGATCTGATAAGCGATCGAGGGCTTCTTTTCGGGAAGGATCAAGCCTGACGATAATCTTATTGACGGCAATCGCCTTGACAATATATCCGTCTTCTGCATACCGAATAGCAGCAGTCGTATATTCTTGAATGGCCGACGTTGTATCATAAAGTTTTGCATAGAGATCGCCAAGCTTCAAGCGAGCATTCAGATTATCCGGATCTTGCTCCAACAGAGTTTTATACTGAGCAATCTGCGCTTCGTCTTTTCCTTTTTTCCCGGCACGATGTTTAAAACTGCCTAACATTGCATCTCCTCCCTCAACCTTTCCTGTATGAGACCCGCCCAAAGGAAAGTTCCGGAACCTATACCACCAGATAAGCAGGTTCCGGAAATCGGCAAGATCACGCTTTGCGAAAGATCCCGCCTCTCGCCTTCTGATTCCAAACAAACAACAGAGGCGAGGCGATAAATATCGATGAATATGTTCCGGTAATCACCCCGATAAACAAGGCAAATGCGAAACTATTAATCACATGCCCACCCACAATCAACAACACGAGCACCACCATAAGCGTTGTGAGGGAGGTGAGAATTGTTCGGCTCAAAGTCTGACGAATACTGGTATTTAACACATCTTGAGGGGACTTGCGGCTCATAAGGCGCAAGTTTTCACGGATACGGTCAAAAATCACAATGGTATCGTTCAGCGAGTACCCGATAATTGCCAGTAACGCCGCAATAACGGGGAGCGTAATTTCTCGATCCGTCATCGAAAATACGCCGACAGTAATTGACACATCATGAATCAACGCGATAATCGCTGCAAAGGCAAAATGATAATCAAACACAATACAAGCGACCGATACGGCGATCAACGCCACAATGATAATCAGCGGAATCGCAATATTCCATGATGACAGACCTATAGTAACCACCGCAATGATTGCAACCGGCAAGGCAAATTTTGATTCGAATCGCCAGGAGATGTACAGGACTAACCCGGCAATGGCGAACAACAAGGCCAATTGAGCGCTTCGCCTCAAATCGCTCCCGACCTGTGGTCCAACCTGTTCAACTCGATTAACCACAAAGCTGTCTTTTCCAAACACCTCTTCTAAGGCAGCCGTAATTTTTCCGCCTTCATCCTCTCCGGCTTCAGCACCATTCTCATCGCCAGCAGCCCCCTGAACGCGAATAAGCACCAACTCGCCGTCGCCCAGGCGTTGAATAACGGAATCGGGGAAATTTGCCTCTTCAACCGCCATTCTAATTTTGTCAACCTCGTGAATGTCACTAAAACGAACTTCAACAAGAGTTCCACCAACAAAATCGATCCCGAAATTTAAGCCGCCTTTCACCAGGATCGACCCGATCCCAAGTACGATAATCACAATCGAAATGACAAAGGTAATGTTTCGATTGCCAATAAAATCATATCCTATTTTCCGTTGTATATCCATAATCACTAATCAGTTCAGTTATCCAGTTATCAGTGAACAGCGACTTGTTACTGTCTACTGCCTGCTGCCTCCTGCCTACTGTTCTAGATGCTGAGTTTTTTCACGTTTCCACTCTGCAAGGTCAGGTCGAAAATGACTTTTGACAGAATTAATGCCGTAAACAATGTCGAACCAATCCCGATACTCAAGGTGACAGCAAACCCTTTGACCGGTCCGGTTCCGAACTGGAAAAGGACAACCGCTGCAATCAGCGTAGTCAGGTTGGCGTCCAGAATGGTCAAGTTGGCCCGAGAGAAGCCATTTTCAACAGCCGAACGAAGGGTTTTTCCTTTCCGCAGTTCCTCCTTGATACGTTCGAAAATGAGCACATTCGCATCAACTGCCATACCCACTGTCAGGGCAATACCTGCAAGGCCGGGCAATGTCAGCGTCGCACCGAAGTACGCTAAAACGCCCAAAATAAACAGGAGGTTGAACAGCAGGGCAATATCTGCGATGACACCGGAAATTTTATAATAAAAGAGCATAAACACGATCACAAAAATCCCACCGATCATAATCGCATTTCTCCCGGCATTGATCGAATCCTCCCCTAAGCTCGGGCCAACAGCGATATTTTCTAAAATCTTGACCGGAGCGGGCAACGCGCCTGCACGCAGAACAATCGCCAGATCCGTCGCCTCTTCATTGCTGAAATTCCCTGTGATTTGCCCCTGTGATGTAATTCTCGATCGGATAACCGGAGCCGATTGAACTATCCCATCCAGCACAATCGCCAAGGCTGTTCCAATATTGTTTTCAGTCAGTGAACCAAAGGCTCTTGCCCCATCGCGGTTAAATTCGAAGCTGACCGCTGGCAAATTCATCTCATCTCTTGAAACTCTGGCATCCTTGAGGTTTGCCCCGGTGACTTTGGCTTCTTTCTCCACCAGATAAACTCCGAAACTCCCACTACCTGTCGCCTCGGGATCGCCAGGAAGAATTTCATACCCTGACGGCAGATTCCCATCATAACGCTGGAGCAACTCAGCCTCGTTGACAGCACTATCCTTCACGAGCTGAAACCGTAATTCTGCAGTTTTTCCCAGTAAATCGACGGCACGCTGTAAATCCTCAACTCCCGGCAGTTCCACGATAATTCGGTCTTTTCCCTGACGCTGAATGACAGGTTCAGCCACACCGAATTGATCGATACGATTACGCAAGGTTCGAAGGGCTTGCTGAATGGCCGTCTCTTTCCAGGATTCGACCTCATCACTCCGGAATCCCACCGTCAGGACAGTTCCGGAGGGGAGTACCCCCTTCTTCTCGAAACGCGGGAACTCGTCAGCAATGTACTGAGCAATGCTATCTAAATCTTCCGATGAACCGACAGTAATTTTCAAAGCATTGAATGACTCGATACTCATTGACTCGAATTTCATGCGCTGTTTTTTCAACTGGCGATCCAGATAGTCTTTGGCTTTCACCAATTCAGCTTCAACGGCTTTTTCCGCATCAACCTGCAGAACAAGGTGTAATCCCCCCTGAAGATCCAGGCCGAGATTGATCGATTTGGTCATCAAAAACCATGCGCAAAATGCCACACATATCACAATTAACGGAATTTTCCACTTCAAATCACCTTTCAACATCAGCCACCTTCCTATTCTTCTTCATTCTTTTCACCCTGTTGCAGACCGGCAATAGCGCTTCGAGAAATTTTTATCTTTACCTGATTGGCAATTTTAAGTTGAAGACTTGTATCTGAAAGACTTTCAATGGTCCCATAAATGCCACCAGTCGTCAGGACTTTATCCCCACGTTTCAAGTTTTGCAGCATCTCTCGATGAGTGTCCTGCTTCTTCTTTTGCGGACGAATCAGCAAAAAGTAAAAGATCACAAAAATAATGATTAATGGTGCAAATTGCACAAGCGCGCCACCAGGGGGCATTTCGCCACTACCAGCAGCACTCAGCAGTAGTTGTATAGAACTAAACAATCTGAATTCCTCCTAAACATTACGCGAAAAGTGAAACAGACAGAGGTGTATTTTCTACCGTTCACTTCCGAGATTAACGAACACGTTCTTCTACATACTCGGCCTCAAATTGCGCCTTAAACTGGTCAAATGAGCTAGTCGCAATAGCTTTCCGAATATGTGCCATTAAGTCAAGATAAAAATGTAAATTATGTACCGTGTTCAAGACAGAGGACAGAATTTCTTTGGCCATAAAAAGATGCCTGAGATAGGCCCGGCTAAAATTCTGACAGGTATAGCACGTACAATCTTCTTCGATCGGACGTTGATCCTCACGATATTGCGCCTGTTTGATGGACATCTTTCCGGTTTTCGTGAATAGCGAACCGTTTCTGGCGTTTCTGGTCGGCATCACACAATCGAACATATCGACCCCAAGGGCCACGCCTCGCACAAGATCCAACGGCGTTCCGACTCCCATGAGATAGCGGGGCGCGTCTTCCGGTAACAACGGAGCTGTTTGTTCAAGCACCTCAAACATCAGAGGTTTCGGTTCCCCGACGCTCAAGCCGCCAATCCCATAGCCATCGAATCCGATCTCGACCAACTGGTCGACACTATCCGCCCGCAGGTCCGGATACATGCCGCCTTGCACAATTCCAAACAGCAACTGATCGGGATTGACGAGATCGCCGGGCTGTTGCAGTGCTTTCTCATGAAAAATTTTGCAACGTTCCGCCCACAGCATGCTCATCTTCATCGAGTGTGTTACATACTCATGGCTGCCCGGATACGGGGCACACTCGTCGAAGCACATCATAATATCCGAGCCTAAATGCTGTTGAATCTCAATCGATTTTTCCGGCGACAACATGTGCAGCGATCCATCGAGATGAGAACGAAATGTCACCCCTTCCTCGGAAATGTCACGCAGATCCCCAAGACTGTAAACTTGAAACCCACCGCTATCTGTCAAAATCGCACGATCCCATGCCATAAAACGGTGGAGACCGCCAAACTCTTTCATGCGTGTATGTCCCGGCCGCAGATACAAATGATAGGTATTTCCAAGAATAATCCTGGCATCAATTTCATGTAACATTGACGGCAACATGCCTTTCACTGTTCCCTGCGTGCCAACCGGCATAAAAATCGGCGTCGGAACCTCACCGTGCGGTGTTGTCAGCATCCCCAAACGAGCACGAGTGCTCGTATCTTGTTGTAAAACGTGAAAACTCACAAAGACTCCTTCAGGAATTGTTGAGGAATGATTATTGAATGTTTTCATCGCGCAGAGGCGCAGAAAAAACCCTCTAAGAAAAGCCTTTTCTGCGTCTCTGCGCGATAGGTGAAAAGAATTTATTTTAAGTAAGGATTTCTTGACTCTTACTTGATAGCAGCCGTTTTCGTCAAACAAAAGTCAAAGAAAAGTATTGATACTTACCTAAGTACTACATGACGAATTGAAAGACAGTCTTTCAAGGAACCCCAGCGGGGCGGAATATGTGGAGCGCAGGGCGTCAGCCCTGCGCTTCAGACATGACGTCCCTCCGGGACTGGATGACTCTGCTATCAAGCCCTTTTAAACTCGTAAAGTCGTAGTAGTTATCAATCGATTCCTTGCACGTCTGGGC
>PDWJ01003900.1_pt1 | contig 25323 bp, 23 predicted proteins | sample 1430881 | NCBI WGS metagenome assembly PDWJ01 (sample SAMN01162460, study PRJNA174530) | Oral metagenome, whole genome shotgun sequencing project. | biome: Marine environment; feature: Marine mammal; material: Swab sample of the gingival sulcus; isolation source: swab sample of gingival sulcus...
TGGCAGTAAGTCGACATTTATGAAGTCCAAAATTGGCGGTTTTGAGGGTAGAAAACTCGAGAAGGACGATGAACTGTTCGTCGATGGGAGGACTGCGGAGAGCGGCTTGACGGTGTCACGTGAATTCTATACAGATATTAAGAAGGAGCTTTCTCTACGCGTGGTGCTTGGTCCTCAGGAGGATTACTTTACCGACCAAGGCATTCAGACCTTTGCGTCGAAAGAAGGATATACGATTACGGAGCAGTCCGATCGAATGGGTGTACGGCTTGACGGCGCGAAAATTGAGCATAAGGAGACGGCGGATATTATTTCGGATGCGGCGGTTATCGGGTCGATACAAGTGCCGGCAAGTGGAACACCGATTATTCTTATGGCGGATCGGCAGACGACAGGCGGTTATACAAAGATTGCGACAGTGATTAAGGAAGATATCGCGAAATTGGCGCAGATGGCGCCGCAGTCGAAGGTGTTTTTTGATATCGTCAGTATTGAGGAAGCGCAGGAACTGTATCGGAGTTTCTATGATAAACTTGCCAAAGCGAAAGCGTCGCTGGGAAAGGTGGAACCGGTAGATTCTGCAGCGACTGTGCAGGCGGCGATGATGTATGCTGTAGGTGAATATATCGCGAAAGGGGAAAGTGGAATGAAGAAGTTTAAAATAAGAATTGATGGGGAAGAGCACGAGATTGAAATAGAAAGTATGGCAGGTGGTGCAACGGGTTTGTCGGCGAGTGCGGTGAATGCGGTCAAGGAGCAAGTTGTCGCACCGATGGCGGGCAATATCATTCAGCTTGCCGTCAAGGAAGGCGATGAGGTGAAAGCGGGTCAGCTGCTGCTTCTGTTCGAGGCGCTGAAAATGGAAAATGAAATTTCGGCAAATACGGATGGCAAAATTGGTAAAATTTATGTTAGTGTCAATGATAAGATAGAATCCGGAGCCGTGCTGGTCGATATTATTTAGTGTGCTGTTTGCGCTGTGCGGAATATTGCGTACAATAAAGTATAAAGTTGCTTAGAAGGATGTAGTAACATGATGTAGCCGGTACGGTATAAAAATCCCTTCCTGTTTCGAAAGAAATCGGTGAGGGATTTTTATTTTATTTTCCAGTATGGGGGGTTCCGATGACCTCGGATTTTAAATTTTGTTTTTCTTTTACTTCAATAGGAATTACAAGGTTTTCGTGTTGAAGTAAAACATCAATTTCTGCCGTTCCTCCTTCGTTTGTCCGGTTTATTCCTTCGAAAAAATAGGAATATTTTTCGAGGATAGAAATTTGTCGTTTTATGCTAATCCGTTTAAGTGAAAAATGGTATACTGAGATAGGTGTGATTGCAGATTGTGTCAAATTATTGCGAGGTGGAATAATGAATCGAGCAGAAAAAGGGAGTAGGTATCGGGTAAAGAGTAATATAAAGTTGTTCAGTATTTTTATCATTACGGTAATTCCTCTTTTGTTTGGACTGTTTTCATTTGATGTCTTGACTCCCGAGGATTTGAGTTTTGAAAATGCGGAGGACATGGTGTACAGAAAGGTGACTATTGTTCTTGTCGGAGAACCTGCTTATAATGAAAGGAGGGGGACTTACCTTGTTCACACTCTAACAGATAAAGGAGAAATTCTGGTTTTAAAATACGAGGAAGAAAAAACTTATAAGTATTTGAAAACTGCAAGTAAACTCAACCCAATCAAGCTGGTAGGAGAGTTAGAAGAACCGTCTCAGGATTTTGTTCAGAATGTGAGAGAAGAATATGAGGAAATGGACATTCCTGTTTATGAATATATTTTTGTGTTCGTTTCCAATTTCGAACGATTTGGAACGACCGTCATGATTTTCTTAATTCCTCTTTCTGTTTTATTGATTATGATCTATCGAAATAGACAGTTTAAAAAATTGATTTTATTTATTGAAGAGAATCCGAGGTATGATTCGACATTTGCCAATTTTGAAATGGGAAATTACGTAGAAGTGGTAGAGAGCACGATGTTTAATTTCAAAACAGCTGTGATGATTGATTTAGAGGACTATGACAGAATTGAAATCGGCTCAAAGAGAACGTTTTTTTTCTTGATCAAAATGATTGTGCTAAAATGCTATTTTGGGAATGAGCTTAAATCGAAGATGACTTTGGGTAGATTTAGTCAAACCAATGTCGAAAGTCTACAGGAGTACTTGACTATGATCGGGAAGAATTAGCTGAGATATTGACTGATGATTTTGTTTTATAATTCTATCGTATGAGCTATTAATTTATGCTATGGAAGCATTCAGGGCAAAGAGTTCTTCGTACAGCTTCTCGGCTTCCGTTTTTAGTGAAGCTATTTGTGCATGGACGATTTCCGATTTTTCGTAGTCGAGGTAGACTTCTTCGGTGTAGGTGCTCTGTTCCAGTGTCTCGATTTCTTCTTCGATTTCCATAATGCAAGCTTCGAGTTTTTCGATTTTTCGTCGAATCATTTTTTCGGTGCTTTTTGTATCTTTTTGCTTCCAGTTTTTTCGATTGTTTTTTTTCTCTGTTTCCGATGTCTCAGTACTTGTTTCCGCTTCGGTGCCGAGCGGTTGTATTTGTCGTGCTCTCGCTTCGAGGTATTCGTTATAATTTCCTTCATACACGGTAATTTTACCGTTTTTCAGTTCTGCGATTTTACTACATACTGTGTTTAAGAAAAAACGGTCGTGAGAAATAATAACGGTGCTTCCTTCAAAGTTTGCGATGGCGTTATCCAAGATTTCTTTTGAGTAGGTGTCGAGGTGGTTGGTCGGTTCGTCGAGAAGTAAAAGATTGGCAGGGGACATCATCAGTTTGAGCAGTTTAATTCTGCTTTTTTCTCCTCCTGAAATATCCTTTATTTTTCGATCAGTGTCATCCTTAAACAGGTAGGCGCCGAGGTAGCCGCGAACTTCGGAAATAGTAAGCTTCGGATAGGCGTCGTGTACTTCTTCGAGTATTGTTTTTTCAGGATCGAGGCTTTCAATATGCTGCGCAAAGTAGCCGGTTTCGATTTTTGAGCCGAATTTGATGTCACCGCTTTCCGGCGTTTCGATTCCCAGTGCCACCCGAAACAGCGTTGTCTTTCCCGCGCCGTTTCCGCCGACAAGACCGATCTTATCCCCTCGGTAGACCTCGAGGGTCGCCCCTTTTAGCACATCCTGTGTGCCGTAGGATTTGTAAATATCTCGTAGCATGAGGACATCGTTTCCGCCTCTGCCGGAACTCTGTAGTCTAAGGTTAAAATGTGGTGTTGAGGCACTTGGCTTGTCGATCCGTTCCATTTTATCCAGCATTTTTTGTCGGGATTTTGCCTTTTTTATCTGTTTTTCAGTCGCTCGCGAGAAAAATTCGCGGATAATCCCTTCCTGTCTGGCGATTTCTTTTTGTTGCAGTTCGTAGGCTTTCTGTTCGGCTTCTTTTTGTTCCATAATCTGCTGCATGGCTTTTTTGTACCCGCCGTGGTACATTGTGGCAACACCGTGTTCAAAATGTAGGATCTTATTGCATACTTTGTCGAGAAAGTAACGGTCGTGAGAGACGAGAATAAGCGTTCCGCGATAATCTGATAAAAATCCTTCCAGCCACGTGACAGAGTCGATGTCAAGGTGGTTGGTCGGTTCGTCGAGGGCTAGAATATCGACCTTTCGAAGAAGAAGTCTCGCCATCGCGACTTTTGAGCGTTCTCCTCCCGATAGCGATGCCATGTTCGCTTCGCCATCGATTTTTAAACCGTTTAGCACACCGCGAATAAAGCTTTTTATACTGTACCCGTTCTGTTCTGCAAAACGATCTTGTAGCGAACCGTAGGCTTCCAGCACCTCGTCGCTTGGGTTATCCGCCATTTCTCGCTCCAATACCCTCATTTGCCGTTCGGTTTCGTAGACATCGTGGAAAATTTCTTCGCAGTACAAAAAAACAGTCCCAGATGCTTTGGGGTCTTGTTCCATGTAGCCGAAAGTTGTGCCTTTTTTGCACTGAATGATTCCGCTGTCCGGTGCAATTTTTTCTGTGAGTAGTTTCAGCAGTGTGGTTTTTCCCGCTCCATTTGCACCGACGATTCCGATTTTATCCCCTTCTTCCAGCTGAAAAGCAGCGTTCGTGATAATCGGATTTACGCTGTAGCCGAAGGCGAGGTCTTTTACTGTAAGTATTGCCATGGGAAAATTATAACATAGGAGAGGCTGCTTCTAAAATATCTTATGGTTTATCGATGAATTGGTAATCCTGTTTTGTTTTTGAGATATCAACATGTGATTGGTATGTAAAAATGGTAGAATTTTTTGTATAATTAGAAATGAATTTAAAGAAAAAGGAAGGCTGTATGAGTAAAAATAATGATAAAAACAATAATCAAGCAGTTAGAAAGACGAAGCAGGAGAAGAAGTTTGACCGCCGAAGGCGGGTAACGTCTTTTTTGGCGATATTTTTAGTGTTTGCGATGATTGTGTGGACGATTGTTCCAATTATGTCAGCGTTAGGTCAGTAGTGTTTCGGGGATTATGGATGGACAGGAAAAGGGTAGTCGTCAGGTCCTGTACCCTGATTGCCGAAGTGATTTAAGCCAGACACGGGAAGCCGTTTGACGCCCACGATGTGATTTTATTTTAATATAAATTTTAATTTTATAGCGAGATTATTTTAACTTATATAAATAAAGTTGAGATTTTTTAGAATTTCTCTTTTCTTGTTGTGTGAAAAAGGGTATAATGATTATGGGGAATTCTGATATCATTTTTTGGTTCTCAAGAGTAGGACAAGTTAAATAATACGAGGTGGGTTGTGAAAAAGGATAACGTTCGAAAGATCAAACAGTTGCAGCAAGAAGATGGGGCTGCGCTTATATGGGTAATGATTCTCTTTATGGTTGTGTTCTTTACGGGGACGACGGTTGCTTTGATACAGAATGCGGATGTTAAGGAAGTTTCCTCGGTGGAAAACAGGCTTACTTCCTACTATGCTGCGATTGGAGGAACAGAGCTTGGATTGGGTTTTCTTTATACTGATGTCGGTTCGACCAAAGTGATTGATGAGTACATTAAATACTTAAAAGGCGAGACAACGTCTATCAATTTTACGCAAACTGTGACAGCACCATCAGTGAGCGGAACGGGAAGTTCTGATAGATCGTTGACCTACACCTATAGTTATCCGGCAGGAGCTGTAGTGCCGGAAGCGACGGTTGTAGTAAAGATATATCAGAGAGATCCTAATGATAAGTATGTCGTAGTACAATCCATCGGAGAATATATCGATAGTGGGGTTAAGACATTTGATTACACTAGGATTCGAAAAGATAACATCAAGACGATTCACCGTGATGGAAAGACGCTTTTAGACGAATAGGGGGATGTATGATTGATAAAAAGAAAAAATATGCTCGTAGCGGTTTTACTTTAATGGAGTTAATCTTAGCGTTGGTATTTATAGGAGTCGTTATCTCCCTTACTACGAGTTTGTATGTCAGTTCTTTAGAGGCTCAGAGACATTCGTATGATGAATACGATGTACAGAGCAAACTTCGCAATATGGCGATGGAGTTAAATGATGTTATTAATAATTCAAAAGCAATATTTACCATGCCTTTTTATTTGCCAAATGATCCGACGGATCCTGCTGTCGAGGATTTATTGGTCGCGAACTGGGATTACTATGGTCTGACAGAGGATGGAAGTGAATTGGTAAAGTACTACTTTAAGGTAGCGCCTGATGGAACGAAACAAGCAGTGAAGGAAGTCTTGGTTTCAGGAAATGGCGTTCTCTTTAATCTTGATTTTTTGCTTCCTACAAGTTCGACAATATCGTTGGGAGAAACGTTTTCTCAGAATTTACGGTATAGAATAAAAGTTCTTAAAGGCGGTGCGGACGACGGCTTTGAGATTGACACGGAGTTAGATGCGAAAAATGCCAATCAGGTTGTTTTTTTTGATGGAGGCGCGGCACACTCGATTGCTGTTCGACGAGCGGGAAATTTCGACGATTTAGAGTCGGTAATATTTGTTCATTTTATCTACGATTTAAGTGGTAGTATGAACGAGAATATTGCTGTACCGGGAGCGGGCGGAGGTCTTGTGAATAGACAGAAAATCGAATGTCTAAGAGAAGCGATGGGAAAGGTTGTGGACTCCTTTCGAGACGAGCAGAATGCGAATGTAGAGCTTTTGTTTTATCCGTACTCTACGACGGCGAATTACTATGAGACAACGGCTGGGTTATGGTCACCAAACTCTGTGCGTCGAGAAGATCAGTCATCAGAAAGTGGCAAAGTGACAATTCGACATCCGATTTATTCGGGTTTTATGGCGGATGGAGAGGCAATAAGAAAGTATCCGTCGGATGCTCATCACGATATTAGTTTGAAACCGATCGGGGAGTCGAATGATATGTACCAGCATGCAGTTGCTGAGGGGTCTACGAATACGGGTGATGCGCTGCGAAGGGTCTACTACAATATTAAGTATATTGAAGATCAGTGTAAGGAAGCGGAAAAAGCGGATGATGCGCTCCCTGAGACACCAAGTTTTGCACAACAAGATGCAGCGGATAAAAAATGGCCACTGGTTCAGTATCGCGGAAAGACGAGAACACACTATGTTATCTTGTTGACGGATGGAATGCCTATGATCGGCAGTATTTATCAAAGAGATTGGCATAAAGGTGGGTATGCTTATGGAGAAATCGGTATGGACTACATGATTTTTTCTGATGCGGGTAATTTTTATAGTGTACAAAATGATGGATGGGGTTGGAGTAAGTATGAATGGCCTAATGTAAATGTCAATTCGGCAGAGTATGCGGCGAGGCTGTTACCACAGAAATATAGCTATAACTGGTCTGTGGTGCGAAATAAGTACCCAGCTGCGGTTCTTCAGCATTGGGCAAACAAACTGGATGATGAGGCGTTTGCTCGAAGTCGTATGTATATTATCGGGTTTAGTAAGGATTCTGATGAGATGGCGGCGATTGACTTTATAGTGGATAGCTGTGGGATTGCACCAGAGGAAGAAGACGATAAAGTGTTTAATTTTGCTGACGATGATTACGATTTAGTAGAAGTGCTTCTGGATATTAAGTCGAAAATTATATCTCAGCAGTGGATCATCATGGGTCCTCAGAAAGGAAAATAGGGAGGTCGTTGTGAATAACAAAAGGCTGGTACATTATAGAAAAGCGTTTACTTTGGTAGAAGTTATTATCTCATTGGTTCTTTTGGGAATTATTGCGCTTACCCTTTCTATTGTAATGGCGGGATCTTATTCTGTTCAGTTTCGTGAAAAGAATATTACGAAAAATGCGTTTCAGTTGGAAGAGCAGATTGAGTTGGCTATTCAAAATAGAAAAGACACTGAGCCGGCGAGTTCTTATACCGATTGCGAATGTTTTGTCAAGGGGGTGAAAGTTGGTACATTAGAGGTGATCGAAACCGGTGCGAATCATAAATTTTATACATTGATAACGGATACTCAACCGGAAGAAGAAAAATTGCCGAAAATCACAAATCTTTCGGTTGAATTAAAAGTAAAATCAGGCAGTATGTGGGATAAGTATTGTGATTATTCGCCAGGTGTACTGGGAAAAGAGTATCGGATTGAATACCATTATCCGCCTGTTCAGAACGATCAAGACTACATGCAGACGGTACTTCGGGTATATGCAACCGAGGACCCGTACAATGTTCATGATTTTGGGTGCGGTTTTGTACATCCGAATGATGTAAAACCGAAGTTTCCTGACGATTATTTGATTATTAATCAGCTGAAAACAGAAGAAGAGTCAGGGGTTTTGGAACTTAATTTGGATCAGTGTAGAGGGCGTCACCTTGTGGTCGTTGCGACACCGATTACGTTTCAAGGAAAGTACGGGGTATCTGCTTCCTCAAAAGACACCCCTATCTTTATTCATGGATTACCTTCCAGTGACAATTTGTTAGTTCAGTTGGATGCGAATACCATTACTCATTCAAGTTACTACAATGGTCTAAAGTTAAAAGACCAGTGGCAAAATCTTACAGAGCATGTTGCATCGACACCTGCTCTAGCAGATGCGAAGCTTCTCGCTGCTACGGATTGTGAATATATAACGAACTATAAGGCTACTTATCCAAATACCGTGTATCGTGGGTATGGTGTTCGTGTTCCTTATTCTTCTGATGAAAAAGGGGTGGAGCTGGATTTGGGACCTTCCGCCTCAGGTCCTGACAAAGTTACTTTATTTGTTCTCTATCGGAATAAATTTGGGGCGGATTGTATTAAGAGCGGACCGCATATCGAGCAAGTAAGGGATTTTGTTTGTGAAGAAGAGTCCAAGTTTTATGGTAAGGTATTCCATTGTGAGCCTTATGAAGAGAGCGGAAGGAAAAAATTGTCGCTGTTCACTTCGAATGGGATTATTCCGGAAAAGGAAATTGAATTACTCGATGTGGTGGTGTATGACGGTTACCTGTACACAAAAGACGCCGGGAATTATGTTTCTGAATTTGGTGAAAAGGTTGAACAATATGAAAAGAATAAGTTTAAGGCGGGGTCTTATTCAAAACCGATAGAGGAAGATTATCGGATTGTTTTGGATTCTCCGACGAAGACATTGTATAACGGGAAGTGTGCAGGTTTTGGATACCATGTGGAGCCTTCTTATAATTTTTCAGATGATTTGAATGTAGAGTTTAAAGTAAAAGAAGTATCCACTGATCAGGACTATGATGGCGTTGTTCTATTTGAAGACAAATACAATCTCCAGAAGGGTGAAGTGGGATTTTATTCCACAAAATCCGGGGAGGCGAGAGTTGAGGCGGTTTTATATCGTGGAACAGGTGCTGATCGTGAAGAAGTATCGAAAAATGAGATGATATTGAAGATTGTCGGCATGCCGGTATTCTCTGATGGGAAAATGATTGGGGACAAGGTTCGCCTATGGCTCGATTCGGGGGATAAGGATTTTGTCAAAGAGGCGAAGTTTGTTCCGGAGTCCGCAAAAGTTTGTGCTTGGAAAAGCTTGAAACCTAGTGCTTATGATTTCAAATTGAATACTATGTTGGAGGGGTATACGCCTTCTAATTCTCCTTTTGATACAACGGTTAATGTGAAGGTGGATCCGTACCTTACACTCAATAATGGGTTGTATGGATTAAATTTTGATGGGAAAATAGTGTTTTGGAAAGACGCTCACGATTTGGGATGGAATTATTGGGATGATTCCTCAGAAAATGAGATGTTTGTTGTTTTTAAGATGACTAAGCCGGCAGTAAGTAACAATTATTTGTCTTTGTTTAGTCATTTTGGTAGGGATACCAGTAAAGATTATAATATGGTTGATTTTGGGGTACAACAGGATTTTAATAAATGGAAAATGTATTCTGAATTATCCGGAAAGGGTATCGAATTTACAAACGACACGCTAAAAAATGACGAAGTATATATTGCTTATTATAAAATAGATAAATGGACCAACGGGTCGACAAAAAGAAGAAAAGTAGAATGTGTAGTGTATGGAAAACAAAGTGGTAGTATTTATTCTCCGTTGTTTTATCAAAATTTCACAGCGCGTGATAAAACGAGTGACAAGACCGAAGATTTGTTTTTGATCGGGAGTGCGGTGAACTACAAGCGTCCTGCTTCGGGTGGTCATGCTTACTACCTTCACCATTGGTTTGAAGGAGATGTTTATGAAGTGATTGCTTTCAATAGTGACGAGGTTAATGTGACAGAACGGGGTGAAATTATTAAGTACCTTGTCAACAGATACATTGAAAGCGATAGCTAGTGTTCTTAGGAAGTTTGGGTGATTAGACGTATTGTAAGTACACTCAGTTAAAACAGGATACAAGCCGAGAATTCAGCAGTGGATTCTCGGCTTTTGGTTTGTGAATATTGGCTGAATTGGTAATGGCGAAACGCGATTAGAAGAATGGTATTATTGCTAATTTGTCATTGTTTATTTGTTTTTATTCAACGGGCTTGTCTTGAATCCGTGGAGTAAATGGTTATAATTAAAGTAGATGTATAAGAGTTTAGAGAATAAGGAAAATCTCAGTAGAGATTTATGGATTGAAGTGGATTTAGATGCTTTGGGAAGCAATATGCGGACGGTAAAGCAAATGGTCGGCGGTTCGGATGTCTGTGCGGTAGTAAAGGCGGACGGCTACGGTCACGGTGCGGCGAGGATTGCGAGCACCCTTTTGCAGAACGGGGCGGATATGTTTGCCGTCGCGACGGTGGATGAAGCGTTGGAAATTCGAGCGGAGTTTCCGGATGTTCCAATTTTAATACTAGGGGAGGTCAGTCCGGTTCTGGCGGTGGAGCTTGCCGTGGAGAGTATTTCGGTCGCGGTGACATCACCGGAGAAGCTTAAGGCGTTTAGTGAAGCGCTTCGGGATAACAATCGAGTTGTTAGGTACTACAACAATAGACCGACTAGGGTTAATGTGGAGCGTTCGTCCGGGATAGAATGTGCCGGCGTAGAGTGTGTGCAGGAAACCGGTAGTTCCTCAGAGCATTTCGATAATTTAGCCAATTATTTGGCGAATGACTTAGGAACAGAACCGTCGAGTGGAAATATGCCAAAACTCAAGGTTCATATTAAGGTGGATACGGGTATGGGTCGTCTGGGGGTTCTCCCCGGTGTTCGTACGGCAAATGCGTTCGCGGAACTTGCCTCTTTGGATAATATCGAGGTCGAAGGGGTGTTTTCGCATTTTGCGAGAGCTGATGAGGAATTGGACGATTGTTTTTGTCGGTCGAAGGGTGTGATTGAGGATAGAGAGGCTGGCTCGGAAAAAATTTTTTCTCGTCTTCAGGAAAAATGCTTTTCTTGTGTTCAGGAAGAACGTTTTGAACATTTTGTCGATTTGTTAGCTGAGCGTGGGATAAAGCCGAGGATTGTTCATATGGCGAATTCAGCGGCAAGTTTGTCGATGCCCCGGTGTTACTATAGTATGGTTCGTGTCGGGGCGCTGTTGTTTGGAATTTCACCTGGTGCCGAGCCTTTGGATTATCGGTTTCAACCGGTGCTTTCGTTAAAATCGCGAGCGATTTTTGTCAAGAAATTAAGTTATCCAACGGGCATAAGCTATGGCCATACTTATCATGCGGAAAAAGGGGAGGTCATTGTTACGGTTCCCGCGGGCTATGCGGATGGCATTTCGAGACATCTGAGCGGAGCGATGGATGTGCTGATTGGTGGAAAGCGTTGCCCGCAAATTGGTACTATTTGTATGGACTACCTTATGGTGAAGGCTTATGATGGAGTGCAGGTAGGGGATGAAATAACGATAATAGGAGTTGAAAATAAGAGAAAACAGGGAAAGGAACAGGGGTTTTCTTCTGACGATAGTGTGAGTAGTGGTCCTTGTCGCAAGGTGGAGGAATGTCGAGAGACAACAGAGCAAATTCGCGTAGAAGAACTTGCGGAGAAAATGGGAAGTATTAGTTATGAAGTGGTTTGTATGCTGAGCAAACGAATTCCTCGAATATATATCGGTGGGACATTGGCGTAGTACGTAGTTTTTTGGAAGCATAAAGGCGGAGCTGAGAAACGATAGATGCGTTCAGTATAGAGAGGAGGTGCTGCGAGGATGAAGTCAGACAATAGGCTAAAACCGGGTAGCGATTTGCGGCTCGCTATTGATCTCGATGCGTTGGGACATAATATGCGTATTGTGAGAGAAATTAGCAAGTCACCTCTCGTCTGCGCCGTGGTAAAAGCGGACGGATACGGTTGTGGTGCTACTCGTATTGCCAAGACCTTACTTGACAATGGGGCGGATTATTTGGCAGTTGCGACAGCCGGCGAAGCTTTGGAACTTCGAGAAGTTGTCGATGCGCCGATAATGGTACTTTGTGAGGTCAATCCTATTTATGCACCGGTGTTTGCGAGACAGAATATTTCGGTCGCCGCGGGTTCTGCCGGAAGAGTTTGCGCATACAGTGAGGTGCTCGCTGAACGTCCTTGTGATCAGCCGTTAGCAGTTCATATTAAGGTGGAGACGGGAATGAATCGAATGGGGTTTCTGCCAAGGAAAGACACAGCGGATGAGGTTCTGGAACTATCGAAAATAGAAAATATTGTTCTCGATGGGGTGTTTTCACATTTTGCCAGGGCGGAAGAACCGGTGGATTGTTCGGATCGTCAAGCGAAAAAATTTTTTGCTTTTTTGAAACTGCTGGAGGAGCGCGGGGTTCGCCCTCGGATTCGTCACTTGGTCAATTCGGCGGCTACTGTTTCCATGCCGCAGTATCATTTGGACATGGTTCGCGTGGGGGCTCTTATCTATGGTATTTTTGCCAGTGAGGAGAGCAGAGCGCTGGATTTGAAACCGGTGTTGTCGTTGAAGTCCAAAGTGTCTTTTGTCAAGACCGTCGAGGAGCGCGGGGGAATTAGTTATGGTCATAACCATACCGTCGAAAAAGGAACCGTCGTGGCGACGGTTTGCGGCGGATACGGTGACGGGATTTCCCGAGCGTTGAGCGGGAAGATGCAGGTTCTGATTCGCGGTCGGCGTTGCCAGCAAATTGGGAATATCTGTATGAGTAATTTTATGGTCGAGGGTTTTGAAGGGATTGACCCGGATGACGAGGTTGTTATTTTGGGTTATTCTCAGTCCGCGTCCGCTGATGGCGGTGATAATATTTGCGATGTCATTACCATGGAAGAAATCGCGGACAGAATCGGTTCGATTAGCGCGGAAATACTCTGTATGTTGGGCAAACGCATTCCGAGAGAGTATATTGGTGGGGGGTAGGAATAGTCTTATCTCTTTGTCGTTGAGAGCAATCTGTTACATGGCTGTAGTTGCTGTGTAGGAAAATGAGACATGTTGCGATTAGAATATTTGGAAGATAGAAGAAAGAATGGAACGTAAGATAGAAAATTTTAAAAGGGAAGAGGTATTGGGCATTCCTTTTGTTGTGTCAACAGCAGAGGAAGTGTCCGATTTTTGTAGAGATATTATCAGTAGAAAAACGGCAGATAACTGTCTGACAATATACACGCCGAATCCGGAAATCGTCGTAAAGGCACAGTCGTCAGAAGATTATATGAGGGTCTTGCGGCGCGCGGGACTTTTGGTTCCCGACGGGATTGGGATTCTATATGGGTCAAAGTTAAAAGGCGGTGCGATAAGAAATCGGATTACCGGAATCGGTCTCTTGGAGAAACTGTTGGAATATACGGCGGAAGCCGGCGGGAGTGTGTACCTTTTGGGGTCAAAGCCTGCGGAAAAAGCGGTTTCAGCAGAGGGAAATGCGGTAAAAGATAAAAAAACATTCGAGGAGACACTCGGTGTGGCGGAACGTGCCGCATGTAACATTAAGGCGAAGTATCCCGATACTACCATCGCCGGCACACATCACGGTTATTTCTCCACGGCGGAGGAGAGCGACGTGGTCGCCGCGGCGGCGAACGCACGCCCCGACCTGCTGGTCGTGGCGCTCGGGGCACCGAAGCAAGAATTTTTTATCGATAAGTACGCCGACGAAATCGGAGCTCGTATTGCCATCGGTGTCGGCGGTGCCCTCGACGTCTGGGCGGGCAATGTATCTCGTGCTCCGCGCTGGATATCGGCGCTGGGAATGGAGTGGCTGTACCGCGCGCTGAAGGAGCCCAGCCGCTTTCGCCGCCTGACTGCGATACCGGTGTTTTTGTCGAAGGTTATCGCTTCGAAGTAGTGGCGCTCGGGGCACCGAAGCAAGAATTTTTTATCGATAAGTACGCCGACGAAATCGGAGCTCGTATTGCCATCGGTGTCGGCGGTGCCCTCGACGTGCTCCGCGCTGGATATCGGCGCTGGGAATGGAGTGGCTGTATCGCACGCTGAAGGAGCCCAGCCGCTTTCGCCGCCTGACTGCGATACCGGTGTTTTTGTCGAAGGTTATCGCTTCGAAGTCGTGGCGCTAGGGGCACCGAAGCAAGAATTTTTTATCGATAAGTACGCTGATGAAATCGGAGCTCGTATTGCCATCGGTGTCGGCGGTGCCCTCGACGTCTGGGCGGGCAATGTATCTCGTGCTCCACGCTGGATATCGGCGCTGGGAATGGAGTGGCTGTACCGTGCACTGAAGGAGCCCAGCCGCTTTCGCCGCCTAACTGCGATACCGGTGTTTTTGTCGAAGGTTATCGCTTCGAAGTAGTGAGTGTTTTTTATGCTTTTCATTTACTTTCGCTTTGTTTTTCTGTAAAATGAAAGCATATGCTATTGGAGGCATGGGGATGAATGTTGTAGATAGTAGGTATGAGTTTCTCGACGTCTTACATAGTGCTAGTTATGCAAAAGCGTATAAAGTGCTAGATAAAAATGATCGTAAAACCTATGAATTAAAAGTGTACAGTAGCGATATTGATAAGTTCTTTATCAGATTTTTTTCTGAGAAGTATTTGAATTATGCCAAAATTATTCATCCTAATATTTTAAGAGATTATAAATTTGATATTTCCGACAGTTCGATCAGTGGAGGAAAGCGTTATTTTTACGTTTCCGAATACCTTGATAAAAGCAAGTGCCTGTCCTATAAAAATTTAACACCGAAAGAGCGTCTTACAGTTTTGGAAAAGTTGCTTTATGCGTTGAAATACCTTCATTTTCGAAAGACGCCTTATAATAATCTTGTCTTTTCGAATATTAATATTTATCGAACCGATGAGGGCGGGATTAATGTAAAGCTTTCGAACTTAGGGGATGTCTACAACAGTATCGATTCTTTTCGAACGAAAATTTATTTTAAGGTGAGTGTTGTTCCTTCAGAAATGGGCAATGGATATCTCGAAGATCTCTACCAATTGTCGAAGATAACGTACTACTTGGTGACGGGAAAGGACTATCGCTATGACTATGTGGATTTGGAGGCGGATATCATGCCGTTCTATCCTCGACTGTACGAAGCGATGCTGTACTGTATGAAATCCTATGAATATAAGTCGGACAGCATTGACAGGTTGTGGAATGCACTAGTCAAAGAACTGCGAATCGGCAATGATTTTTGGGACAAGTCCTACTATGAAATATTGGATTTTCATGTCGATTTGATTGGGCAGAAGGAACAACTTTTCGAAGTGGAAGAATTAGTCGATGCTTTTTACCGTGGAACGGGAAAGGTCGGTTCGGTCTTTATTAAATCGGGTGTGGGCATTGGCAAAACTCGATTTTTGCGGGAATTGGTCAATCGGATTGGCGTTGATGGACGCAATCCGATTTATTGTGGAAATGAAGTCTACGAGGTCGACAAGGAGGATTACGGCTATTTTCGAGAGGTGCTGGCACAACTTCTTCGAAAATTTAAACTTTCGTCTGATTTTATTGATTTATACGGTTCCGATATTGTGAAAATTGTTCCTGAATTTGCGGAGAAGTGGAATATTGAGGCATCGGAAACGCTGTCGTGTCTGGAAAACGAGGAAAATCGGTTGATGCATCGCGTAATTCGGCTGATTCTTGAACTGTCCAAAGTACATAACTTTGTTATTATTTTTGATGATGTCGATAAAATGAACGAAGCCGATCTCGCTATTCTATATCACTTGCTTTCTGTCTCGACTGCCAATCGTCCGTTTTGTATTTTTTCTGTGAATGATATGCCGAAACATTATGAATATCATCGATTTGCACTGGCTCCGCGTGTGATTTCGCTTTCTGATTTTAACTACTACTACGCGGTGGAGTACTTGCAGAGCCTGTTGTTTATGGAAACGGACACTGTACGGGAGTTGTTTGAAGCGATTGGTCCGGTATGCCATGGCAGTCCGGAAAATATTGCCGGTGTTGTGGATTTTCTAGTGAAGAAACATCACATTTATATTAGCGATAAACGAAAGTTTGAGATTGATTCTCTCGCCTTGCGCAGTATGATGAATTTGTTGGGATCGCTGTCAGAGGAAGAGCAAGAGAATGTGGGGTCGCTTAGTCCGGAAGCTTTGTATTTTGCGAACTACTTGGCAATCTATTCCCATAAGTTTGACGAAGCTTTTTTAGCGGAGTTTTTTGATAAGTCGCAGGAGTTTTTTGAGCCCTTTTTGAAGGAGCTCGTTCAAAAGAAGGTATTGCGAAAAATTTTTAATAACTGGGGCTCGTACTATGATTTTTTTGATTATCGAGTTCATGGGTATATTTATAAAAATATAGCGAGTGAAGAAAAACTGATGATTCGCCGCAAGTGTAATGAATACTATGAATCGACAGGGGTTTTCGATGATTATGAATTTGATTCCTATGTCTTGCATTTGATGCATTCGGAACGAAAGAAAGAGGCGATCGAAGGACTTGTTGAACACAGTAAGGGGAAGTATGATGAGGGTTACTATCGTCAATCTTTCGCATACCTCAGTTTTGCTGAGGTTTTAGAACGTGATATCGACAATGTGGAAAGTAAACTTCGAATTTTTGTCGAAAAAAGTAAGGTAATTCGAGAAATCGGCGATTTCGGTGAGCTTGATGATATGTATGCGTTGATTTATGAACTCTCGGAATCTCCCGACTACTTGTCGTATCGTATGTTTGCGCTGATCAATCTCTGTGACCTCGCTCTTACGAAGAATAAAATGGACGAGTTTGATTTTCTTTACATGGAGCTTGTCGTGAAATCGGAAAATATGGGGAAACTCGATCTTGCGGACAAGTATGAGATTGAAATTCTTCGTCTGCGGTATTTGTTGATGATTAATCCAGGTGAAATTCACGAGCAAGTACAACTTTTGGTCAATGAATTGGAATATACGAAGTACTACAAGCTCTACTACATGGCTACACTTTACTTGGCAATTAGTTATTGTTATCAGGAAAACTGTTACAAAGGGATTGAGGTCTTAAAGGAATTGCTTGCGGTGATTGACGATACGAAGTTTCCGCGATTGATGATTACTTGTTATGAGGTGATGTTTCAAATATGCCATGACTACTTGTACGATGATCAAAAGGCATATGAGAATTTGTTGAAAGCGGAGCGTGTCGTTATTGACCATCATTTGGAAAAACAGAATAGTTTATTGTACCTGAATATGGCAAAGAGTATGAGCGCTTTGGGTAATTTAGACGATGCCTACGAATACTACCTAGTTGCCGAAAAAATAGCAGGTTCCGGGAAGCGACTGTACTTTTTGTTTGAGGTGCTGAATGTTGGAATTTCGCTTCTTCTCTCAATGGGGAACTATCGACTGGCGGAACGAAAGATTATACGGTTCCGAGAGTTGGCGTCGAGGGCTGATTTGTATGTTGATGAACGTCAAGTCTACTACAATATGGTCTTAGAAGCCACGCTTTTCTACGAATATCGACGTCTTGATGATGCCGTCTTGCTTTTGGAAGAAATTGAAACGAGCGGTATTCACTATCTCGATGATGTTCAAAAAATAGAATACTACATTATTAAATTCCGTTGTGGTTATGCGATGAAGTTTCTCGGGTTTGTGCACTACGATGTCGAGGAGCTCAAAAATATCCAACAACTTGCAAAAGGCCCGATAGAAAAACGTGCGTTCCAAGCCTTAGTGCTTAATCTTGCTGTGCATGCCTATGCATTAAAGGATATGCAGTTCTATCGTTTTGTCACGTCGATGATCGATGAGACGGAAGTGTCAATACGTGAGGAAGTTCTTGATATTAAACGCGATTTTATTGAGCCGCTCGATTCGCTGGTCGATCTTGAGGGCAATGCTGATGTTAAAATTTTGACAAAGGTGCTTTTGAAGCAGAGTGACGTGGCAACAGACTATCTGTGGAAATTACACTATATTTTAGGGAATTTTTACTACAGTCAGAAAAAGCCTGTCGAGGCGCTGTTTTTGTACTATGAAGCGGTCAATAAGTATTGGGATAGAATTCAATCGATTCCTTATGAAAGTAAAGTGTACAATATTGAAAATAACTTACTTTTTAACAATTTGATTGCGGATTTCAACGATGTGAGGAAGTTGGTCTACGATTTAAACGAAGAGTCGGCGTTCTCCTTGTACTTGACAGGTGATAGTATCTTAAAGCAACGGATGCTTGCAGATAAAAGGATTCAAAATTTGACCGGCTCCTTCTATATGTTGCTTAATCACATCTATCTTCCGACCTTCGGTGACTATGTTGCATCGATTGCCGACAGTAAAGAGCAGAATATTTTGAATATGATTCGTCTCTTTACGCATTTGACGTATTCGAATCGAGGGTATCTTGTGTTGGTCGATGAGGAGGGAAACAAGTCACAGGTGTTTAGTGCGATGGGCGATGAACTCCCGCGTGATTTCGATTTCTATGTGTCCGGTATTACCAAGGCGGATGATTTTGTCTATATTAAGCGGGATATCGGCAATCATTCGGATACGACGGTTGATTTTTCTTCTCGTTACAATGACAAGGATATTATGGTTTTTCCTATCGCCAATAGAGAATACTCCGGTCTTCGTATCAATCGGAAGTATGATTATTTTTCCGAAAGCAAGGAAAATATCATCGCTTATGTGTACCTGGAGTCTTGCGTTGCACTTAGTCAGATTAATTTAGAAAAACTGACGGAGATTCGAACTCGTGATGGATTAAACGCGCTGGTTCTTAATAATTACAATATGTATATTAAATCGTCGATTGATAAGTTGACGGGTGTGTTTAATCGCAGTGTTGTGGAGAAACATGTGGGAAGTATTGTCCGGCAAGTTGAAGGTACCGATTATTCGTTTGCTGTGTTCATGGTTGATATTGATAAATTTAAAATGGTTAATGATACCTATGGTCATCGTCGAGGAGACGAGGTCTTGGCGCGTTTGGGGTATATTTTGAAAACATCGGTTCGTCATACCGACATGGTCGGTCGGTATGGCGGGGAGGAGTTTATTCTTGTTATCAACAATGTGGCAAGCGATGAGGCGTACGAAGTAGCCGATAAATTAAGGCGCTCTGTGGAGAAAGCTGGTATTATGGGGCAAGATGGCGATTTGACGGTCAGTGTCGGTCTTAGTATGTATCCGGAACACGGGAGAGGCTTTGATGACCTTGTCAAAAAAGCGGACCGTGCGCTCTATGAATCAAAGAACAATGGAAGAAATCGCGCAACGATGTATTCGAAGAATGTTGTACCGACGAGGTATGATACGAATTCTATTCAAAGTGTTTTTAGCGAAGATGTCGCAAAGGATCCTTTGAAGGTTAAAACCATCTTAGATGTGTCGCACTTGCTGGCGGTTGATATGGATATGGATCGGAAACGGCAGAAGGCGCTGCGGCAAATTTTAGAAGTTACCCAAGGACTTGATATTTTTGTCTTGCGAGAAAAGGGTGTTGATATTTGTGTTAATGCTAAGGGGGTGTCCACTTCCGAAGTTTCGCTTAATCAAAAATTCCGTCAGCGTCTACTTGCACAGGAAGGCGGTTTCTTTGTCGATTGGGGTGATGAGGGAAGTGAAGGTTTTCATGAGCTTCGGTTGGTCAATGGAGAACAGACCAATCGCGACTGGGGTTCTTATGTATTTTCGAAGCTTCGAAAAAATGGGGAGGCATTCGGTGTCCTTATGGTGCGTTCCTTGGTTGGTTTAAAAGAGTATACCTATAAAGATTATAACTATATTCAGGGGATTTCGCCTCTTATCGCCATATTGCTTGAAGGGTGAAAATGTATAAGATAGAAATTTACTTGCCTAAGGATAAGATATTTGAGGTCATTGATGCGATCTCTTTTTTTGGTGCTTGCAAAGTGGGCGAGTATGAGAATGTAGCCTCGAAATTCATCCGTATGAAGAACCGCTTATCAACATCATTCGTTTATCCAATTTTTTATTCAGCTAAGTTAAGTATAGAACGGAAGTACCTGCCGTTCCCGTCGTATAAAAAGTCTTTGGATTTTTTTGAATCACAGATGTAAAGATAATAGATATTAAACAAATTGTTTTGTGGAAAAGCGAAGTGCGGACAAATTCGAGTAAACTGACCGGCTTGCAGAGAATTTGTCCGCGCGAAGTTTTTTTAAGAAAATTCGATAAATCTTTGTAATATAAATTTTTAAAATTTAATATCATAAAACTTGCTTGATGTTGACATTTTGTCCCAACACCTTTATAATACAAGGGTATGTTCGCTGTGATGTGTGAGGTTACCACCTTGGGAAAATTCACTTGGAGCATAGCAAAAGCAAGACTTTTGCGACGTTTTGCACGTCTATTCGGGGTATAGTAGCGGAACGCACGGGTCGGTTTAACTTGTGAAACCTGGTTCGTGAAGCCGCATGGATGCTGAAAAGACCGCTGTAAGACGATTGCATACAAGGAAAAAATGCAAAAAACGGAGGAAAAATGGCAAAAGAAAGAATTCGAATCAAACTAAAGTCGTTTGATCACAAGTCGCTAGACGCTACTGCAAAGAAAATTATCGAAGCAGCAAAGCGTACTGATGCTGAAGTGTCCGGTCCGGTACCGCTACCCACTGAGAAGGAAATTATTACAATTCTACGATCTCCTTTTAAACACAAGGACTCTCGAGAGCAGTTTGAAGTGAGGACACATAAGAGGCTTATTGATATCCTATCACCGAATCCGGGGACAGTCGATGCGCTATCGAAGCTTGAAATCCCTGCCGGTGTGGATATAAATATAAAACTATAAGGCGCTAAGTAGTTTGCTTAGAATGATTGCAAGGGCAATCCGCTGTAAGAAAACGGAGGAAACATGTTAGGAATTATCGGAAAAAAAATCGGTATGACTCAAGTGTTTGATGCGGACGGCATCGTGACACCTGTGACTGTGGTAGAAGCGCTACCAATGCAGGTTACTCAAGTAAAAACACTGGAAACTGACGGCTATGAAGCGATTCAGGTGGCTGCCGGTGAAGTCAAAGAAAAGAATGTAAACAAACCGCTAAAAGGTCACTTTAAGAAGGCGGGTGTTGCGCCGAAGAAGTATGTAAAAGAGTTTAAAGCGGAAAATGTCGCTGATTACAAATTAGCGGACGAAATCGGACTCTCTATTTTTGAAGAAGGGGAAATCGTCGATGTTACCGGAACTTCAAAAGGTAAGGGAACCGCGGGTGTTATTAAGAGACACAATCTCTCGAGAGGACCTGAAAAACACGGTAGTAAATTCCACCGAGGAATTGGTTCGCTGGGTGCTGCGTCAACTCCTTCCAGAATCCACAAGGGAATGACAATGCCTGGACGCATGGGTCGTGAGACCACTACTGTTCAAAATTTAAAGATTGTAAAAGTAGACACAGATAGGAATCTCCTTCTAATTAAGGGTGCGATTCCGGGGCCTAGAAAGGGTCGTGTAATTATAAAGAAAGCTATAAAGGCTTCTAAGTAAAGGAGGAAGCAGTGCCTAAATTAGATGTACTAAATGTATCAGGTCAGACTGTGGGCGAAGCAGAGCTTTCAGAGAATATTTTTGGGATTGAGCCCAATGTTCCTGTGATGCACGCTGTCGTTAAGAGTATACTGGCTGCTAGAAGACAAGGAACTCAGTCGACAAAGACGAGAGCTGAGGTAAAAGGCGGCGGAAGAAAGCCGTATAGACAAAAGGGAACCGGACGAGCTCGTCAGGGAAGTATTACAGCACCTCACTATGTAGGCGGTGGTGTGGCGTTTGGACCAAAGCCGAGAAGTTACCGTTTTGTTCTTCCTAAAAAAGTTCGCAGACTCGGAATGCTTTCCGCATTTTCTGCGAAGGCGAAGGAGAACGAAGTGATGCTGCTTGATGATATTCAATTCGAAGCACCCAGTGCGAAGAAGCTTGCGGAAATTCTAAAGAATCTCGGTGTTGCGGATAAGAAAGTGCTTATCGTAACAGAAAATCCTGAGAAAAATGTCGTAAAATCATCAGGAAATATCAATGGAGTACAGACAACATTTGTTGGAGAGATCAATGTGTACGATATTCTCAACCACGATATCTTCCTTGCGACAAAAGGTGCAATCGACAAGATTGAGGAGGTATATAGTTAATGAGAACCTCATATGATGTAGTGATTAGACCGATTAACACGGAAAGAGCGTACAGAGATGCGGCATTTCGAAAGTTTACATTTGAAGTGGCAAAGGATGCCAACAAGCATGAGATTAAAAATGCAGTAGAAGAGGCGTTCGGTGTTCAAGTGGAAAAGGTCTATACAATGATGATTCGAGGAAAGAAGAGACGACTCGGAAGAAATGTTGGAATGACAAGAAGCTGGAAAAAAGCGATAGTGAAATTGACACCGGAAAGCAAGACTATCGAGTTCTTTGAAGGCGTATAGGAGGAAATAATGGGTATTAGAAGATTTAAACCGACTTCTCCAGCAGTAAGACAGATGACGGTGTCGACTTTTGAGGAGATCACCAAAAAGTCGCCGGAAAAATCGCTCGTAAAGCCGCTAAAAAAGAATTCGGGAAGAAATAACCAAGGGAAAATTACAGTGCGACATCGCGGAGGCGGATGTGCTGCAAAGTACAGAGTGATCGACTTCAAACGAATGAAGGACGATATTCCTGCGAAGGTAGCTGCTGTGGAATATGATCCAAACAGAAGTGCGAATATTGCTCTTCTCGTCTATGCGGACGGGGAAAAGCGATACATTCTTCATCCTAACGGATTAAAAGTGGGCGATACCGTTATTAGCGGAAGAGGACACGATATCCAAATCGGAAACTGCATGCCGCTTGAGAGCATGCCGGTAGGTACTCTTGTTCACAATGTGGAAATGAAGGTGGGTAAGGGCGGACAGCTTATCCGAAGTGCCGGAACCAGTGCACAGCTTATGGCGAAAGAGGATGGCAAGGCGCTACTCAGACTTCCGTCCGGAGAGACAAGGTATGTTCCTGTGCTATGCAGAGCGACTATCGGTGTGGTAGGGAATATCGACCATGAGAATATTACGATTGGTAAGGCGGGTAGAAGCAGAAGACTTGGTATAAGACCGACTGTTCGTGGTAGTGTTATGAACCCGAATGACCACCCACACGGTGGTGGTGAAGGAAAGGCGCCTGTTGGACGACCTGGACCTGTTACTCCTTGGGGTAAACCTGCAATGGGTCTTAAAACTAGAAAGAAAAATAAAGCCAGTGACAAAAATATTGTCAGCCGTAGGAAGTAGGAGGTACGATGGGTAGATCAATAAAAAAAGGGCCTTTTGCACACAAGGGGCTACTGAAAAAAATCGAAGCGATGAATGAGAAGAACGAAAAAAGAGTCATCAAAGTCTGGTCTCGTTCCTCGACAATATTTCCGCAGATGGTTGGACATACAATCGCTGTATATGACGGAAGAAAACATGTTCCAGTGTATATCACAGAAGACATGATTGGACACAAACTCGGAGAATTTTCTCCAACCAGAACATTCAGAGGACACTCTGGAGATAAGAAGAGCAAGTAGGAGATATTTATGGAAGCAAGAGCAATAGCGAAATACATAAGAATTTCTCCTCGTAAAATGAAACCGATTGCGGACATGGTACGTGGAAGAAGTGTAAAAGATGCACAGGCCATATTAAAATTCACACCGAGAAAAGGTGCAGAAATTTTCCTAGATGTTCTAAATTCTGCCGTGGCGAATGCTGAGAACAATCATCATATGGATGCTGGCACTTTATTCGTAAAAGAAATCTATGCAAATCAAGGACCTACCATGAAACGATATAAAGCGGGTTCAAGAGGTATGGCAAAACCAATACTTAAACGCTCAAGCCATGTCGGCGTTGTAGTGGCAGAGAGAGAGTAGGAGGAATAATGGGTCAAAAAGTTAGTCCACATGGTCTTAGAGTTGGCGTTATTACTGATTGGGATAGCAGATGGTATGCCGATAAGAAGAATTTCGGCGATTTCCTAATCGAGGATTACGAAGTAAGAAAGTATATAAAGAAAAGGCTTTACACAGCGGGCGTTTCGAAAATTTATATCGACCGAGTTGCTGATGGAAAGCTAAACATCAATATCTTTACCGCAAGACCGGGTATGGTTGTCGGTAAAGGAGGAGAAAATATCAAGGTTCTTCGCGAAGAAGTGGAGAAGATGACCGGGAAGACAGTACAGCTTGATATTTCAGAAGTAGCGGATGTCGATATTGATGCTCAGCTGGTGGCTGAAAATGTAGCAAGTTCACTCGAGCGACGTATTTCGTTCCGACGAGCGATGAAGCAAGTGATCGGCAGAGCACAAAAAACCGGCAAAATCCAAGGAATCAAAGTTCAGACATCAGGACGACTTGGTGGTGCGGAAATTGCGAGAGCGGAGGGATATTCAGAAGGAAATGTTCCGCTCTCCACACTGCGTGCGAACATTGACTACGGATTTGCAGAAGCGGATACGACATACGGAAAACTTGGTGTAAAAGTTTGGATCAACAAAGGGGAAGTTCTTCCGGTTCAAGGGGAAGAAAACAGACTTCTTAGAAAAGAGGCGAGAAAATCCGGCGACAGACGATCCGGACGCGGTCGAAGAGACGGCAGAGGTCCGAGAAAACCAAGGAATAATTAAGGAGGACTAGGCTATGCTGATGCCAAAAAGAGTTAAGAGAAGAAGAGTTCACAGAGGCAGAATGACTGGTAACTCCCAAAAAGGAAATGAAGTTACATATGGTCAGTACGGTCTAGTAGCACTAGAGCCTTCGTGGATTACTGCAAACCAAATAGAAGCTGCCAGAATCGCGATTAACAGAAAGATTAAAAGAGGTGGTAAAGTTTGGATTAAGATATTCCCACATATGCCGGTTACGAAAAAACCAGCTGAGGTGAGGATGGGATCCGGTAAAGGTGCTCCTGAATACTGGGTAGCTGTTGTAAAACCGGGAAGAGTGATGTTCGAGCTGTCCGGTGTAGATGAGGAGCTCGCTAGAGAAGCGATGCGTCTTGCGGCGATGAAACTTCCTGTGAAGTGTAAGTTTATAAGCAAGAGCAGTGAAAAGGGTGGTGAGTAGTTTGAAAGCAGAAAAGCTAAGAGATATGACTGCGCAGGAACTAAACGAAAAAATGGTGGAGCTGAAAAGCGAACTGTTTAATCTTAGATTCCAGCTCGTCGGAGGACAACTCGAAAATCCGATGAAAATTAGAAATGTAAAACGTGACATAGCGAGAGTGAAAACCGTTATGAAGCAGAAAGAGGGAGGCAAGTAGATGGAAAGAAGCAGAAGAAAAGTGCGTATCGGCTTTGTTACCAGCGATAGAATGGATAAGACTATCGTGGTTTCTACCGAAGATTTCGTCATGCATCCACTCTATGGAAAGCGTGTAAAGAGAACTAAAAAATATAAAGCTCACGATGAAGAAAACGTGTGCCAAATCGGCGACAAGGTCAGAATTATGGAAACTAGACCTCTCAGTAAAGACAAACACTGGAGACTCGTCGAAATAATTGAGAAGGCTAAGTAGGAGGAATTATGATACAGAACGAAACTCGCCTCAAAGTCGCAGA
>PDWJ01005510.1_pt1 | contig 25298 bp, 18 predicted proteins | sample 1430881 | NCBI WGS metagenome assembly PDWJ01 (sample SAMN01162460, study PRJNA174530) | Oral metagenome, whole genome shotgun sequencing project. | biome: Marine environment; feature: Marine mammal; material: Swab sample of the gingival sulcus; isolation source: swab sample of gingival sulcus...
ATGGCCACCGCCGAGCTCTTTCCGGCCCTCGGCGTGACGCCGGCGGCCTTCGTCGTCGTCGGGATGGCGGGCTTCTTCGGCAGCGTCGCCAACGCGCCGCTGTCCACCGTCATCATGGTCTCCGAGCTCGTCGGCAGCTACGAGCTCATCGTCCCGGCGCTGTGGGTCTGCACCCTCACGTGGCTTCTGTCCCGCCGCGTGGTGCTCTTCAGCGAGCAGGTGCCTACGGCCATGGACGCCCCCTCGGGCCTGGCCGACATGATGGAGGGGGTGCTCGAGCGCCTCACCGTGCGTGACGCCACGCGCGGCAGGGGCGCGGCGCTCGCGACGGTCCTTCCCGAGACCCCGCTCCACGAGCTGGTCGAGATCTTCGCTCGCTCGACCCAGTCGGTCTTTCCCATCATCGAGGCCACCGGGCGCCTCGTCGGCGTCGTCGACGGCCGGCAGCTGCGAAAGGCCATCGGCGCGCCCTCGGGCGACGCGCTGCTCATCGCCAACGACTTCCAGACGGACGCCGTGTACGTCAAGCCCGACGACGACCTGCGCGGCGCCGTCGCCACCATGAGCCGGACCGGCTTCGATGAGCTCCTCGTCGTCGACGAGGCCGACGGCGGCCGGCTCCTTGGCCTGTTGTCCCGCCGCGAGGTCGTCGCCGCCTATCACCACACGATGCTGCACCACCAGCTCAGCGGCGCCGAGACCGGGCGCTCCCCCGGCTCCGGCGCCAGCTCCGCGCCCCTGCCCGCCGCCGCCGCCGCGGCCCCCGAGGGTCTGTACGCTGCGGTCAAGCGCGGCGGGATCTACACGCGCGTCGCGGGCGACACGCCCAGCGCGGTGCTTGCGGACATGCTCGACCGCGCGGCGCTGACGCCGGGCGGCGGCACCGACCGCCTGCTGACCCTGCTGCTCCAACGCGAGGCGCTCAGCTCCACGGCCATCGGCGGCGGGGTCGCGATCCCCCACCCTCACACCGCCGAGCTGGGCGACTTTGCCTTCGGCACCGTCATCATCGGGCTGCCGCGGCACCCGGTGGCGTGGGGCGCCCCCGACGGCGCGCCGGTCCACACCGTGTGCATCTTGCTGTCGCCCAGCGGCGACGCCCACCTGAGCTTGCTGGGCGAGCTCGCCCGGGCGCTGTCCGACGAGCGGCTCCACCACCTCCTCGAGCACCGGGCGTCGCGGCGCAAGATCCTAGATCGCCTCCACGCGCTCACCGCGGCCGCTGCCGATCCATTTCCCGGTGGTCCCGCGGACTGAGCGGTGCTAGACCCTCTTGGCGCAGTCGCGCCGAGAGGAGGAGCCTGTGCGCAGTGAGCTTCTGCTGGGTGACGAGGCCATCGCCGTGGCGGCGCTCGACGCCGGGATCGCCGGCGCCTTCGCCTACCCGGGGACCCCTTCGACCGAGATCTTCGAGTGCGTCGACCAGCGCACCCGCGGCGACGACACGGTCTCGGCGCGCTGGTCCTCGAACGAGAAGGTCGCCTACGAGGAGGCCCTCGGCATGTCGTTCGCGGGCAAGCGGGCGCTCGTGTCGATGAAGCACGTCGGGCTCAACGTGGCCTCCGACCCTCTGATGAGCTCGGCCCTGACCGGCGTCAACGGCGCCATGGTCCTCGTCGTCGCCGACGACCCGGGGATGCACTCGTCCCAGAGCGAGCAGGACACCCGCTTCTACAGCGACTTCGCGAAGCTGCCCTTGTTCGAGCCCCGCGATCAGCAGCAGTGCTACGACATGACGCGCGAGGCCTTCGAGCTGTCGGACCGCGTGCGGCTGCCGGTCATGGTCCGGGTCGTCACGCGTATCGCCCACAGCCGCGCCGTCGTGCAGCGCGCTGAGCCCCGTGGCCAGCTGCCGCCGCCCGCGGACGCCGACGAGCGCACCTCGGTCAAGCGCTGGGCGCTCATCCCGGCCAACGCCCGCGAGCGCTACGCGCACCTGCTGGCCCTGCAGTCGGAGCTGGTCGCCTACGCCGAGGGCTCGGACTACAACGAGCTCCGCATCGCGGGGGCGCGCGGCGTCATCTGCAGCGGGGTCGCCAACAACTACGTCGACGAGGCCCTGGGAGGCCGCGAGGACGACTCGCTGCTGCGCGTGGGCGTCTACCCTCTGCCGGTCGCCAAGATCCGCGAGCTGGTCGACCACTGCGACGAGATCGTCGTGGTCGAGGAGGGGCAGCCCTTCATCGAGCCGCGCCTCGGCGGGATCCTGGGGATCCCCGGAAAGCACGTGCGCGGCAAGCTCACGGGCGACGTCCCCGCCACCGGGGAGCTGACCCCCGACAGCGTCGCCGAGGCCTTGGGCGCGCCGACTCGCCCGCGCTTCGGGGTCCAGTCCGACCTGCCCGGGCGGCCCCCCGGCCTGTGCCGCGGCTGTCCGCACGGCGACACCTTTGGCGCCCTGGTCGCCGCGACCAAGGACTACGAGCGCCCCATCCTGTTCAGCGACATCGGCTGCTACACCTTGGGCGTGTTGCCGCCTTACGAAGCCGTCCACAGCGCCGTCGACATGGGAGCCAGCGTCGCGATGGCCACCGGCGCCGCCCGCGCCGGGGCCCACCCGGTGGTCTGCACCATCGGCGACTCGACCTTCACCCACTCGGGGATGACCGGGCTCATCGGCGCTGCGCGCGCCGACGCCAACATGACGGTCCTCATCCTCGACAACTCCACCGTCGCCATGACCGGCGCCCAAGAGACGATGGCCCACGGCGACGAGCTGGTCCGGGTCATCGCGGGGCTCGGGGTCGACGAGCGCCACCTCCACGTCTTCGAGCCGCGGCCCAAGCGCCATCAGGAGCTCGTCGCGCTGCTCCAGCGCGAGATCGCGCACCCGGGCCTGTCGGTCGTGGTGTCCCAGCGCGCTTGCGTTCACGCCAAGCGGCGCCACAAGGAGCGGAGGCAGGCCGCCACCACCGGCGCCTGCTGACGCGGGGCGGCGCGAGCGTGTCGCGTCGCCGCGAGCCGGCCACACAGGGGGCCCACCGTGGAGCAGAACATCATCCTCGCCGGCGTCGGGGGCCAGGGCATCCTGACCATCGCGCGCGCCATCGGCATCGCGGCCCTACGGCGCGGCCTGCACATCAAGCAGGCCGAAGAGCACGGCATGGCCCAGCGCGGCGGCGCCGTGCAGTCCCACCTGCGCCTGTCCGATCGCCCGATTTGCAGCGATCTCATCCCGATGGGGCAGGGCGACATGGTCATCGGCCTCGATCCGCTGGAGTCCCTGCGCTACGTGCAGTACCTTCGCGAAGACGGCGCCATCATCGCCAGCTCCAGCGCGCACGTGAACATCTCGAATTACCCGCCCATCGAGGGGATCCTCGAGCGGATCGCGGCGCACGCCCACCACGTCTTCTTCGACGGCGCCGGCCTGTCCCGGGCCGCGGGATCGGGGCGCGCCGCCAACGTCGTCGCCCTCGGCGCGGCGTCCTACGAGCTGGTCTTCGACGCCCGCGAGCTTGAGGACGCCATCGTCGAGCTGTTCGAGGCCAAGGGCGAGCGCGTCGTCAACACGAACCTGCGCGCCTTCCGCTTTGGCGCCAACTTTGCCGCCGCCTACCGTGACGCCGTCCGCCGCGGTGGGACGCCGCGGTCGGTGCGTCACTGGCTATCGACGCTGCCCGACAAGGCCATGGCCCCCGACACGCCCAGCGACTCGACGGACTTCCAGTGGGTGGAGGAGGCCCACGGCAGCCTGTCGGCGGCCGAGGCCCACGCCTTTGACCGGATCCTCCTCAACGTCTACGAGAGCGAGCGCCAGCAGCTCTATGAGCACGAGGTCTACACCCTCGTGCAGCTCGTCGGCGCCATCGCGCCCCCGCGTCACGTGTTCCTGCTCAAGGGCGAATCCATCAGCGCCGAGCAGCTCGAGCCCTTCGGCGGCGACAAGGTCGTCCTCAAGATCGTCGCGCCCGAGATCGTCCACAAGAGCGACTCGAAGGCCGTCCGCTTCGTCCGCCGCGACGCCGCGGTGGTCCAGCGCGAGATCGAGCGGATGACCGCGCAGTTCTCGGCGGTGGCGCTCGTCGACGGGATCTTGGTCGTCGAGTTCGTCCCCGAGGCGACCAAGGGCTTCGGCAGCGAGCTCTTCGTGGGGATCAGGGCCACGCGCGAGTTCGGCCCTGTCATCGCGGCCGGGATCGGGGGCCTACAGACCGAATACCTGGCCCAGCGGATGCGCCCCCAGGCCGCCGTCGCCACGGCGGTCGCCAGTGAGGTGAGCGCCGAGGAGTTCCTGGCGTTGTTTCGGGAGACGGCCGCCTACGAGGTGCTGCTCGGCAAGGTCCGTGGCCTCGACGCCGCGGTCACCGAGGGCGAGCTCTTGCGCTGCTTCCGGGCGTTCATCCTGATGGCGCGCCAGTTCTGTGTGGACCGTGGGGCCGAGGGGCCCGACATCCTCGAGCTTGAGGTCAACCCCTTCGCCTTCCGTGACGGGCGGATGGTGCCCCTCGATGGGCGCGGCCGTCTGCTGCGAGTGTGGGGGCGCCCGAAGCCCCGCCCCATCGCCAAGGTCCAGCGCCTGCTCGAGCCCGACGTCGTCGGTGTGCTCGGCGTCAGCGCCACGGCGCGCAACTTCGGCCGCATCATCTTGGACAACCTCCTGGCCAGCGGCTTCCCCGCCGAGCGCCTCGTGGTCGTCAAGGACGGCGTGGCCGCGATCGACGGCGTCCGCTGCGTGCCGCACATCGCCGCCCTGCCGGACCCCACGGATCTGCTGGTCGTCGCGGCCAGGGCGGGCGGGCTCCCGGAGGTCATCGCGCAGATCGGCGCCTCGAGCCGCGTGCGGTCGGCCATCCTGGTCTCGGGAGGCGTGGGGGAGACCGAGGGCTCCGAGGCGATCGAGGAGGCGGTCACCGCGGCCATCGCCGCGTGCCGCGACGGCGCGACGCTCCGGCGCGGCGCGCGGCCCTGATCAGCCAGAGCGGCGCCTTCATCCTCAGCCGCCTGTCGAACCTCGAGGTCCTCGACCCGGCGCTCGCGCTGTCCATCGGCAACCAGGCCGACCTGACCCTGGCCGACCTCGTCGCCGCCATCGGGCAGCGCGACGACATCGACGTCGTCGGCGTCTACGCCGAGGGCTTCAAGGATCTCGACGGTCTGGACTTCGCGCGAGCGACCAAGGCGGCCACCGCCGCGGGCAAGGCCGTGGTCTTCTACAAGGCGGGCCGCACCGAGATAGGGCGCTCGGCGGCGGCCGGGCACACCGCTGCGGTCGCCGGCGACTACGACGTCGCGATCGCGGCCGCGACCCAGGCCGGCGCCATCGTCGTCGACCGCTTCAAGGACTTCGAGCAGCTCATGGAGCTGGCGGTGGCGCTGCACGGAAAGCGCGTCGGCGGGCGGCGCGTGGGGGCCATCTCCAACGCGGGCTTCGAGACCGTGGGCATGGCCGACGCCATCCGCGGCGCGCGCTACGCCGTCGAGATGGCGGACCTCGGCGAGGCGGGGCGCCACGCGCTCGGTGAGCTGCTCGCGCGGCACCGCCTGGCGGGGCTCGTCAACCCGCGCAACCCCCTCGACCTGACGCCGATGGCGCGCGAGCAGGCCTACGAGGCGGCCATCCGCCTGATGCTCGACAGCGACGCCGTCGACGCCGTGGTCGTCTCCGTCGTGCCGATGACGCCGAACCTGCGCACCACCGCCGAGGAGATCGACGGCTTCGGCTCCCTGGCGGACCGGATCCCTGCGCTGTTCAGGGCCGCGGACAAGCCCATGGTCTTCGTCGTCGACGCCGGTCCCCGCTATGATCCCCTTGCGGGTGCGGTTCGTGCGGCTGGCGTGCCCGTGTTCCGCTCGGCGGACCAGGCGATCGGGGCGCTGGGGCTCTACCTCTGCAGCCGCGCTCCCGTGGCGGAGGGCGGGTCCGTCGACCAAGCCGAGGTGCAGTCGCCGTAGCAAAGCTGCGACGAGGGGTTCATAGTCGCCCCCCGACCAAGGAGGAGCCTATTCCAGCCACGCTCCGCTCGCTTCAGACTCGCGTCTTTGCGCTGACCTGGCTCAGCTACGCCTCGTACTATCTGGTCCGAAAGAACTACGCGGTCACCAAGACCTCGCTCGAGGGACAGCTCGATCTGTCGCCCGAGCTGCTGGGCGCCGTCGACACCGTCTACCTGGCGATGTACGCCCTCGGCCAGTTCATCAACGGCGCCCTTGGCGATCGCGTCGGCGCGCGCCGCATGCTCGCCTTTGGGATGATGGGGACCTCGCTGGTCGGCTTCGTCATGGGGATCGGCCAGACGGGGCTGGTCTTTGCCATCGCCTGGGGCGTCAACGGGCTCTTCCAGTCCACGGGCTGGCCCAACAACGTCCGGGCGATGGCGCCGTGGTTCTCGCGGGACGCGCGCGGCGCCGTGATGGGGATCTGGTGCACGAACTACCAGGTCGGCGGCCTGGTCGCGACGGCGCTGGCGACCTTCCTGGTGGCGCACGTCGGCTGGCGGTGGGCCTTCTTCGCGCCCTCGATGTGGGTGGCCGCATTCGGTGGGATCCTCCTCGTCTTCCTCGTAGAGCGCCCCAAGGACGCGGGGCTGGCCCCCCTCGACCCGGATCGAGCCGCCGCGCCGCCGCGCGCCGCCCCGTTCCGCGAGATGATGAGGATCAAGCGCCTGTGGGCCCTGGGCGCGGCCTACTTCGGGCTCAAGCTCATCCGCTACACGCTCCTGTTCTGGCTGCCCTACTACCTCGAAAAGAGCCTCGGCTACGATCAGGAGACGGCCGGCTACGCGAGCACCTCCTTCGAGGTCGGCGGCGTGCTGGGCGTCGTCCTCGTCGGCTGGATGTCGAACCGCTGGTCGACGAACCGCTCCAAGCTCATCGCGCCGATCCTCTTTGCCCTGGCCGCGGCGCTGTTCCTGTACCAGTGGGTGGGGGCCGCGGGCCTGGTGCCGAACGTGCTGGTGATGGCCCTCGTGGGCTTCATGCTGTTCGGGCCCGACGCGTTGATCTCCGGCGCCGCGGCGCAGGACATCGGCGGGCCGGACGCCGCCGCGAGCGCGGCCGGCATCATCAATGGCCTCGGCTCGATCGGCGGGATCCTCTCGGGCGTCGTCCCCGCCTTCGTCGCCGCCAGCATGGGCTGGGATGCGGTCTTCTACCTGTTCGTCGTCGTGGCGCTGATCTCGGCCGGGATCATGGCCTACCTCGCCCTGGCGCCGCCGCCGGCTCACGCTCGGCGCCGGTAGGGGCGACCGGGTCGGTGGGGCGGCGGGTCGGCGGGTCGGTGGGGCCTGTCGCCCCGTCCCGAGGGGTCGGTCAGAACTGGAGGGTGCCGCCGAGCTTCACGTTGACGCCGGCGGCGTCGTAGCCGGAGCCGTGGGTGCGGTATCGGGCGTCGAGGAGGTTGTCGACGCGCAGGCGCAACAGGATGGCGTCGATCGGCCGGTAGCTGGCGCCGACGCCGAAGGTGACCCAGCCGGGCGTACCATCGCAGGGGTCTTGCAGGGCGTGGGGCGCGCCCGGGTCGGCGCAGATGCGCAGGTCCCGCTCGTCGCCTGGGGCGAGCTTGGTCTGCGCCGCCGCCCATCGCAGGTCGGCGAAGAGCGCCCAGCGGTGGTGGGGGCGGTAGCTGGCGCGGGCGCTGCCCTGGATCGGGGGCAGGCGCCGCGGCGCCTCGACGGTGCCGTCGACCTTGGTGATGTCGCCGTCGATGACCGCGAGGGACGCCGCCAGGGTCAGCTGCGGATTGACGTCGGCCTCGAAGAGCGCCTCGACGCCCTTGTACTCGGCCTCGGTGGCGTTGGTGCGGTGGCGGACCGGCTTGCCGTCCACCTCGGCGGCGCCTTGATGGGTGGCCGCCTCGGTGACGATGGCGTCGGTGACGAGGCTCTGGAAGACGTTGGCGCCGAAGCGCAGCTGCCCGGTGATCACCTTGAAGCCGCCCTCGAAGGTTGTGCTCCGCTCGGGCCCGAGGTCGTCGTTGGGGAGCTCGAAGGTGCTGCCGGTGTCGCCCAGCTGGGTGGTCTCCTGCAGGTTTGGCGCCCGAAAGCCCTGCCAGACGCCGGCGTAGACGTTGAGGCGCTCGGCGAGGAGCACGCGCGCGCTGCCGCCGCCGACGAGGCCGAAGAAGTCGTAGTCGACATCCCCTAGGCCGGGGACGTCCGCGGCCGAGGCGAAGACCCCCGTTGCCCGGATGGCGCCGTTGAGGACCAGCTCCGCGACGCCCGGGTCGACCACGGGTCGGCCCTCGGCCCACAGGAAGGCCTCGGCGCTGCCGTAGGTCGAGCCGTCGGAGAAGTTCCCGCGGGCCTCGGGGGCGTCGGCCCGGAGGCTCGAGATCCACTCGCTCCTCAGGTCGACGCCGGCCTTCACCTTGAGGCGGTCCTCGAGGGCGCGGGCCTCGACCACGCCGCTGAGGGCGGCGGCGACGACCCCGTCCTCGTTGTCCGAGGTCCGGGATACGGCGGCGGCGGACTCGGCGATGCAACCGGCCCGATCGGCGACCGCGCCAAGATCGTTGCGAGCGCAGCGCCAGCGGTGGATCTGCTCGTCGAGGATGTGGACGCTGGCCGTGACGTCGAGCAGGCGCACCAAGCCCCCGAGCTTCTGCTCGAGCTTGAGGTAGCCGAGGTGGTCTTGGTTGTCGTAGGTGCGCAGGTCGCCGGTCTCGACGCGGTCCGCGCGCCCGGCGTGGTCGACGAGCGTCGTGAGCCAGGCCAAGGTCAGGCGCGTGCGGCCCAGGTCGAGGCGCCACTTGGTGCCGAGGTCGAGCTGGCTGTAGTCGGAGATCGGCGCGGTGTCGCCGCCCCCTGCTCGAAGCTCCTGGCGGAGCCGGCCACCGGCGCGGACCCAGCCCGCGACGGGCCCCCTGGCGTAGCCCACGTCCGCGTAGAGGCGGGCGCCGAGGTCGGCGCTCGCGGCGGTCAGGTCGACCCGCCCGTGGACGCCCTCGCGATCGGGCACGCCGCGGGTGAGGTAGTTGATGGTGCCGCCCATCGCGTCGCTGCCGTAGAGCGCCGATCCCGGCCCGAGCATCACCTCGATGGCCTCGAGGCCCAGCGGATCGGTGAGCGCGGCGTACTGGTTCGGCCCGGTCCGGAAGGTCGACGTGTTGAAGCGCACGCCGTCGACCAGGAGCAGGTTCTGCGGACCCGCGAGGCCACGCATGATCGGCGTCGCCGCGCCCCGGTTCGTGCGCTGCACGAGCACGCCCGGCAGCTCCATGAGTGCAGCGGGTCCGTCCTCGGGCATGAGCGCCTCGAGGCGCTCGGCCCCCACCCGGAGCACCATCCGCGCCGTGTCGAAGACGGTGGACTCACCGCGCTCGGCGGTGATCACCGTGTGGTGTCCGTCGTCCCCTTGACCGCCCTCGCCGGCCGCCGCGGGACCCGCCAGCGCGCCGAGAGCTAGGGATGAAAGCGCGGCGACGCTGAGCGCTCTACTGCTCTTGCGCGATAGCCGAGATGCTGTGGAGAACCGGGAGAAAGGCGTCATCGTCAGTGTGTAGCGTGACCTCGACCTCAATGACAAACCCCAACGCATCGATGGCCTGCGGCAGCGCCTCGGGAGGGAAGCTGCCGTAGTATCCAGACCAGCTCTGGCTCTGCAGCTCTGCCTCGGCGTCGGCGACTCGATAGCGCAGCCGGACGGAGGTCACGCCGTGACCGGGCAGGGTCGCGTCGACGAAGATCGCCGTCCAGCGGGTCTGTTTGTTCTCCCAGCCGAAGAAGCGCTGGCGGAAGCGGCCCGAGGGTGCCGTGATCGTGCGCAGGGCGTATCCCGTCATGTCGCTGTAGGTGTAGGGCTCCGAGCCCACGGGGAAGGTCCCGAGGACCGCGCCGGTCTCGGCGTCCAGCTTGCTGGCGTTGGAGCCGCATTGGTTGACGGTCCACAGGTTGCCGTCGACGTCGATGGCCACGCCGACGGGGCCGTGGTCGGCGCCGAGGTCGAAGGGCGTTAGCTCCGTTTGGGTGCCGGCGTCGACGACGCTTATGGTGCGGTGCTGGCCGTCGGCGCTGCAGCTCGACCAGGTGTGGTGGCCCACGAATACTCGCGAACCGACCACCTGCTGGGCGCCGTCGGTGAGGAGCTTGACCGCGACCCCGCGCGTCGTCCCCCGGTCCGACCAGGGGCCGAAGTGGCGCCACGACTCGGCCGCGGGATCGAAGCGCGACAGGCCCGTATGACGACCCGTCGCGATCCAGATCTTGCCGAGGTGGTCGATGGCCAGCCCGTAGGCCTCGCGGGTGTCGGGCATGGCGAAGCTGGCGAGCTGTCCCAGCACAGGATCGATCTTGACCAGGGAGAAGGGGTGGCGCGAGGCCATGTAGATCGTCTGGTCGCCCGCGATGGCCAGGCCGTACGGGCGCGCCGTTAGCTCGATCACCTGCAGGGTCGCGCCCGTGGTCGGCGCGAGCTTGTACAGGCGCTTCGAGTTCCACATGCCGACCCAGATGTTGTTGTCCTTGTCGACGCCCGCCGCGCGCGCGCAGCCGACAGAGCCTGCGTGCTTGCTGCACCCGGAGCTGACGCCGTCGGGCGCGACCGTCCACAGGACGCACTCATCGCTCGCGACGCGCTCGTTCGAGGAGATGATCCCGTTGCCGTCGAGGTCTCGGGAGGTGTCGATCATTCCGTCGCCGTTGCGGTCGACACAGTCGGCCTCGAGGATCGCGATCTTTGCGACGCGGCCGTCGCCGCGGCAGGTCACGATGCCGTCGCCCAGGAGATCCACGGCGGTGCGGCTGGGGTCGTTGCACACGGCATAGCGCGCGACCTCGGCGCCGGTGGCGGTGTTGAGCTTGGAGACCGTGTCCTCGTCGGAGTTGGCGATCCAGATGAAGGGGATGTCGACGCTGCCCGAGGCCAGGGTGAGGCCGCCGTCTGGGGCCTCGACGAGGTTGAGGCTGCCTTCGGCCTCGGCGTCGAGGGGGTCGTCGTCGTCGCCGCCAGCGTCGAAGAGGCAGACGGGGGAGCAGCCGCCGCAGGGGGAAGAGACGCCCTCGTCGATCTGGGTGTCACAGTCGTCGTCGACGCCGTTGCAGGCCTCCTCGGCGCCCGCGTGGGTGGTGAAGGTGAGGTCGTCGCAGTCGTCGCCGGTCGCGCCCTCGATGACCCAGTCCTCGGCCTCGTCGGGGCGGCACAGGCAGCGGGGGCCGGCGGCGACGCTGCCGTGGCCGTCGCCGTCGAGGTCCTGGAGGTAGCTCGCGCAGTTCGTGGCGCCCTGCTCGTCGGTGTCGCCGTCGCAGTCGTCGTCGCGGTCGTTGCAGGCCTCGACGGCGCCGGGGTGGATCCTGGCGTCGAGGGGGGCGCAGTCCTCGCCGTCGATGGTCAGGTCGCCGTCGTCGTCGGGGTCGACGCAGTCGGCGAGCCCGTCGCCGTCGGTGTCGGCGAAGCCCTCGTCGGTGTCGCCGTCGCAGTCGTCGTCGCGGCCGTTGCAGGCCTCGGCCGCAGGCGACAGGCCCACGCAGACGGTCGCCGCGTCGACGCAGCGGGTCTGGCCGGTGCAGGTGCCGTGTTCGTTCTCGAGGTCGCAGGCTTGGGAGGGGATGTCCTCGTCGGTGATGCCGTCGCAGTCGTCGTCGGCGCCGTTGCAGAGCTCGAGGGCCGCCCCCTCGCCGCTGCAGGCGCTCAGGCCGTCGGCGCCGCAAGCCCGGGCGCCGTCGCAGGTGCCGAAGACGTTGGTGACCCGGCAGGCCGTCGACAGGGCCAGCGCCTTGGCGGAGCCGTTGCACTCGCAGACGCCGGCGTCGGCGACGCACTGCTTGGCGACCCGGCCCCCGGCGGTCGTGGCGTCCTGACAGGAGTAGCCCGCCGGGCAGTCCCCCGCGCCCACGCAGGCGAGGCCGCAGAAGCTGCCCTCGTCGCCGTAGGAGACGCACAGGTCCGGCGAGGCCTGGACGTCCAGGTTGCAGTCCTTGTTGTCGCGACAGGGGTGGCAGAGCACCGCCGTCTCGCTGACACAGATGAAGTGGACGTCGTCGCCGGTGCGGGACACGCCGGCGCAGCGCCAGCCGCTGGGGCAGGTCTCGAGGCAGCTCTTGGAGCAGACGAGGCCCTCGGGGGCGGGGAGGCACCAGCCGTCGTCGCATTCCTCGTCGGAGGTGCAGGTCGCACCAAAGGCGCCGGGGGGAGGCGGGCCCGTGTCGACGGGCTCGCTCGTGTCGACGGGCGTGACCGCCGTGTCCTCGCCGGCGCCGGCGCTGTCGATCGTGACGACGCCGTCGCTCAGGTCGAGGGTGTCGGCCGGTGGCGCGGCTGTGTCGGCGTGTTGCACCATGCTGGAGCTGCTGTCTGCGCCGCACGCCGCGATCGCTAGCGTCAGCGCCGCGCCTACGAGGGCGGTGAGGCTCCGTCGGGTCTTCGAGCTCGGAGCTGTCGTCTTCATCCGCGTTCCCCCCCTTCGAGCGCACGCGACGCCGTGATCGCCATGGTGGCGAGGCCGACGCGTCGAGTCAAAGTCGGCGCAACGTCGAGTGTATTCGAGCGGAGCCGGCGACGGCAGGGTGCGCCCTCGCTCGGGGTGGCAGGGCCTCGGTCGCCAGGCCGGGCACGCGGCGATCCTCGTCGGATCTCGGGTTGCAGGGCCTCGGTCGCCAAGCCGGGCACGCGGCGATCCTCGTTCACCTCGGCCGCTCCTCGGGGGTCGGCGCGCGCGGCGGCGCCGGCGCGCGGGGGCCAGGCCGATGTCCGGGCGTGGGGCGCCGAGACGAGACGACGGGTCGTGGAAAGAGCCCGGGCCCGAGGCCTGCCTGCGGCTCCTCAGCCGCGCAAGAGCGCGACGCGATCGCCGCGCGACAGCCCCAGGGTCTCGCGCGCGGATCCGTCCCTGACGGCGATCTCGAGCCGCCCGCCGCTGCCGACCAGGGCCGCGGCCTCGCCGGGGGCGACGTCCGCGTAGGTCCGTACGATGGGGATCGAGCGGCCGCCGGGGAGCCTGACGGTGGCGTGGGCGCCGCCGGTGAAGGCCGCCAGGGTGGCCGCGGGGAGGTTCGTCACGCAGTTGCCGAAGCGATCGGCCCAGGCGACCGACGCTGCGAGCGTCGCGCCCGCAGGCTCGTCCTCGATGGCGGGCTGCGGCAGGGGCGCCGGGCTCGGGGACAGCGCCACCGGTGGCCCCAGGGCGCAGGGCGAGGCGAGACCTGCGGCGAGGGCGGCCGCGGCTGGCGCGAAGAGGTCGCGCCCGTGGAAGGTGGCCGAGCGCGTGGGTCGGGCGAAGGGGTGGCGGGCGATGTCCCAGGCGGCGACGGGGCCGTCGCCCGGCGCCGCGATGGCGTCGAGGGTAGGGGCGAGGATCCCGTTGTCGGGGGCCACGAAGGCGTGGGCGCCGGCGACGGCCACCACCGGGCGGCGGGCGCCGCCGACGCCTGGGTCGACGACGACCAGGTGGACGGTGCCGGCGGGGAAGCAGGGGCAGGCCGCGCGCAGGGCCTCGGCACCGCGGACGAGATCCTGAGGCGGGATGGCGTGGGCGAGGTCGTGCAGGCGCAGATCGGGCGCGAGGCTCAGCATCACCCCCTTCATGGCGCCGACGTAGCCGTCCTCGGTGCCGAAGTCGGTGGTGAGGGTGATGAGGCCGCACGGGGTCCAGCGCGGGCCGCTCACTCGGTCACCCCGCGGACGTCGGGGTCGGTCGTGACGTCGCCGCGCGCTGCCGGCGCGCCGATGGGGATGGCGCCCGCCAGGGCGCACAGTTCGCCTGCGCCCAGCGTGCCGGCGTCGCCCTCGTCGGCGCCGAGGGGCGCCCCTCGACGCGGCGCGGGTGTGGGGTCAGTGGGCCTGTTCATAGGCGATCTCCAAGCGGGTCCGCGCAGGCTACGGGTACCGACGTTCAGGGCGCAACGGTCCCCTGGCCGCGGGGGCGGGGCGCCCTCGGCTAGTCGACGAGGGCGAGCAGCTCGTCCTTGTGGGGGCCGTCGAGGAGCATCGGGGCGAGGGCCTCGACGACGACCCGGGCCTCGCCGAGGCGCTCGGCGGCGGCGAGGGTACGGGCGTAGACCTCCATGATCTCGGGATCGCCGGGGCTGGCAGAGGTGGCGCGCTCGGCGGCGGCGACGGCCAGGGCTGGGCGTCCAGCCTGCTCGTAGAGGGCGACCGCCTTGGTGAGGGCGGTCGCGGCGCGCCGCGAGATCTCGGGGGCGCCGCCCTCGGCGGGGGCCTCGTCCTCCCAGGACTCGCCCTCGCGCTCGTAGAGCTCTGCTAGGTCGAGGAGCTCGCCACGCTCGATGAGGCGGGCGGCGACGCGCTCGAAGATCTCGGCGTCGCGTGGGCGCCAGAAGAGGTAGCGGCGCCAGCGCTCCAAGGCGCCGCCGGGATCGTCGAGGTGGTCGGCCAGGAGCAGCCCGAGCTCGCGCAGCAGATCGGCGGCGCGATCGGCGTCGAAGACGTTGTCGAGCAGGCGCTCGATGGCCTGGGCATGGGCTCGACGGTCGGGCAGGGTGCGCAGCACGCGGACCCGCAGCTCGAGGGCCGGGACGAAGTCGGCGTCGACGTCCAAGGCGTGATCCAGGGCGGCCAGCGCGGCGGCGGGGTCGCCGCGCTCGAGGGCCGCGTCGGCCTCGCTCATCGACGTCTCGAGGGCGTCGGCCTCGCGGGCCTTCGTCGCGAGGGTTTCCGCGGCGGCCGACGTGGGGAGCCGCGGCTGGGGGTGGCGCGGCGCGGCGTCGCCCGGGGGCGGCGCGGAGTCGAGGGAGCCTCCGGCCGGCGGGTTCGCAGGGGGCGCGGCCGCCTCCGTCGGCCCCGTGAGCGCGGGCTCGAGGTCGGCCGTCGACGGGCGCGAGGGGGCTGGGCGCTCGACGGCGGGCTGGGCGCTCGGCTGCGAGCCCGCGGCGCGGATGGGCGGGGGCACCGGCGGGGCCGCGGCGCGGGGCGGGTGGTGGTCCACGACGGGTGAGCGGGAGGGCCCCCGCTCGGTGCGCAGGAGGGCGGGCGGCTGCTCGGCGAGCAGGCCCCGGAGCTCGGCGGCGGGGACGTGGCCGGGGTGTCGTTCGAGGAGGCCCTCGAGGACGGCGAGGGCGGCGTCGAGCTCGCCGCGGTCGGCCAGCCGGAGGGCTTCGCCGTAGTCGTCGTCGGGGCCGGGCGCGTCGGCGTCGCGCTGCCCTTGGTGGCCGCGGCCTTGGGGCCCGTCGTCGCCCGGCAGGCCCGCGCGGCGTCGCAGCGCGGCCACGTGCGGATCGTCGGCGAGCGCGGCGGGGAGCCGCCCCAGGGTGGCGCGTGCCTGCCCGGCTTCGCCGAGGCGGATCCTGACCGCGTTGCGGGTCTCGTCGTCGGGGTGGACGCTCTCGAGCCGCAGCAGGACGCCGACCAGCGCGATCCCGCGCTCGAGGCTCTCGAGGGTGGCGCGCAGGAGCTCGAGGGCTTCGAGGTGGCGGGGCGCCAGGCGCGCGGCCTCCTCGAGGAAGGGGCGGGCTTGCTCGGGGTCGGACAGCTCCATGAGCGCCACGCGCCCGAGGCGCACGAGCAGCGCGACGCGTTCTTCGGGCTCTTCGTGGCGCGTCAGGCGCAGCCGGCACAGGTCCTGGTGCTTGCGCCACATCCCGAAGGTCGCGTAGAGCGGGATGAGGTGCGAGGCGATGGAGACGGCCTCGGGGCTGTCGGGGGCCTGGTCGAGCGCGGCCTCGTAGGGACCGATGGCGTCGAAGCCGAGGCCCAAAGACTCGTAGAGGGCGCCCACGCGGGCCAGGACGCGCGCTCGCTCGCTTGCGCCGCTCACCTTGGCGGCGGCGACGGACAGGCGGTGGATGAGCCGCTCGCGCTGGGAGGGCTCCGGGGCGCAGCGCTCGATCAGGTCGAGGGCGGCGCGGTTGGAGGGGTCGGCCATGAGCGCCGCGGCCAGGGCCTGCCGCGCTTCGGCCGCCTGGCCGCGGGCCAGGGCCGCCTCGGCGCGGACGGATTGGGCCTCGGCCCAGCTCGCGTGGTCGGGGGGGATGGCCTCGAGGTAGCGCTCGGCCAAAGAGGGCTCGGCGGCCTGCAGCGCGAGGCGGCCGAGGGCGAGGGCGGCGGCGTCGTCGAGGGTGGCGAGGTCCACGGCGCGCCAGAGGACGCGGCGGGCGCGGCCGGGGTCGCCGAGGCGCTCGAGGGCGATGGTGGCGAGGCGCTCGATGACGGGGACGACGACGGCGCCGTCGCCGGCGGGGGCGGCGCGCAGGGCGCCGTCGAGGATTCGCGCGGCCTCGAGATCGTCGCCGCTTGTGGACTCGACCTCGGCGAGGGCGAGGAGGGCCTCGAGGTCGTTGGGTGAGGTCTCGAGCACGACGCGCAAGAAGATGCGGGCGTCCTCGGGCTGGCGGCGCTCGATGGCGTGGCGGGCGAGGCGCAGGCCGGCGTCGCGGGTGCGGGACGCGCTGCGCGCGGCGAACAGCAGGCGCTTGTAGAGCGGGAGGGTCACGCGCAGGTCCCCCTCGCCCTCGCTCATGGCGATGAGCGCCTCCAGGGCCTCCTCGTGGTCCGGGGAGCGCTCGAGGACGCGCTCGAGGGCGGCGCGGGCCTCGTCGGGGGCGGCGCGGCGTAGGAGCTCGGCGACGGAGAGGTCGGCGGCGGTGGCGTCCTCGCGATCGGTGGGCCCGGTGAGCACGCTCGCGAGGCGCTCGAGCTGGACGGCGGTCTCCTCGCGGCGGCCGCGGCCGAGGGCGATAGAGGCGAGGCCGCACAGGGCCGGCTCGTAGTTGGGCGTCAGGCGTAGGAGCTCGCGGCAGACGCGCTCGCCCTCATCGTAGAGGATGGGCTGCGAGGCGCAGATGCCGACGAGGCGCTCGGCGAGGAAGCCGGGGCGCGGCGGGCCGTCGAGGGCGCGGTAGACCTCGGCGAGGGCCTCGCGGATCTGGCGCTGAGCGAGGAGGCGGTCGACCTGGCCGTGGTGGCGTTTGAGCTCGAGGTCCTCGACGAAGCGCTCGAAGGAGCTGCGCACGCCGCCGTCCTCCATCGACTCGAGGGTCAGCCAGGGCCCCGCGTCGCCGCCGGCGCGGACGAAGCGGGCGACGAGGCGCCCTTGCCGGAGCTCGACGCCGCGGGCGCGCAGGTGGCGGACCTCGGGCAGCTTCCAGCCAAGGGCGGACAGGGCCCAGGCCAGCGCTGGCCGGACCAGGCGCAGGCGGGCGGTGGTGAGGCTGCGCTCGACCACGAGCTCCTTCGGGAGCAGATCGATGACGCGGCCGGCGAGCACCGGCCAGGGATCGGCCACGAGCCCGTATACCCGCACCTGATACAGGGAGAGCGTGAGCGTCGGCTCCTGGTCGTCGTCGTCGCCCTCGGGGTCAGCGATGATGCGGGCGCGGACGGTGTAGCGCGCGCCGTGGCGGGTGCGACCGGAGAGCACCAGCGTGTCGTCGTTGGCGGTGCCGCCGAGGCGCCCGCCGGAGACACGGTGGAGCCAGTCGAGGAGCACGCGGGCGTCGACCGTGACCTCGAGGGAGTCGGCCTCGCCGCGGTGGTGGCGAAAGCGCTCGATCCCCTCGCGGAAGTCGAAGGGGAAGTCGACCCACGGCAGGTGGATGACGAGCTCGCTCATCTCGGCGCTGCCGGGCAGGGGCGCCCCTTGGAGCACGATCGAGACGCGCTTGCCCTCGACGCGCAAGCTCCACATCGGCCCATCTAGCACGGTCATGGCGCGGGGGGCGGCTCGCGGGTCGGTCCCGGCTGGCACGAGGGTCGAGGTCACGGTGGCGCGGAGTATAGCCCGCGCCGCTGCGGGCGGCGAGCAAAGAGGCTCGGTTCCTCCGGGGGTTGCGAGCGGTGTGGCGGGTGGTGGGCGACGGGGGGACTGGCCGCTGGCGTGGCGCGATGGGCGGTGGTGGCATACAGTCGCGCTGTGCCCAGCTCCTCTCCGACGCGCGCCCTCGCTCTCATCGTCGCCGCGGCCCTGACCGCGGGGGCGCCGCTCGACGGCCCAGCGCGCGCCTCGATGTTCGACACCCACGGCTTCAGCGCCCGGGCGATCGCCCTGGGCAACGCGCGGGTGGCCCTCGGGGCCGACTACGACGCGGTCTACTACAACCCGGCCAACGTGCTGAGCCGCAAGCGCACGCACATCGGGGCCGGGCTTGACCTCGTCGCGCCGGAGCTCGCCTTCGACGTGGTCAGCGGCGACCCCGAGGTGCTGATGCCGCGGATGACCGCGGGCTTCCACTTCGGCGCCTCGACCCCGGTGAGCGGCGTCTTCGACAACCGCGTCGGCTTGGGGGTGGCGCTCTTCCATCCGCTGACGAGTGGGACGCGGGTCGAGTCCATCGACCCATCGGTGCCGTACTTCTACCGGTACCAGAATCTGCCGGACAAGCTCGTGGTCGCGGCCGCGGCGGCCTTCGAGCCCGCGGCCTGGGTGCGGATCGGCGCGGGCGTGCAGATCCTGGCGGAGCTCGCGGGCGAGGTGAAGGCCTCGCTGTCCTTGGCCGAGGGGCGGTTCACCCACGAGGACATGTACATCGAGCTCGTGCCGACGGCGAGCCCGACCTTCGGGCTGGCGCTTGGGCCCTTCGAGGGGCTGCGCTTCGGGGCGACCTGGCGGCAGGCGCTGCAGCTCGACTACGAGATCCCGGTGACGGCGACCATCGAGGAGGTGGGGGACCTCGACGTCTACGTCAAGGGCGTGAGCCTGTACACGCCGAGCCAGCTCGCCCTGGGGCTGAGCTGGGAGAGCGCCCCCGCCCCGGCGCCCGGTTGGTCCGTCGAGGGCGGCCTCACCTGGGAGGAGTGGAGCGCGGCGCCGCCGGCGGGCGCCATCTTCGAGCTGTCCATCGACGACGCCGAGCTGCGGCCGGTGACCGATCCCCAGGACCGCCCGGACCTGCTCGTCGACGTGGCGAGCGGGCGCGTGCCCCTGGCCGCGCGCGACACCGTGACGCCGCGGCTCGGCCTCGAGTGGCGGCCCGACGCCACGTGGGCGGTGCGCGCGGGCTGGTTCTGGCGGCCGACGCCGCTGCCGACCCCGGTCCACGCGACCAACTCCCTCGACGCGAGCGCCCACGTCTTCAGCCTCGGCGGCGGGGTCACCTTCGGCGATCCGCTGGGCGTCTCGCCGACCCCGGTGAGCCTTGACCTGACCGCGCAGCTCACGCGCCTGTCGAACCGCGCCGTCGTCAAGTCAGCCGTGGGCACGCCGCAGGGGGCCTACACCTTTGGCGGCCTGCTGTGGCATGTGTCCTTGGACCTCCGGCACGACTATATGTAGCTGCGGCTGAGGCGCGCTCAGCGGTCGCTGTGGCTACACGGTGTCGAGCAGGTGCCCCATCTTGGCCTTCTTGGTGGCCAGGTAGTGGTGGTTGTCCTCGGAGGGCGGGATCTCGATGGGCTCGCGGCTGATGACCTCGACGCCGTGAATCTCCAGCCCCTCGATCTTTTTGGGGTTGTTGGTCATCAGGCGGACGCGCCGGGCGCCGAGGGCGAGGAGCATCTGGGCGGCGACGCCGTAGTCGCGTGGGTCGACGGGCAGGCCCAGGTCCTCGTTGGCCTCGACGGTGTCGCGGCCCTGATCTTGGAGCTGGTAGGCGCGGACCTTGTTGACCAGGCCGATGCCGCGGCCCTCCTGGCGCAGGTAGAGTACCAAGCCCCGGCCTTCGGATTGGACCCGGGCGAGGGCCTCGTTGAGCTGCTGCCCGCAGTCGCAGCGGCGCGAGCCGAAGACGTCGCCGGTGAGGCATTCGGAGTGGAGTCGCACGAGGATGGGCTCGGGTGAGCGCACATCCCCGAGGGATAGGGCCAGGTGCTGGCGTTTGGTGAGGCGGTCCTCGAAGGCGCGGGTGACGAACTCACCGGCGCCGACGCGCAGCGCCGACTGGGAGAGCTGGGTGACGAAGGACTCGGTGGCCATCCGGTGGGCTACGAGGTCGGCGAGGGTGAGGTGGGGCAGGGCGAGGGACTCGGCGCGGGCGATCAGGGTGTCGGCGTGGGCGACCTCGCCGCTGTCGTCGAGGACGCGGCAGAAGGTGGCTGCGGGCTGGACGCCGGCGATGCGCGCCAGGTCCACGCCGACCTCGGCCCAGCCGGGGCGGAGGAGGACGCCGTCGGGCTCGGCGCAGGCCGGGAAGACGTGGCCGGGCGAGACGAGATCCTCGGCGTGGCAGCGGGAGTCCATCATCACTTGAATCGTGCGGGCGCGATCGGGCGGTGGGTGTCGCGGATCAGGACGACCTGGCCGCGGCGGAAGGCGTCGATGGCCGTGGCCACCTCGCTGCGATCGGACTTCTTGGTGCTGGGCGCGCTCACGCCGGCAAGCTACTCGGCGGCCCCCTTGGCGTCGAGCGCAAAACGGGGGCGCGGCGAGCCGCGAAGCAGGTGCGCCGGGGAGGTGTCCACCGCGACATTCGTGTCAGCGCGGCGGCGCGGTCGTGGGGGCACCGCCGCGAGATCACACGAGCGGCGTGGTGGCACGTCGTTTGCTCCACTGCTTGACGATGAGAGGCGAACTGACCCGAGGTGGCCCATGGCGGCGCTGAAGCTCCTGCCCGATCCCTACATCTGCGGCCCCGATGACGAGGGGGACGACGAGCTCGTCGTCTGTTTCGTGTCGGGGCGACGCGTCCCCAAGCGCGCCGCGGTGCTCGTTCGGATAGGGCCCGGCCACAAGGTGTGGATGCTGCCGGAGTTCTGTGGCGACGGCGGCGAGGGCGAGGCGACCGCGGCGCGGGCGTAGGGCGAGCGGCCCGGTGGCGCGCGGGTAGGGCGAGCGGTCCGGCGGTGCCTATGCGAGCAGGGAGTCGACGGCGGCGCGGACGTTCTGCCTGACCTTGCTTACGGGCTCCTCGCCGTCGATGGTCACGACGGGGCCCCAGCGCTTGCCGCTCGCGGTGAGGACGTCCTCGTAGGCTTTGGCGACCTTGCGCTGGACCCCGAGCTTCTCGAAGCTGTCGCGCTCGAGGCGGGCGCCTTCGATACGGGCCATGGCGACGTCGGGGCGGACCCGCAGGAAGACCGTGAGATCGGGAGCGAGGGCCTTGTCGTTGATCTGGCGGACGAAGCGTAGGTCCGTGTCGAGGCCCTGGTAGGCGAAGCTGGACATCACGTAGCGGTCGCAGAGCACGTGGTGGCCGGCTTCGAGGTGGGGTTGGATCTCGTTGTGAAGGTGGTCGAGGCGATCGGCGGCGAACAGGAGCGCGACGACGGCGGGGTCGACCGGTGCGACCTTGCCGCGCCCCGGGGTCGCGACGAGGCGTCCGCGCAGGATGAGCCGGATTTGGGCGCCGAAGGGGCCGCTGGAGGGCTGGAAGGTCTCGTGGACCAGCTCGCCGCGGCTGGTCAACCACTCGCCCACGTGGCGCAGTTGGGTGGTGGTGCCCGAGCCGTCGATACCCTCGAGGACGATGAACTTTCCGCGGCGGCGTTTGGCGGTGGTCATGGTGGCGCCTCGTCTGGGCAGGGGAGGGGCTCGACGCGGGTGCCGCGCGGGCATTCGAGCGCGAAGGCGGCGTCTTCGAGGGGGAGGTCGACGTCGACGGTCCGGTAGACCAGGCGCAGGTCGGTGTCGCCGCGGGCCAGCTTTACGTCCACGCGGTGGGGCAGGCGGTGGCCGTCGACGACGCGGTGGTCATCGTAGGTCAGGTCGACGGTGACCTGGCCGTCGCGCAGGAGCTGGGCGCGGACGACCTCGCCCGCGGGGTGGCGCGCCCAGACGCGCTGGAGCAGGCCGCCCTGGCCCTCGAGCTCGAGGCGGTAGGCGCCGACGCGGCGGTCCCACGTGAGGGTCTCGGCGCCGTGGGCGATGAGGGGAGGGCGTCCGGACAGCGCGCCCGCGAGCTGGTCGGTCTCCATGGCGACCGGCACGAAGCGGCCGACGTTCTCCGGGCAGGCGCGGCCGATGTAGCAGACGTCGGCGCCGCGCTCGAAGGCGGTGAAGCGGTCGCCGTCGGTGGCCATGACGGAGACCACGTCGTCGGTGGGGGACAGGGCGGTGAAGCGGATGGCGCCGGGTCGGCGGACGACAGCGGCGAGCTTGCCCTTGATGACGCCGGCGGCGCCGTAGTGGGTGGCGCGGGCCTCGACGGCGAGGGTGCTGGGACCGCCGGCGCTGCCTGCGATCAAGGCGATGACCTCGGCTGGGTCCCTCATCAGCGGGCTGGGCGGCGCGTGATCGCTCGATGGACAGGCGGTCAGCGCCAGAGCGCAACAGACCAGGAGCCCGACGGCGCGGGCCTCGGTGAACGTGGGGCTGGTCGGCAAGGCGAGCGTGCTAGTCGCGGGAGGTGTCCCAGCTCTCGAGCAGCTCCGGTACGTTGCGGTCGAAGGCGACCTTGCCGGCGGCGATCTCGCGCAGGGCCTTGACGGCGCTCTTGTTCTTGGGAGCCTCGACGAGGGAGTCGGTCCCGTTCTCGAGCTGGCGGGCGCGCTTGGCCGCGAGCATCACGAGCGCGAAGCGGTTGTCCACGTTGTCGAGGCAGTCTTCGATGGTGACGCGGGCCATAGGTCCCCTTTCGGCGGTTTCGGACGCGGTACGGATCCACAGGCGCTTAGGTCTGTCAAGGTTGGAGCGTGAGGAGCGTGAGTATGGCCGGCGTGGGTAGTAGCGGCGTTGCGGTCCTGGGGCTTGGGGGGTGCGCGTCACAAAACGGGGGAGCCGGGCTGGGGGAGTTGACGCGAGCGGTCCCCGAGGCTTTCCTGCACGGAGGAGGGAAGGACAATGGAGTCTGAGGACACCGGGGATCGGCCCCAGTTCGCGGTGTTGGTCGTCGAGGACGAGGCGAACCATCAGATGTTGATCCGCAAGGCGTTGAGCCGTGAGGGATCGCCTTTTGCCACCGTGGAGTTCACGCGGGACTCGGAGGAGGCGCTGCGGTTTGCGCGCCAGATGTCTTTTGACGCGCTGTTGGTCGACAACCGCATCCCTGGTACGCGCGGGCTCGACCTGTTGGAGCAGCTGCGCGAGGCGGGTGTCGAGGCGCCGTTCGTGCTGATGACGTCTGCGGGCAGCGAGGACCTCGTGGTCCAGGCCTACCGAAAGCGCGTCGCCGACTACGTGATCAAGGACAGCGGGTTCTGGAAGGAGCTGCCCCAGGTGCTCTCGCGGGTGATCCGCGTCGACCGCTCCCGGCGCCGCGAGCGCGAGCTCCGGGCGCGGCTCGAGCGCACCAACGATAAGCTCGAAGAGCTCAACGCGAGCATCCGCCTCAAGAACGAGCAGATCCGCGAGCACGTCGCGGCCCTGCGGGTCGCCATCGAGGCCTTGCCGCGGACGGGGCGACCTGCGCTGACGTCGATCGTCGACGACATGAGCGCGCTGTTGTGAAAGCGAGGTGCGGAGGGCATTGACACCACCGCGCCGGTGGTTTACCTCTCTGCACCTGCTCGCGTGCGGGCGTAACTCAGTTGGTAGAGTGACAGCTTCCCAAGCTGTACGTCGCGAGTTCGAGTCTCGTCGCCCGCTCCAGAGTAAACTAGTCGATTCCACTCACGGTTTGGTTAGTTCTCGACGGCCTCGGAGGGTGCCCCTCCCGAGGCCGTCCCCGGAATCCACCCCACAGGTCCTCGATCGCCGTGGCCTTCTCGGCCGTGCTCGGGGCGGTGCAGTGGTCGGCTATCTCGCCTGTCGTTCACCGATGATGGTCCGTTGCCAGGCGCCGGTCCGTTGCCAGGCGCCGGTCGGGGCCGTCCGGCATCCGCGCCGAGGTCTGTCGGTAGGCTCGCGGCCGGATGCGGACCTCGAGACTGACGGCTGCCAGCGCCAACCGGTCCCTCCCAGATCGGCCAAAGTGATCGCCCTTGGGGGGCGGGCAAGCTGATCGTGCTTGGGTGATCAGACTGACCGTTCGCGAGCAGCCAAGCTGATCGATCTCGGGGCGGGCAGTTGGGGTGCCACCAATGGCGACACTGTCGAGGATGGCCTCGGTCTCCCCGAGGAGGCGATGGGCGAGGTGCGCCTTTGCGCCGAATGCGCCGAATGGAGACGGGAGCTCGGTGGTGGCGGGTCCGTTCGGCAAGGTCCCGAACATGGAGGGTCGAGATGGGTGGTGCTGGACGGTGCGGCGCTGTTGGCAGGGCCACCGGATGAGCCGCCGGAGCGATCGGTGCTCTGCTGGGCGGAGACCGTGCGCGACGCGGACGAGACCCGAGGTTGTCACGAAATGTGCATGGGGGGGCGGTGCGCGCCGCACGTCGGGGCCACGGAGGCCGTCCTCCGGCGCGTGGAGGGGACATGACAGCACCAGTTGCGAGGCTCCCAGACAAGGCCTACATGATCACAAGGCGTTGCGAGCGACGAGAGTTCCGGCTGCGGCCGGACGAAGAGATGAAGGCGGCCATCGCGGTCGTGATGGCCGACGCCTGCGAGCGATACGGGGTCGTTCTGATTGCGCTCGTGGTGATGAGCAACCACTACCACGCGGTGGTCTACGACGAGAGCGGCCTGGTCTCGGAGTGGATGCGTGATGTCCACGCGCAGATCGCGAGGTTCGGCAACGTCCTCCATGGGGGGCGGTCGCACTTCTGGGACGCGCAGGAAGGCAACGCGGTCGAGCTCGAGGGGCTCCAGACCATCGCGGATGCTGTGGGATATGTGATTGCGAACCCGGTGGCCGCAGGCCTGGTCGCGAGCCCTACGGCGTGGCCCGGTCTCAAGACCCGCGTTGAGGACATCGGAACGGGACGCGGCCCCCGCTTCGAGCGCCCAGCGCGCTTCTTCAAGAGTGGCGGGCCGGTGTCCGTGGCGGCGAGGCTGACCTGCAGCGCGCCGCCTGGGGTCGATGTCGAACGATTCCGGAGCATGGCTGCGGCCGCCACCAGACGCGCCGTCGGGGCCGCCCGCAAGCGAGTCGTAGAAGACGGACGTGGTTTCCTCGGTGCTCCCGCCGTCGAGGCCCAAGGTCCCTTCGACCGCCCGTCGACGGATGAGCCGAACCCCGGCGGCCTTCGAGCGAAGTACCGGCGCCGGTTCGCTGGGCCCGACGATGAGGCGACTCGGGCGATGGTGGAGCGTGCGCGCGCGTTTCGCAGCGACTACGCTCGGGCCCGAGCGCGCCTGCAGAACGGCCGACGGGACGTCGTCTTTCCGCGGGGAACCCACCGCCTTTGGCTCTACTTCGGTGTCGAGCGCGAGCCCCCGCCGGCGCTGCGAGCGGCGGCCTGACACTCTGCGCGGCTACTGTCCTCGTAGTTCTTGATCCCACGGTCCGTGCGGGCGCCTCCGCCGCCGAGGTGTGGACGGCTGACCCCACGAAGGGCACTATCGACCCCACCAGCTCCCCGCTCTTGCCTTTCCTCCGGAGGTGGGTTGCTCGCGTGCTGCCCGTCCTTCGGGGCGGGGGGCGTCGTGCGTGCTGCCCTTCCTTCGGGGAGGGGGGCGTCGTGCGTGTCGGCCCTTCCTTCGGGGAGGGGGGCGTCGTGTCGGCCCTTCCTTCGTGTCGGCCCTTCCTTCGGGGAGGGGGGCGTCGTGTTCCCCTGTC
>PDWJ01001980.1_pt1 | contig 25284 bp, 23 predicted proteins | sample 1430881 | NCBI WGS metagenome assembly PDWJ01 (sample SAMN01162460, study PRJNA174530) | Oral metagenome, whole genome shotgun sequencing project. | biome: Marine environment; feature: Marine mammal; material: Swab sample of the gingival sulcus; isolation source: swab sample of gingival sulcus...
TATGGTATGCTTTGTAAGCTACAAGAACTATTTAAGCTCTACTTCTGCTCCAGCTTCTACCAATTTGTCTCTCATTTTTTCTGCTTCCTCTTTTGGAACGCCAGCTTTTACAGTTTGAGGAGCACCGTCTACTAGGTCTTTTGCTTCTTTTAGACCAAGGTCAGTTACTTCACGAACCGCTTTAATAACAGCGATTTTCTTAGCGCCGGCATTGTTAAGAACAACGTCGAACTCTGACTTCTCTTCTCCTCCACCTGCTGCTCCGCCTGCTGCTGCAGCGCCTACTACAACCGGTGCTGATGCGCTTACGCCAAACTCTTCTTCGCAAGCTTCTACAAGTTCCTTGATTTCAAGGATTGACATACCTTTCAGTGCTTCAATAATTTGATCTTTATTCATACAAATACCCTCCTATGCGGCTTCTTCTTTTTCTTTTTCTTCAATGATATTCGCAAGTAAATATGCGAAATTTGATACCGGTGCCTTGATGCTTCCAAGGAACCTTCCGATAAGCTCTTCTCTTGATGGAAGCTCTGCAATCTCAAGCATTTTGTCTAGATTGTAGAACTCACCCTCTACCACACCACATCGAAGTTCAAGATTGGGGTGCGATTTTGCAAATTCCTTCGCAACTTTTGCAGGTGTAACAGCGTCTTCTACGCCAAATGCGATGGCATTAGGACCTACAAGTTCGTTTGTAAGCGATTCGAACTCAGTTTCTTTAATAGCGATTTTAACAAGATTGTTCTTATATACTTTAAATACAACGCCGGCTTCTCTAAACTTCGCACGAAGTTCCGTTGCCTCATCGGCAGTCAGTCCACGATAATCGACTAGAACTGCAGACTTCGCGCCGTCAAAATTCTCTTTAATAAGCTCAACCGTCGCTTTTTTTGATTCTAAACTCGCCATACAACCTCCTTTCCAATAAATTAGCCTCCATGCACCAAGACAAAGAGGCTAAGGCCATTCCTCGGCAGGACATTAAGGCATACGCCACCTGCTGTCTTCGGTGTATTTTATTCAGTTGTTATTCCAAGAACCGCTACGATAAGCGCTGCGATTCTCGTTTTGGACGACGACCAATACGAATATGGACGCACTATCCGAGTTTTGCAGTATTCAGTGCAATTCCGGGACCCATGGTGCTACTTAGCGTGACACTTCGCAGGTAGGTTCCCTTCGCTGCTGACGGTTTTGCTTTGTTAATCGCATCAATTAGCGTATGGAAGTTTTGCGTAAGCTTTTCTTCATCAAACGACGCTTTTCCAATCGATACGTGGACAATATTCGATTTGTCCAATCGATACTCAACCTTACCAGCTTTAATCTCATTGACCGCTTTCTCTATTTCAAAAGTAACGGTACCTGATTTCGGGTTTGGCATAAGACCTTTTGGTCCCAGTACCTTACCGAGACGCCCGAGCTGTCCCATCATATCAGGTGTCGCTACGATTACGTCATAGTCAAACCAGTTCTCTTTTTGGATTCTCTGAATCATGTCATCCGATCCTGCGAAATCAGCGCCAGCCTTTAAAGCCTCCTCGGCTTTTTCGCCCTTCGCAATAACGAGAACTCTCTTCGTCTTACCAGTTCCATGAGGTAGCACAATCGCTCCTCGGATTTGCTGGTCAGCGTGTCTGCCGTCAACACCCAACTTGATGTGAATCTCAATCGTCTCATCAAATTTCGCTTTGGCAGTTTCTTTTACAAGCTTCACCGCTTCTTCTACATCGTAAAGTTTTCCACTTTCGATAAGAGAAGAGGCTGTGCTGTAACGCTTGCCTTTGTTTTTCATCTTTCCTCCTGTGGTATAACGGATATCCTCCCACTTGGGATATCAGATGGTCTCTTAGTCTTCGACGACTATTCCCATGCTCTTAGCCGTACCTTCGATCATGCTGACCGCTGCTTCGATTGAACCAGCATTAAGGTCTGCCATCTTTAGTTCGGCGATTTCCTTTAGCTTCGCTCTCTTAACTGTAGCGACCTTCACTTTATTCGGCTCGCCACTTCCACCTTGAATACCAGCTGCCTTGATAAGCAAGTTTGCTGCTGGCGGTGTCTTTGTGATAAAAGAGTAAGACTTGTCTTGGTACACGGTAATAACTACAGGTATAACCATTCCCTCTTGGCCAGCAGTCTTCGCATTAAATTCTTTTACGAACTGCATAATGTTAATACCTTGAGGTCCAAGGGCTGTACCTACTGGAGGGGCTGGTGTAGCCTTACCAGCAGGAATCTGAAGTTTTACCATTCCGGTAACTTTCTTTGCCATTGTTCACTTCCTACTTCTTTATTTTTGTAACTGCACTAAACTCAAGCTCGGCTGTAGCATTGTTTAGAGCAGATATCAGCACTTTTAACATTTGTCTCTCAGGATAAATCTCTGCGACAAAACCGGTCACGCCTCGCGTATTTCGAACGAGGAACCACGTCTTGTCATTGTGAATCATTTTTACAAATACGTACCCCGGAAAAATGATGCGATCACGAACGGACTTTACAACATCAGAATCTGATTTATTGTCCTTCTTCGCCTTTTTTTTGGAGGATGCATTCTTTACTGTCACAATTTTTTGAGTAGGAACATTAACCTTTAGGACTTCATTTTCCATCCCCTTGCTTTCTACAATTTTTTCGATGCTGCTCTTTACTTTTTTCTCGTGACCGGAGTAGGTATGCACAACATACCACTTTGCTTCACTGTTCGGATCGTCATCTATGTCAAACACACAGTCATCACTGCTGTCCTCATACGATACGGACAACAGGGAATCATCCTCCTGTTCCAACATATCTTTTTCTTCAAACATAGTCATCCTACACAAACAGGCTAAACAAAGCCTTAAAGCCAAAATCGAACAATCCGATTACAACCGCTGAAAATAAACACATCACAAAGACTACAGTGGTGTAATTCATGACTTCCTTCTTGGTAGGCCACGACGTTTTTCGAAGCTCGCTACGAACGTTTTTAAAGTAACTAGATTTCTTCTCTGTCTTAGTATTCGCTGCCATACCTACCTACTTTGTTTCCTTGTGCATTGTATGCTTTTTACAAACTCTGCAATACTTTTTCATTTCAATTCTGTCAGGATCATTTCTCTTATTCTTTGCGGTGCTGTAATTTCTGTTCTTACAGTCCTGACAAGCCATTGTGATAGTAACTCTCATACTTCCTCCTTGCTATCTTCCGTAATATAACAAACGCACAGAATATAATAGCACCTTTTAACCTATCTGTCAACCGCGCTAGTTCTTCCGTTCGTGATTCTATTTTACACTCTCTGCCAAGAAAACGATTTATCTTTTCTTCCCATAAATTCGTCTCCATACAAAAATAACCTCCGCAGAGATATGACTACGTTATTCTACCAAAAAATAAACCCAATAGCAAGACATCCATTAAGATTGAATTAATTAAAAATATTAACTTATTGTAAACTAAAAAAGAACATCTTTATTCGATGTGAAAACCTTCTGTTACTTTTCCTCTGAACATTCCCAAAGCACTTATTTCAAACGCTTCAAAATGCTATAATAAACAAAGGTGAATTGCGCACGTCAACGCAATGAACGACGGAGGATTCTTTTGAAAAACAGCAAAAAAATATACCGCTTTATTCAAAAAAACACCCTATTCCTGCTATTCTCCTTATGTCTGATCCTAGGGGTGCTCTTTTTTCTGCGCGCCTTTATGCTGACACCCGATCGACGACTTTTAGTATTCAGTCCTCACACGGTTACACCAAAAGAAATGAAAAACGTCATCCTCCTCCACGAAGAGGAAGACTCCTTAGTAGAAACCCCCGTCACATTACCGGCAAAAGTTGACCCCCACTACCGATACCATTTACAATTCACAGTAGACAAAGGAACGGATCAGCAGTATATCGCAGTCAACACACACTACGCGTTCGTGACCTTAAAACATCACGGCAAAATTCTATACACGGATACCCAAAGTAAAAGTAAAAATAAAATGAAGGTATCAGAGGCATTTAACCTTTTCCCGATTCCGTCACAATTTATCGGCAAAGAACTTACCCTGGAAATCGAATCCTCTCTACCCACCACACGTCCACTGGAAATACCGACCATCCCTATCGCACCGAAACACGAACTACTGGACTACTACACACATCAAGACTGCAAAACCAACTTTTGGGGAGGCACTCTAATCGCCTCCGGGGTACTCCTTTTATTCGCTGCGATATTTTTGTCAAATATCAAACACTCGATACTAAACATCCTTATCATCGCTTTCTTTGCAATTACTACAGGGCTGTACCTTATGACACACACATGGACAATTTACTACCATTTTCAGGACACCGCTTTTATCTACTTTATCGAATACACCTGCTTAATGATACTTACACTGCCCATCTGTCTTCTGTTTTTAAACATCTTCTACGAAAATCATTACGACAACTGGCGAGTCCGTCTGTTTGAAATCATCGCCATTATTATTATCGGCAATACACTTATTCAATACTTCTTGGTAGTAAATGGAATAAGTCAATTTATTCGGATGCAGTCCCTCACCTTTCTCATACTAAGCCTCTCGGCAACTACCTTACTACTATCGATTATTACCGCAGACAAGGACAAAATCCCAAACAAACAATTTGTCGTACTATCCCTTATCCCGATGTCAATTCTGCTGCTAAAGACACTGTTTGACTACTTCAATGACTACCAAGTAAAAAACATTGAAGGTATTATCATTTCACTTATTTTCTTTTTGGTAATTCACTTTTTTCTAGCAATTCAACGATATTCGAAAAAATACAACGAAGACATTGAACAAAAAATATATTCCGAACTGGCGTATACCGACCTGCTGACAAAAACAAAAAACAGAAATGCATTTGAAGAAGAAGTAGAAAAAATAAAAAAAGGAACCCAAGCATTCCGGACCTTCTACCTTTTTATGCTTGACATCAATGATCTAAAACTCATCAATAACACCTATGGTCACAAAGAAGGTGATTTATACCTCGAAAAAACAGGCAATATCCTACACTTCATCAAGACACATTTTAACAACACCGAAGCGTATCGGTACGCTAGCGACGAATTTGTCGTCATCGCTTACAATAAAACAGAAGAAGATGCCATCCGCATCATCCGAAGCATCGAAAATTTTTCAAAACACTACAAGGGCAATCACCAAATCCCTCTCAGCATCGCAATCGGTTACGGTTCCATGCAATCATCAAAAAAAACCGATTTTTCAACTATTATGCAAGCAGCGAACAATAATATGTACAAGGATAAAGTAGACAAAAAAAACAAAGGATCTGTCGATGAAACGAAGATTATTTAAAAAGCAAATACATTTTATTTATTTTATTTTAATCGTGCTTGTATGCAGCATCACAATCAGCACGTTTTTATTGCTTCCAAAATCACATCTTTCCTCGCACCATGATCCAATTCGCCGTATCGAAATAAAAAAGAACATCACCGTAGTCAATTCCGACACAGGCGAATCACAAACGGTAGACCTTCCTGTGAAACTCCCCCTCGGCAATTACCACTACTCTTTTATCCCGACAAACGACTCTGCCGAAAAAGAACTATACCTCTACATAGAAGGAAACTACAGCACGTTTACCATGGAATGTGGGGACGATGTGATATACCACTACGAACCTCTCGATACCAATGTGGTATCTTCCGGAGGAATTTTTATCCGTGTCATTAAAATCCCTCGAAAATACTACGGAAAAAAAATTCGCCTTTCCTTCCACCCTATCGTCGATTCTCTATATGGCATTCACATTCCAATGGCAGCTCTGGGAACGCGAGAAGAACTCATCATGAATCATCCCAACAAAAACATTCCGCTTTTTATAATAAACTTCCTTATGTTCATTTTTAGCATAGAAAGTTTTTTCATCCTTCTCTACCTAGTTATTTCAAAAAAAATACCTCTTCTAACACTTATGATTCCGTTATTCGCTTTTTGTAACGCTGCATACCTCATCATCCGAACCCCTTCCTCCTACATGATGCTAGGAAAAGGCGCCGTGCTATACATTGGAGAATACTTACTATTTATGATTCTACCAATCACTTGCGCAGTATTCTTTAGCAGCACATTTAAACAAGAAGAACGAAAAGGCTGGCAGGTTAAATCCTACCTATTTCTCAGCTATGCAATGATAATTAATATGCTGATGCAAATGCTTTTAACCTTTCTAGGTGTCAGCGAATTTATGGCAATGCAAAAAACAACGCTTTACTTAATGATGCTGTTCTTTCTCTCCATGTTACTGCTGCAATTTTCAAAAAAGAACCAACACCACAAACATCCTACATTAATGCTATCGATGATTACGCTATTTTTTACCTTTGCAATCAGTATGGCAGACTACGCTTTCACATCACAAATTCACTATACGGCGCTCATCGGTTTTTCCGGATTTATCTTCCTACTATTCCAAGTATGGGTAGGGTTGACAATCTATGTCAATCGCTACCGCACAATCCACATAAAGAAAATCTACAAAAAGATCGTCTTTCGCGATACGTTGACAACACTGAAAAATCTTCCTGCATTAAAGCAGGATATTGAAAAACTCAAAAAGAAAATAAACACCAAAATAACCATTGTATTAATCGACTTAAACAATCTAAAAATTATTAACAACACCTGCGGGCATAAAACAGGGGATGACTTAATAAAAATGACCGCAAATATCCTTCTGGGCGTTGAAAATAACTTCCCCAAAACAAACGCGTATCGAATTAGCGGCAATGAATTTATTCTGATCAGTCTAGGCGCACAAAACGAAACAAGCGAAGACATCGAACGGTATATTCGGAACGAAGTACGAAAAATAAAAAAATCAAATATGAGTTTACCTTTTCATTTATCTATCAAAGTTTCGACAGCTCTAATTTCACGTGATTTCAAGATTGACACGCTAGTACAAAAAAACGAATCCAACGACGCACGCTCACAAACAATATAAATATTTTTAAATTGTAAATTATTATGCTATTATTTAAAAGGAGTGCGCTAAAAGATTTTATGCCATATAAAACAAAGGATAAAACAAAAGATAAAACAAGAAAAATTTTGAACAAAAAACAAGCGACCACCAAGTATGGACTCTTGGTAGGATTTATTTTTTGTGTCCTTCTCATGACTTTATTTTTAGTGTATACCTATCTTAACACTCCGAACAGAAAAAACGAGATATTCCACCCCACAGCAACACCCGTAAAAGAAATCACCGGTATCACCCTGAAAACCAAAGAAGCCAACACTGCCGATAAATCCATTTCGTTACCGGTAAAACTCGACCCTTCACAGGATTACACCTTTCATTTTCAGGTCCCACGAGGAGAAGAACAACAATACCTTGCCATCAGTCTTCACTACGCACTGATCAGTGTGCTATGCGAAGACAAAGTATTCTATACGAACAGCGGAACAGATCCCTTGTTTTCGGATCGTATTCCTATAGTCGAAAACTTAATTCCCATTCCCTCGGAGTACCTTGACAAGGAACTTACCTTAAAGTGCAGATCAAGTATCGACAGCCAACGAAAAATTAAGATTCCAACCATACTGGTGGGATCAAAACACGGGATTATTGAACACTACATTAAATCGGATAGTCGCAGTATCTTCTCAGCAATTTTTTTGATTATACTGAGCATACTACTCGTCCTGTTCGCCATCTTTTTAGGAATTATCAAACATTCTTTTCAAAATATTCTGGCGATGGCTCTTTTTGCATTCATGGCGGGAATTTACGTCCTGTCAAGAACATGGAGCATGTGGTACTACATTGCGAATGCAAGACTATCTGTTTTTTTAGAATACGCAGTATTTATGGCAATGCCGGTTCCAACATTTCTACTCTTTCTCAATATATTTTATGAAAACCACTATAAAAACTGGCGAGTCAATGCTTTTGAAATCTTCACCGTACTGATAATAATAAACCTCTCCATTCAATCCTTGCTGGTCATTTTAAAAATCACAGAATTCGTCCTTATGCAGCAGATTACGCATGGGATTATCATCAGCTCGATAATTTTTATGATTATTTCGATACTGACAATAAAAAGCGATAAAATAAAAGTAAAAAAGCAATTGGTATTTTCGATTCTTCCTCTTTTATTTAGCGCAATTTTCACAATGACAATCTACTATATCAGTTTCAGAATATCCTATGTAATTCCAATTATCCTTTCCTTTATCGCCTTTCTTCTGGTTCATTTTATTATCACAATCAAACAATTCCTTCACGAATACAACGATAGTATTGAACACAAATTCTATTCCGAACTAGCATATACCGACCTACTGACAAACACCAAGAATAGAAACGCTTTTGAAAAAGAAGGAAAGAAAATAAAAGAAGGAACAAAAGAATATCATAATTTCTGTTTGTTTGTCCTCGATATGAACCATTTAAAATACATTAATGACAATTTCGGGCACACCGAAGGAGACTGCTACCTAAAAGAAATTGGAAACATTCTCCTCCATCTGGAAAAAAGGTTCAAAAACATTCTTGCTTACCGATATGCAGGAGATGAATTTATTATCATTAACTACGAGAGCGACAAAAAACAAATTAACAAAATACTAGAGATCATCGCTAGACAATCCAAAAAATTTACAGGACATTACAATTTTGAATTAAGCATTGCCGCCGGTTACAAGTATACAGAAAAAACAAAGACCCTCGATTTTAATGCAATATTGAATATTGCCGAACAAGAAATGTACAAAAATAAAAGATCAATTAAAAGAATCGATAGGGGGGCTTATGAGCAATAAAAACATTAGAAAAAAACGATTCTTTTACCTCGTGTTAATCGTAACTACGCTATTGATTTTTAGCGGAGCTATCATTCTATCATTGATCACAACAACTTACAAAAACAACGAGGAAAACGAATCTACCATTATCCAGTTCAAGAACAATGTAGAAATCGTGAATACCTCAACAGGGGAAAAAGAACTCGTAAATCTTCCCAAAAAAATGCCGTCCGGCGAATATGCTCTCTTTATCACACTACCTGAACAAACGCCCCCCGAGCCCTATATCTACATTAACGGAAAGTACCTCGCCTTTAGCGCTTCTTGTAACGGGGAGGTGTTTTATGACTACACACCTCAAGATACAAATATTATAAAATCCGGTGGAATATTTGTCCGAATTTTCAAAATTCCCGACAACTACCTAGACAAAAAAATAAAATTAAGTTTTCGACCGGCATTTGACTCTTCCTATGGGGTAAAAATACCATGCGTTTACATTGGTTCAAAAAATAATATTTTAATAAACAACCCTGAAAAAAGCATTCCGGTTTTCCTCTATGTCGTCTTTATGATCGTCTTTAGTGTTGTCAGCTTTATCATTCTATTAATCCTTATTATTAACAAAAAAATCGGTTTTGAAATACTCCTAGTTCCGTTTTTTTCTCTTATCAGTGCGGGATACCTTGTCGCACCAACACCGCCTTTATACATAGTAACCGGTAAAGGTGTTTTTCTCTACACGATGGAATATACCTTATTTATGTTACAACCGTTATGCATTGCCTTATTTGTTCTAAGTATTTTTAAATTCAATAAGACGACCAATCGAAAAAAGAGGATGATTCGCATCACTAGCTACATTCTCATGCTAAATTTAATTTTACAGATCATAACCACCTATTTCGGCATCATTGAATTTATGGAAATGAAAAAATTCACCTATGCCTCCATGCTATTCTTAGCCATTACCTTACTACTACTAACTTTCTCAAAAAATAGTAAAGAAAAAAGAAATATACCTACCACGATGATGATTTTCATTATATCGGTAACCTTTATCATTGGGTTAATTGATTTTACATTCTTCTCACGCGTTCAAAGCGGGTATGTAATGACAATTCCTTCCATTGTGTTTATCCTTCTTCAACTGTGGATAGCAATAACCACCTACTCGAAAAACTTCCGCGAACTTTCCAAAATACAAATTTACAAGGAACTGGCTTTTCGAGATCCTTTAACAAGACTCTTTAACCGAAATGCGATTGAACGCGATTTAGCCGCAATTAATAAAGAAAACGGCGGCACATTACTACTTATGATTATCGACATCAATAACCTAAAATTTATCAATAATTCCCAAGACCATCAGACAAACAATCATATCATTCGAGCAACAGGAGATATTTTAAGAAATACAAAAGACTCCCTATATGATCTCCGAGCATATCGAATCGGCGATGATGAATTTGCAATTCTGTGCATCAATCCGAAAAAAAATTATGAACATACCATAAGAAATCATATTGAAAGCGAAATTACTCATTTAAAAAAATCAGAACCGGATTTAGCACTCAGTATTGCAATAGGGACAACAACAGTCGATATTTCTCCCAGTTTCAACCCCAAAGAACTCGCAATACAAGCAGATAAAAATATGTACAACAACAAAAAGACGAAAAAAATCGAACTGTAAAAGCTCGCCAAACTGGAGTTCCTTTCTGTACTTTAAACTACTAATTACCAGGGTATCGTTTTCTCAGACGAATAATAGCTTGATCGCCGTCTTCCAAAGGATTTAAAAAACTTGCCGGTTTGTCATTCAGGAGGATTTCAAGTTTTTTGTCGCCAATTTGTTCCAACCCGATGTTGGCATTGTCGAAACCAATAATATCGAACAAGTCAACAAAGACTGTTCCGTCGAGCACCGTGTACGATGTCCCGTTGACAAAAACTTCGATTTTCGCAGCATGTTCTTCAGCTTCTTTCTGTTCTTTTTCTTCTTTCTTCGTCGTCATAAGGGCGATATTTTTTTCTTCTCGTTTGGCAATTTCATACCGCGCGCCGAGTACAACCTTGTCATCCTTCTCTTGGGAAACGCCGTTAAGACGAAGGTCAAACCGGACTAAATCAATCTCCGCGCGCCGGGCGAGGTCAGCGATTGTTTTCGCACCTTTTAAAACGACTTCATCACCGTCTTTCAAGACATAGTCGTCCGTTCGATTAACCCCACCGACCGCAATATAGTCGACCACTTTCACCTCGGCATCGCCCACATAACACACACGCTCGTCCTTGACAAACTCCCCGAGGCGCATCACGCGCTTCTCACCGGCACTTGCCGGTATAACGACAATCTGGTCTTTGTGAAAAATCGCCGCATCGAGGCTCGCAGACTGCCCGTTGACCAAAATGTGCGCGGGTTCGCCGAACTCGCCGCGCAGTTCGTGTTCTTCTCCATCGACCGTGACAAAAATACTCTCTCCTCGCTCGGAAAGCAAGCTGCGAGCATTGTACCCCGAAAGCAGAAGCGCGTCGGACAGCTGGACGTTCTTGGTATTAAAGATACGAATGGTCGTTCCGGATACGGTCACTTGTAGGAAATCGTGGTCCCGTTCCTCGACAGCTGTCACACCGATGCCGACCGGCGTGATAAACGCCGGTCCCTTCGGTGGATGCGCCTGATAGGTAATCATGTCAACTTGTTCCATGGTCTTAATCGCGACACGTTCAAGTGACAGGCCGAGCTTTTTACTGAGTTGTTCACGGATTCCCTTAAACCGGGAGCCTCCTCCCAACAAAAATATCGCCGCCGGCGCCTTTCCGTTTAACGTCAAAATATTATCCGCTATTTTCTGCGTAAGTTCTTCCACCACTTCACTCGCCTTGCCCACGAGTTCCTCCGATAGTACCTCATGAGGAAGCCCCAGTACATCGGTATAACTGAGACTATCGTTAAAACTACTGTTAATTTTCAGTTCATCCGCCGCATGAAATTCCATTAGATACTCTTTGGCGAGCACCTCGGTAATACTATCACCTGCCATGGGCACCATACCGTAGGAATGAATCGTGCCGTCTTTTGAAATCGCAATATCCGACGTCCCCGCCCCAATATCGACCAAGGCTAAATTGAGCATACGAAGTTTTTTTGGAATCGCGACATTCATTGCGGCGATCGGCTCAAGCGTCAAGTTAAACACATCAAGCCCCACCCTCGACAGTACCGTGTACAAACTATCCACGACAATGTGCGGAAGAAAGGTCGCGATAATATCAACAGCAAGCTTATTTCCTCGATGCCCTAAAGGATTTAAAATAAAGGAATCGTCCAAGCGATACTCGATAATTGAGTGACCGACCGTGTAGTAGTCCTCACCGGACAGCGAAACACGATCTCCCTCAACGGCCTCAGGCGCGGTCTGGACATCGACATTGATTTGTCGCTGTGCCTCTTGCACTGCCAACATCTGCAAAGTGTCGGTTACTTCTTTGTCAATTTCCTTCGTAATGTCAAGCTCAATCTCCGCAGAGGCGCGAGTCGTCATCAGCGTACGACCTGCCGCAGCAATCGCCGCCTGCTGAATCTCTCCGTTTCGCTCCTTCAGTGCGTCAACCACCTCACCTACCACATTGGCAACCTTGTCAATATCATGTATTTGACCATCCAGCATTGCCCGTTCAGTATGCTCCACAATCTCATAATCCACGATACAGTACTTGTCATTTTCCGGCTTTATCAGCACACCGACAACACTTCTCGTTCCAATATCCAATGCTAGTAGTTGGTCTTTCGGCATTTCCATAGTAACTCCAAACCTCTGTATTTTATCTTTTTATTGTATTCGTTTCCGTTCCGCCCGCTAAACGGAGGGGTCCCAGCGTCCGCAAAAAACCAGCGCCGCCTTATCGTCTTCTTTCACCACAGGTTGAATCCAAATGCGGATACCTTGCTTACAAAAAATCCCCTGTTCGAAAGGAAGTGCAGCAGCCAGAAACCCTACAGGACTCACAGTCCGGCTTCCTCGCCTTGCAGACATATCGCCCATGAAAAATAAGCAAGTGATGCAGTTTACTCCAATACTTCTTAGGGTAGGCTTTCTGCAGTGCCTGTTCGACGGCGAGAACGGTCGTTCCCTTCGCAATACCGATTCTCCTTGAAACACGGAATACATGGGTATCGACCGCAATCGCGGGAATGCCAAAACCGACGGATAAAACCACATTCGCAGTCTTTCGACTCACGCCCGCCAGTTCCAAAAGCGCCTCGTAATCACTCGGCACATCACCTTCGTACTCTGTCGCTAAAACGGTCGCCGTCTGCTTAATATACTTTGCTTTATTCTTGTACAAGCCACAAGTCTTAATCAATTCCTCAATTTCCGCTATCGGCATCTTTGACAGCGCCTCCGCCGTCGGTGCAACAGCAAACAATTCTTTTGTTACCTTGTTCACCCGTTTATCCGTACACTGTGCAGAAAGAATAACCGCAATAATAAGCTGAAACCGCGATTCAAAGACGAGTTCCGGTTTCGCATCCGGATGTTGCTCCAGTAATTGTTCATAGACATGCTGATTTTTTTTTGTCATTTTTTAATTACTCGTCTGTTTGTACATTAAATGCCACCATATCCGAAAATACTTCGAACCTCGGAATCACGGTCGTACTTCTTCAAGTTTCGCCTCGCCTCTTCGATGAGTTGATACAAATTCCCACCGCGCTTGGAAATTCCCCACTCGACTTCCAGTCCCTCCGGCACTCTCCGATTGGTTCGGTGAATGTGAATATTATTAATCGGAGAACGGGTAAATACTAGAAATTCATCATCATAAGGGCGATATATTTTCTCATTGTACATGGAAAAATTTTCTCGAATCGCTTGTGACATCGTCTTGACAACTTCTTCAAATACCAAAAACCCTTTTTTTTGAACAAATCTCTTGTAGTCGACAATTTTCATCATGACAACGCGATAACTTTCTTCTTCCTGATGTTCATTAATAAAATCGTCAAGCAGACGATAATTGTGAAGACCACTCATAAAATCCTTCGTGCGATAATCTTTATCCTTTCGTCGAAGTCCCTTAATTTCATGAACATTATCAGCAAGAACAAGTAAATCTCCTGAGTCCAACATGGTGGCAACTACTTCAAAAACAACATTTTCATGATGAATTCGGAACTCCAATTCACGATACTGTTGGTAATTCTTCATCAAATTATCATAGAGATTCAGTTCGTGATTAACAATCAGCGGAACAATGCTATCGCCTTCATGTAAACCGCTAAATTGAATAAAAAAAGGACTGGCAGACACAATCGTATCCTGCTTATTCAGCACAAAGACAAACTGTCTTAAATTATCCATCAGGTAGTGGTATTGTTCAACAGAAGCTCGCATTTTATTGATAAGCAATTTATTCATCGTCACATCGCGAAGAAATCCTCGCTCCTTAATTTCACCATTTTCGTCGACATCGTGAAGAAGCGACTCCTCCACCCAACGAATTTCACCATTAGAACACAAAACACGATATGTCAAAACAGACACCGTATTGTCTTTCGTCGTTTGCTTTCGAGTGGAATACAGCTCCTTTATCACCCGCTCTCGATCGCCCTCGTACACAAAATTCCAGTAATCCTTAAATTTACCGGTATAAAAATCTTCCGGTCGATAGCCGAACTGAGAAATATTATCAGAAATATAGTGTGCGCTAACCCCCGGCATAGTAGACCACTTTATAATAACCACACCACTTCTATCCATTAATTCAATCGCTTCTTTTGCGTCTATCATCCGTCCTCCCACAGGTAAATTATACCATAAACCGAAAGGCGGATTGTTAATAAATAAAAAAACCTCTTTCTCACCTTGTAAGTGTTCTTTTTTTTGTTTATAATTTGATGGAGATCAACATTTGATTTGCCTCACCCTAAGGGGAGGTTTTCATTTGTTTTCTCATTTGAAGACTATCTTAGGAGTACATTTTGAACAGAAAATCGACAATTCATTATATAAAATCATTGGACGGCATTCGTGCATTGGCAATGCTCGGTGTCATGTTTTTTCACTTATTGCCAACAAAAGTAGAAGGCGGCTACCTAGGGGTTGTGACATTTTTTGTCCTGGCCGGATTTCTTTCGACCCGAACGGTCATATTCTCGGAACACAAGAGAAATTTTACGCGATCACTCCGTAGTTTTGTCCAAAAAATTCGAAAGCTACTGCCGGAACTGATTGCGATGATTTTCATCACCATACTAATCATGTTTTTTACCCTCAGCGAGTACCTGCCTGATGTGCGTTCTCAAGCGATTTCGTCTGTTTTCTGCATCAACAACATTGTTCAAATGATAAACGGTGAATCCTACTTCGAGGCGATGGCAACCTTAAAACCCTTTACTCACATTTGGGCGCTAAGCATGGAATTTCAGTTCTACCTCCTATTCGCGCTGTCTATCAGCGCATTGTATCGATCCGAAAAGAAGAAAAAATGGCTTTACTTACTCTGCGGCGTAACCATTTTTTCCCTTCTTGTCATCAATCTGACATACCAACAAAACGCGGACAACACAAAAGTTTACTACAATACATTAGCTCGACTGTCTTCCTTTAGCATCGGCGGAATTGGCGCCTTCTTCTTCGCCACAAAGGAACAAAGCATAAAAAACGGAAGTTACCCAACATCGATAGCAATTCTTGTAACGATTGGAATCAGTATTTATAGCTTCCTGTTCGGTGGCATATCCGAATTTATTTATCGCTACGGCTTCCTTCTCTACAGTCTGCTGTCACTCGGAACAATCTACCTTGTCAGTACAAAAAACACACCGATAAGCGAATTCCTCGGCAGCGATATTTTTCGCGCCATCGCCAGAAGAAGTTACTCCATCTATATTTGGCATTTTCCTGTATTTAAACTATACGAAAAACTTATGTGGCGAAGCCAAGTCCCGTCATTCCTCTCCCTGCTAATGGAATTTTCCCTCGCTCTCCTAGTCGCCGAATTGGCATACACCGTTTTTAGAAAACTACAAAAAGAAAAAAGGACTCGTCAAACAAAACATCGTGTTGCCCTACTTGCAACAGCTATCCTTATCATCCTCCCTTACAAACCACATGGCGTAGGGGTTGAAAAATACAGAATGCTGTCCGAACTGCGAATGGGTATCGGTGGTGCTGACATTGAAATCGGAAGGAGCAAAAACGAAGACAAGGACTACCTTGAACAACGTGCTGGTCAAATAATGGACATACCGACGAGCGATCAAGAACGGGAAAGCAGTGAATCTACGACAACAGATACAAGCCCATCTACCGAAGCTTCCTCTACCACTACCGTCCCAAAATCCAGCGAAGAACCGGAACCCTCTTCCGTGACAACTACCAGCACCTCAAACACGGAAGTCTCTTCCCAAGAGGACACAAGGAATGAAGAGACGACTGAACCAAGCACCGAAACGACAGCCGATACTGCAAACGAAGCAAGTGACAGCACGGAGGACGAAACCATCACAAACGACGTCTTATCATCGACCACATCAAGTACCGAAGCCGGCGATAAAAAAACAGAAGAAACCACCGCGACAGTCACAACAGAACCGACAAGAGAAACAACAGACAATTCATACGAACCAGAATTATTCGTCCCTGCTGTGCCGATTGACAAAATAAAACAAACGACGGAACAAGAAACATCAGACTCTACGAAGTACTCTGATGAACTACTTGAATTTAAAAAAATCTATGATGAGTACAGCGCGATGTTCCCAAATATTCCTATCAGTTTTGACGAATACCTCACTATTCGAGACCGAAAAATCACGCTTGTCGGCGATTCCATTTCTGCGATGATTGCGACTAGATTAGTCGAGTTTTTCCCAAATATCGAAATTTCAGCAAAGAAAAATCGACAATCTTATGAAGCGAACGACTGTTACCTGGCGATGAAAAAAGAAGGTCGAATCGGTGACGTGGTTATTCTGGCACTTGGTGTCAACGGCTCTGTTGACCAAGCAAACTTTGACCTTGTAAGAGATGATATCGGCGTTGGAAAACCGATGATTATCACAAGCATTATCCATTACAACCCGACGATTGAGCAGGATTTGAATGCAGCGGTCTACGACTACGCGAACACCAGAGAAAATATCTACACTATTCAGTGGCACGAAAACTGTAAGAGTCATCCGGAACTACTCTACGATGACGGCGTTCATCCAACCGATGAAGGCTCGATTGCCTATAGCTACCTTATTATGGACGCGGTGTATAGAGCACTCCAAGGACAAACCATCAGCGAATACTAGCGAGTTGACGATAACCCCGAACAGCACATCTTCAACAAATAATCCATACCGACAAAAAACTCGAGCTACTTATGGTTAATGAGAGATAGTAGTGGATAGATTAATGTAAAGTTTACAAAATACTCGAAAAGAACAAACAAGTCGTGTTGAAAATAATGAATAATTAATATATCATAAAAGATGGAACAAAATACATCGAAACTATGTGGAGGTACTATGTATATTAAAACTAATAAAGAAGCCTGCGATGAAATAAAACAGATTCTTGTCGAGCAAGTGGACAAACCGCAATCGGTACGAATCTTTATCGCAGGAATGGCTTGTTCCGGACCGAATTTTGGTCTAGGGCTTGATACACCGAACGAAAACGACTATGAAGAAGTAGTAGAAGGGGTAAAATTCGTCATCGAAAAAGGCATTTACGACACTATGGGTGAAATTCTCATCGAATGGATGGGCAACGGCTATGCGGTTCGTCCGGTAAATCAAGCGCCGTTTGACTGCGGTTCTTGCAGCGCTTGCGGCTAAAATGTCAATGGAGGATATATGGAACTGGGAATTACATTAAAAAAAGAATTTACGGTAGAACAACATATGACCGCAAAATCGCTGGGAAGCGGTGGGCTTGACGTTCTTTCGACCCCTTTTCTTATTGCAAAAATGGAGAATGTCGCGCTATCCAGTGTAAAAGACCGGCTCAGCGAAGACCAAGGCACCGTGGGAACCTATGTCGAGTGTAAACATCTCAAATCAACCCCACTAAACGGCGCCTTTGAGGTCGTCAGTGAACTAACTGCCATCGACCGCAGAGAACTCACCTTTACCGTAAAAGCCTACTACAAAGAGGAATTAATCGGCGAAGGTATCCACAAGCGCTTTATTATCAACAAAAAAAAGTTTATGGATAAAACCGAAAAGAAATAGCTAAACATTTAAAGGAGGATTATCACGACCTACACTATTAATTTAATGTGGGATTGTGAAGCCGGTGTATGGATAGCTACTAGCGAAGATGTCGATGGTCTAGTACTAGAATCCGGCTCTATTGATGGTCTTACCGAGTACAAAAATTTAATTAAATACAAAAAAGTAAAAATCTCGTTAGCAATACTAACGAGATTTTCTGTCTAAGCTCAACACACTTAGATGCTGGCGCATCCTAAGGGACTCGAACCCCTAACCCCCGCCTTAGAAGGGCGATGCTCTATCCAGTTGAGCTAAGGACGCATTGGAGCAGAAGACGGGATTTGAACCCGCGGCCCTCGCCTTGGCAAGGCGATGCTCTACCACTGAGCCACTTCTGCATACCTGGTGGAGGGAGAAGGATTCGAACCTTCGAAGTCGTCGACAACGGATTTACAGTCCGTCCCCTTTGGCCGCTCGGGAACCCCTCCATAAAAATGGAGCCGGCGATGGGACTTGAACCCGCAACCTACTGATTACAAGTCAGTTGCTCTGCCAATTGAGCTACGCCGGCGAATGGCGATCCGGATGGGACTCGAACCCACGACCTCTAGCGTGACAGGCTAGCGTTCTAACCAGCTGAACTACCGGACCAGTGGTGGGAGTAATAGGGCTCGAACCTATGACCCCCTGCTTGTAAGGCAGATGCTCTACCAGCTGAGCTATACTCCCACATTGGTGACCCCTAGGAGAATCGAACTCCTGTTACCACCGTGAAAGGGTGGTGTCTTAACCGCTTGACCAAGGGGCCATACTCATACAAACTACTTCTCAAAATGGCTCCAAGGGAGGGATTCGAACCCTCAACCTATCGGTTAACAGCCGAGTGCTCCACCGTTGAGCTACCTTGGAATAGTTCGTTTGACTACTGGAATATGATAATATATATCACAGGTATTGTCAAGCATATTTTCAAACTTTTTTTGTTTTTTTTGATTTTCACCCCCAAAAAACGAAAACAAAAACCTCAAAACCTAGTTTTTCCAACACTTTCAAAAACTCTTCAGAATTCCTTGTTTTTTTCTGTTTTTTCTACCTACGACATCGCGGCGATTTTTTCATCTGCCCAGTAGGGATTTTGCATAAGTGCTCGACCCACGCCAATACAATCCGCAACCCCGTTTTCCAACAATCTCTCTGCTTGTTCCGGTTCAGTAATCCCACCGGTAAGAACAACCGGTACAGAAACACGCTGTTTTATCGGACGCGTCATCTCTGCAAACCATCCGGCTTCCTTGCTCGTCGGATGGGTAAACCCATTCATGCCACCGGATATGTCAAGCATATCGGCACCTTCTCTCTCACAAAGAACCGCTGCTTCAACGGCTTCTTCCAATGTGCCACCGCCCTCGACGTAGTCACAGCACCCCAATCGCATCGACACAACCATGTCTCCTGCCGCGTCTTTTACTGCACGAAGCACGTCAAGATGCATTCGAATTCGTTTCTCAAAGCTACCACCGTACCGATCCTCTCGTTTATTGGATAGCGGACAGAAAAACTGATTGAGAAGGTAGCCATGTGCTCCGTGAATAACAACCCCGTCAAATCCGGCTTCTCTTGTACGTCGTGCCGCAGAAGCAAATTTCTGAACAATCGTATCAATTTCTTCTGCAGTGAGTGCATGTGGCGTCCCGGCATCCCATGTCCGATTCGGATGCGGCACTGCGCTCGGCGCGAGCAAGTGCTCACTGGATACTTTCTGCACACCTTGTTCCTCGTACTTTCTCGGTTTTCCTGCACTGCCACCATGATTGATTTGAATAAATGCCTTACTGCCATTCCTTTTTAGTAGAAAAGCAAGCCTTTGAAGCCCCTCGACATCCTCATCACTCGCACAAGACAGTTGCCTTGGACTAATCGCCCCTTCTTCGGAAATGTAACTGTGTTCTACCACAATAATTCCGATATTCCCTCCGTTCGCATACTTTCCATAGTACGCTAAAATATCCTCATTCACTTTACCATCCGCGGTCCGCTCTGTGGCAAGTGGTGGAAGGATTAAACGATTTTTCACCTCAATTTTGCCGACATGTATCGGACTATTTAACAATGGGTACATAGTTTCCTCCTATAAAAACATCAAACATTGCCTCTTTATTTTACCATATCGTTTTATCCAATACTCGATAAATCACCTATTTATTAACACGTCAAACTTATTAACACGTCAAGCCTATACTTGCAAAACAAAAAATGCTATAATTGTTAAAATATAAACGAAGGACGAGACGTGATTTATGAAGAAAAATACAGAAAAAAAATCAGAGATACTTCTCACAGAAGAAGATATCCAAAAACGCGTAGCGGAACTGGGACAGACAATCAGTAAAGACTACGAGGGAAAAAACTTACTTGTCATCTCTCTACTGAAAGGAAGTTTTATCTTTACAGCAGATCTTGTTCGAAACATCAGCATGCCCGTACGAATTGAATTTATCACGACATCGACATATGGCGCAAACGAAGAAAGCGCAGGCGAACTAAAAATCACCGACTTACTCGATCTTCCCTTTTCGGAATATGATATCCTGGTTGTTGATGATATCACGGACACCGCGATCACAATGACGGGAGTACTGAAGCATTTTGCCTCAAAAAATCCAAAATCATTAAAAGCCTGTGTCCTATTGGACAAGCCGTCTCGCAGAAAAACCGAATACACGGCGGACTACATCGGGTTTGAAGTGCCAAATGTCTTTATCGTCGGCTATGGATTAAACTACGGTCACCACTACCGAAACGAAAAAAATATCATTCACTTTCTCGACTAAGATCGTATTGTCATACGAAACGAAAAGTAACAATAACACAGTTAGGCGGTACAACATGAGCACAGTAAGTATAGAACAACGAGAACAAGCACTGGAAGGTGTCCGCGATTTTATCAAGGAATGCCGGAAAGAGTTACACCAGATTCCCGAAATCGCAAACAAAGAATTTAAAACACAAGCGTACATCACAGCAAGACTGGATGAAATGAATATCGAGTACGAAACTCACCATACCGGAATTATCGGATTTCTACCGGCAAATGAAATAGCGACGGAAAAGAAAGGTGCCATCGCTTTCCGCGCCGATATGGATGCGCTACCTGTCACCGAACAGACGAGCAATCCTCACCCTTCGACACATGAAGGGATGATGCACGCGTGTGGTCACGATGGTCATATGTCGATGCTGCTTGGACTTGCCAAAATTTTAACCGAGAAGCATTCGATAAGAACACGAGATGTCGTCTTTATCTTCCAACCTGCCGAAGAAAATCCCGGCGGAGCAAAAATACTGGTTGAAACCGGTTTTATGCAGAAGCACAAGGTCAGCGAAGTCTTTGGTATCCACGTGAACTCCGTTGTTCCGGAGGGAAGACTGGCAACCTGTGCCGGTCCCATGATGGCGGACAACACCGTCTTTCGCATCACTATCGACGGCACGAGCTCTCACGCGGCGATGCCACACATGGGAACAGATACCATACTGGCAGCCAGTCACCTGGTCACCCAACTACAACAAATCGTGTCCCGAAATACTGATCCGCACGACACGGCAGTCCTATCCATCGGATTAATTCGAGGCGGCGTCCAACTCAATGTGCTCGCGAAACACACCTACTTGGAAGGAACGATTCGAACCTTTAAAGGAGAGGTTGCGGACAAAGTTTTTAAACGAATGGAAGATATTGCAGCAGGAGTCGCACGAGCTCACAATGTACATATCGGCATTAGCATTACGACAAAGTATCCGGCGGTAGTCAATGACGAACAGCTGGCTGCGGAATTTTTCGAACTCAATGACAATGCAGAACGAATTGAACCACAAATGATAAGCGAAGACTTTTCGGAATACCAAAAAATCGTACCGGGACTGTTTTTCTATGTGGGTACGAAGAACGAAGAAAAGGGCTTGGTACACAGTCTGCACTCGCCGTACTTCGACTTCGTTCCGGATGTTCTAATAAACGGACCCCGCGCCTACTTAAACTTACTGATGAGCCGAGGAGATCTTCGATTCGAGTAATAAAAAAAACAAGATTTTTATAGAAGAAAAACGACGTAATCATATATAATCATAGAGGAAGTATTCGACAATGAGTACTTCCTAAAAATTGAGAAAGAAAGGAAAAAACACCTATGGAACATGTAGACATGAAACATCAGCTACCAAACGAAATAAGCACTAACACAAAGAAACAAAAGAAAAATTACACCTTACGAGGGGCTCTATTTATGCTCATACTGTCGATTGTTTTTTTAACGGCAGGTGGTGCAGCACAACTCTGGGATGCCAACCTTGGAATCCTTATTACGGAATTTATCATCGTTCTCGGAGGATCCCTCCTCTTTGCAGCAACTCAAAAAGTTAATATAAAAGAATTTTTTCGACTAAAACCGGCGAGATTTTCAGTCTTTGTCAAAATGTTTTTTATGAGCTTCTTTATGTTGCCAATTGCCTACTTTCTAAATTTCTCCGTTATGCTCCTAATCGATACATTCGGTACATTAAAGACCCCTAACTTGCCCATCACCGATAATCCATTAGGCATTCTAGGTAGCCTTTTTGTCATCGCGGTATCCGCCGGAATCTGTGAAGAAATGATGTTTCGAGGCGCTCTTTTATCAACCTTCGAAAAACCATTGGGACGAAAAAAAGCGGCAATTCTCTCTGCCGTATTATTTGGTGTTTTTCACTTTAACTTGGGAAATTTAGTATCCCCTATCGCTCTGGGAATCGTCTTCGCGTATGTAACCCACGTCACAGGATCCATTTTCCCGGCAATGTTCGGTCATTTTATGAACAACGGAATTGCCGTTGTCATGGGTTTTATTATAGAACATAACAACCTCTTAAATACTAGGGAGGAGACCCCTGAACTCAATTCTTTAGCACTGGAAATGACGACAGGTCAAATCGTTGTTCAAGTGATCATCCTTTTGTTAATTGTTACTACCTGTATTTTTATCGTTCGAGCGTTTCTAAAATCGATCAAAAAATCCTACCCGAAAAGACCAAGCGACCTACTAGAAGACCAATCAGAACAAGTAGACGAACGACTGGACTATATGACAACCGACTACACAATATGGCAAAGACATAACGGCAAAATTAGCGTAAGCGCAGGAATTATCTTCGCGATTGTCGGAATCGCCTATGTCGTCTTATCATACATTACATTCTTTTCGCCTAGTACGAAGTAGCCTACATGCTACACAGCGACAAAAACACATAGAATGAGAAGACCCGATTCTATCAGTAGGGAACGACTAGCCGACCGAAAACTAAAAAAGAAAAACAGAGGTGCTATGGATAAATTAATCACAGGAATATCAAAAAATAAAGAAGTTCGCATTTACTTCGCGAACACCACTGAGACGGTAGAAAAGCTACGGAAACTACATGATGCCTCGCCTATGTCGACAATGATACTCGGACGAATGGCGACAGCGGCTCTTATCATGGGAATGATGAGCAAAATAGATGACGAGATCGTCAGCATTCAAATTAACGGCAGCACTCATATGAAGCAAGCCATTGCCATTGCCGATACCAAAGGAAATGTGAAAGTCTCCTCAAAGTACACGAAACTCCCCTCTCTCTACAATAATCGAGGGGCTCTTGATGTGCCTCAAGCAATCGGCGGAGGTACACTATTCGTCATTCACGACTACGGGAAAGGAGAACCTTTTGTCGGACAAGTTCAAATCCAGTCAGGTGGCGTTGCTGATGATTTAACACACTACTTTGCCCAAAGCGAACAACTATCGACAGCAGTGGAACTCGGCGTTCATCTTTCCTCGAAAGAAGCCAAGGTTCGAAGTGCCGGCGGCATCTTAATCCAGCTGTTGCCAAATGCTTCAAATGAGACAATTCAATACTTAGAACAACAATTAGCACATAAAAACGGAATTTCTCAACAACTACAAGATGAGAAAAGCATCACCGGCATTGCAACGCGGTTAATGGGAAAACTTGGACTCATAGAACTGGAAAGCTATGCCCTTCGTTATCATTGCGGCTGTAGCAGAGGAAAAATGACCGACACCCTTCGAAAACTGGGCGTCGCAGAACTTCGTGCTATGATAGAAGAAGACGGCGGTGCTGAAACACTATGCCATTTCTGCGGAAAAAGACGATCCTTTTCGACATACGAACTCAATGAAATCATTCGTTCTATTACAACAAATGAATAATTGAACGCAGTTCTTGCCATTCTTCTGTATGGTCAAAACAATTTAACGCATCCAAGACCCCTTGATAGTACTGTTTTTGCTTAATGGGGTCTTTTTCATTGAATTTATTCCACATCAAAATGCCTTCTTTTTCCAAATCATCTTTCATTGCCCGACTATTGGATAATTTATCGCCAAGTGCAACAAGTCTAGCTTCATTACTTGCGACATCACTTCGCAAAAAATCGATCGTTGCCTGTTTTCGCTCCTGCCATGTCTTGCTCTTATCCTCGCTTTCTTCGGCGACAATATCTGCCACATCGCCAAATATCGTTCGAAGATGTTCTACGGTTTCATCGCTATCCTCCACTGTATCATGCAAAGCAGCCGCTACCAATGCCCTTTCATTCTCCGGTGCAACCAAGAACACAATACTCTGAACCTCCGCCGGATGGACGATATAAGGAATCCTGGTTCCCTTTCGATAAACGCCGTAATGCTTTTTCGAAGCATAGAGGAGCGCCTCTTCTACACGAGAAGTCGGCATCGGAAACCCTTGAGAATATACCGTCGCCGACATCGCTTCTCCCTTTGTATTAAATACCATTTCCGAACCATGCAGTTGCCCCTTTTTATAGTAGGACAATCGCTCAATTTCTCCATTGTCATAAAACCAAACCCATTGTCGTTCCTTTATTCCATTCGAACAATAGCCGTACACTTTAATCCTTCCATTGTCATAGTATTCGATTATCTTATCCATTGACACTCCCATTCTTAGGGTACAGAGTCGAACTCCTCACCCACAACAACAATTTCTTTATCTTACACTTTAGTATACCAGAAACCCCATACAAAAATTCCATCTGCTCTGTATTCCATCATCCGGTACATCTATTACCAAGTGATACTCTCCCATAAAATAGTAGAGCTATCCCAAAAAACGGAAATCGAGTAGGGGGAATTTAATCCCCCTCTCACACCACCGTACGTGCCGTTCGGCATACGGCGGTTCAACAAAACCTTAAACAACGTCTTGTGTTGTA
>PDWJ01001762.1_pt1 | contig 25281 bp, 24 predicted proteins | sample 1430881 | NCBI WGS metagenome assembly PDWJ01 (sample SAMN01162460, study PRJNA174530) | Oral metagenome, whole genome shotgun sequencing project. | biome: Marine environment; feature: Marine mammal; material: Swab sample of the gingival sulcus; isolation source: swab sample of gingival sulcus...
CTTATACCGTTTACATTGTACGATGCTATTTTTATCATGTTAATTATTTAGTAATTGACTAATTTATTTGCCTAACTTATTCTAAAAATCCCATTTATATTTTAATGAAAATATATGCGAAACAGGAGCTATTGTCATATCGCCTACATCAGTTAGAGCATAATCCAAACTAAAATTGAAAAAACTTATACCCAAACCTATATTAGGCTGAAAAGTAAACCTATTGTTATTATCAAAATCTTCATAAATTTGAAAACGATTTACACCTGCTCGTAAATACACATTGCGCAAATACCTAAGCTCCAAACCAATATAGGCATCTAAACTAATTGGCTTTGCTTTAATTATAGAATGATGTTCTCCATCAAAATACAAGTCCATATCAAGCTCTGCCATTAGGCTTATTTTTTTGCTAAATTCAAACTCGCGAGCTACTCCTGCAATAAGCTTGGGCGAACTTAATTCTAATGAATTATCAGGTATTTTGTTTTTCGTTTGTTCAAAAACTTTGTCAAATTTTTCTTTATCAAATATCCATATATTGAATGTGGAAGTAGCATCTCGCAAATTTGCACCAAACAACCATTTATTCAATCTGTATTGTGCGCCAATATCAAAACCAAAACCGTATGCCTCCGCAAATTTGCCTTGTTGACGATATATTATTTTCAGGCTTGCTCCCCAGTTCAAGTTTGTAATTTTCGACTTTCTGCCCAAAGATAGCAAAAAGGCATAATCAGCAACCGAAAAATAGCTTATTTTGTCGTAGTTAACATTGCCGTTGGCATCAATTAAATTTAAAGTATTGGGGATATTGTCTACACCAAAGCGTATTGCGGAAACACCAAGCGAAAGACTGTCAGACAACTTGTAGGCAGCACCAAAATAATCGTATTGCGCCAAGCCCGAAAAATAATTGGCGTGCATTATTGAAAGTTCCAATTTTTGCGATGTGTTTGATAATCCGGCAGCATTCCAATAAGACGAACAAACACCTGATACAGAAGCAGTAACAGCATTACCTTTTGCCATACTTGAAGCATCTGCACCAATATTAAGAAACTCGTTACTATATGTAGCAAATTGTCCTTTCACCTCATTTATAAAGGCAAAAACAATTAGAAGTAAATACGTGTATTTTGTAATATTGCTTATTTTCATTTACTCAACATATAGAGACCCATTGCTTGGGCAAAATTATATATTTTTGCCTTTAATTCCAACTTAAATAATCGGCACAAACAGTCTTTGCGGTATAGTTGTGGTTAACGAAACAAAACTTAATTTTGGTATAAAACTTGTTTGAGTTATAAAATATTATTGTATTTTTGTAATTCATAAGTAAGAAAACGATATAACATATATGTTAAAAAATAATTTTTTCATAAGAAATATTCCGAACTTTTTCACCTCAGCAAACTTATTTTGCGGACTATCGGCAATTATATTATCCTACGAGGGCTCTCATAGCTTAATGTATGCCGGATATTTTATATATATGGCGGCTGTTTTCGATTTCTTTGACGGATTTTCGGCAAGAGCATTGAAAGCATCAAGCAAAATAGGCAAAGAACTTGATTCATTGGCTGATATGGTGAGCTTTGGCGTTGCTCCGGCAATGATTTTATTTGCAGTACTAAAAAGTAGTATGCACATAGAACAATTCTCTTTTTCATTGCCAATTAGCAATATCTTAGTGTTGTTGTCGCCTATGCTTATAGCTATTTTCTCGGCTATTCGCCTTGCAAAGTTTAATATAGATGATAGACAAAAGGAAGTATTTTTGGGTATAGCCACGCCTGTGTGCGCAATGCTGATTGCTGCAATTCCTCTAATCTGGAATTTTAATACCAGTGATTTAATACTGTTTCCGGCATTAGACAAAAACACATACTTTTTCGTTGGAGCAATGATGCTGGGAACATATATTGTAAAACCAATGGTTATTGTATGTTTAAGTATAGTATTATCAGTATTATTAGTTGCGGAAATACCTATGTTTTCACTAAAGTTTAAAAGCTATAACTTTGAAGATAACAAACTAAAATATTTCTTTCTGATAGTATCAGCACTACTTTTTGCTGTTATTCAAGTATTGGCAATTCCTATAATATTTGTGCTGTACATTACTTTTTCAATATTTGACAACATACTTGATAAAAGTATAAAAAAAAGAATTGAGAAAAGTATGAATATAGATGAAGAAGAGAATGAAGAGGAATTGACAATGGATAATGGATAGTTGATAATGGATAATGGATAGTTGATAATTGATATAACACATTATCACATTTGCTAATTATCACATTTGCTAATTATCACATTAACTAATTATCACATTAACTAATTATCACATTAACTAATTAGAATATTAACACAATAACTGTTTAAAACTTAGTTAAAATGAAAAAATCAGTCATCTTTATATTATTGTTTGTATTTTTAGCAAGCAGCGCATTTGCACAAAGGCGCAGAGGTAGCGAAGTTAAATGGCTTAGCATTGAACTAAAGGGAGGCTATGGCGGTTCTATCTTGTTCAATAGTGATATTGCAAACGAACAAAACGCAGAGTTGGCAATTTCTCTTCCGGCTTATGAATTTGGGGGCAGATTAGGGTTAACATACGGCGACCATATAGGCATAGGTGTAGAATATCTAAAATCGGGTTTCAACCAAGACTACAATATAAGCAACTCAAATTTAGACAGTTACACTAAAACCCAAAAATTTAAAACATCAGATATTGTTGTAAGTTTCAGATACACAAGTCTGTATGGAGTTTACTTTGAGGTAGGTCCTAAATTTTCAAGTATTAAAGATGTAAGCGTAGAGAACTCTATACAACAACCTTTCACGGATATAAGAGATGATGAATATGCACAGCATTTTGCCGATAAATTTACAAGCATTATATTTGGTTTAGGATTTGCCGCTTACAATGGCGACAGACTAAGAGTTAATCTGGGATTAAGGGCATCGTACTGTTTAGGCAATATTGTTGAAGATAGTAATTTTTATGCTCTTAATGATGGCTATTATGTGTCTCAAAAAAATTTTTCTGCAAGCACAAAACCGTTTAACTTGAAATTAATGCTTGGCATTAACTATACATTTGGATTTTGGGGCAATGCAAGTTGTGGAAGAGGCAGACTAATATTCTTTCAATAAAAAAACAATTACACTGTACAGAGGTATAACACGCTATGTATAACAGTAACACAATGTAAATACGCAGTATATTGCGTATTTACATTATCGTATTATAACATTAACAAATTATCACATTAATACAAAGTGGGGAAAAAGCTGCTATTGACATATTTATTTTTGTACAGTGTAGGAGTTTTTGCTCAAGTGGGAGGAAATTCCACATATAATTTTTTAAATCTAAGCAATTCGGCACGTGTAGCAGCCTTAGGTGGTCAAAATATTTCTATTAATGATAACGACTTAAACTTTGTTTATCATAATCCTGCACTTTTAAATTCCAAAATGGCAAAAAACATAGTGCTCAACTATGTAAACTATTTCTCCGACATCAACTACGGATACATTGCCTATGCTGATAACTTTAAAAAAATAGGAACAGCAGCGGCAGGCTTGCACTATATAAACTACGGTAAATTTATTAAAGCTGATGAACTGGGAAATATTACGGGCGAATTTAAAGCATTCGAACTGGCATTAAATTTATTTTGGTCGTTGCCGGTATTAGACAGCATGTTTACGACAGGCATCAATTTAAAACCTGTTTACTCACAGCTTGAAACTTATAAATCGTTTGGTATAGCTTGCGATTTAGCAGCCAACTATCAATCAAAAGACAAATTATTGTCGGCATCGTTGGTAGTAAAAAATATCGGCTCACAAATAAAACCCTATTATGGTAATAATTACGAAGCTCTTCCTTTTGACATTCAATTAGGTGTTAGTCAAAGACTTGAGCATGCACCGCTCCGAATTTCATTGCTTCTGCATCATCTGTACAAATGGGATTTAACATACAACAAAAGTTCAAACCTTGCGTATACAGATATTGCAGACAACACAACATACAACAATAAATACAGCTTTAATATTGCAGATAACATACTTAGACACAGTATAATAAGCGCAGAGTTTATACCTACTGAAAATTTCATAATTATGCTGGCATACAACCATAAGCGCAGAAAAGAAATGGCAGTGGAAACTCGTCCCTTTCTCGTAGGTTTTTCGGCAGGAATTTATATTAAGATTTCAAAACTTACAATTAGTTACGGACATGCTATTTATCACTTGGCGGGAGCGTCGCAGCATTTTTCAATCAATTTGAATTTAGCAGATTTTTATCATAGGTAATGAGCGACGGGGAATAATTATTAATTGTTAAAATATAAAACGTCCATGACCGCTAAAGAACTCACAATGGTTATAAGGACGGAAGACAGAAGACGGAAGTCGGAAGACCGAAGACAGAAGTCGGAAGACCGAAGACAGAAGTCGGAAGACGGAAGAACGAAGACAGAAATCGGAAGACGGAAGTCCTAACACCTAAAAACATAAACAGATGAGAAAGTTATTTATTTCATTACTAATTCTTACTATTTCTTTTAGTGCTTATTCTCAAAATGAGATAGAAATTGCAAAAGACAAAAAAATGCAATGGTACAAAGATGCCAAACTCGGTATTTTTATCCACTGGGGTATTTATGCAGTAAATGGTATAAGCGAGTCGTGGTCGTTTTACAACGAGCATATTTCTCATGCTGACTATTTAAAACAAACTGCCGGGTTTAAGTGCGAAAACTACAAACCCGAATATTGGGCAGAGCTTATAAAAAACAGTGGTGCAAAATATGCTGTTATAACCTCAAAACATCACGACGGCTTTGCATTGTGGGATACCAAACAAGGTAAATTAAACGCTGTAAAAACTGCTGCTGTAAAAAAAGACGTTTTAACTCCATTTGTTAAGGCAGTGAGAAATAATAACTTGCGATTAGGTATTTATTTTTCTTTACCTGATTGGTCTTATTCAGATTACACTGATTTTACTCGTAAAGAAAAACGCTATAAAATAAAAGACGACACAAAGCGTTGGAATAAATTTATAAAATATATGCAAGCCCAACTTAAAGAATTGGCCAACCAATATCACCCTGATTTATGGTGGTTCGACGGCGATTGGGAACATAATGCCAAAGAGTGGCGAGTTGATGAAATAAAATCAATTTTGCTAAGAAACAACCCTAATACCATATTTAACTCTCGCTTAAATGGAAACGGCGATTATGAAACTCCCGAATTGGGTATTCCTGTGCAACGACCCGATGCCAAATACTGGGAATTGTGCATTACAATGAATGATTCTTGGGGCTATCAAGGCAAAGACAAAAATCATAAAACACCACAGCAAGTAATTGATTTATTAGTAGATTGTATAAGCAAAGGTGGCAACTTGTTATTAGATATAGGGCCTAAAGCCGACGGAACCATAATACCCGAGCAAGTAGAAGTTTTGAAAGAACTTGGCAAATGGACATCAAAACATGCCGAGGCAATATATGCCACAGAAAGAGGAGTGCCTTATGACTATTTTTACGGTCCTACTGCATTATCAAAAGACAGCAGCACCCTTTATTTATATGTTAGGGACATTCCCAAAGACGGACAAATAGTACTCAAAGGTATTTCAAATGACATTGATGACATATACATTGTGGGAAGCAACACAAAACTTAAAACAAAGCTATATAGTAAGGTTTCGTGGAACAGCTATCCGGGTGTAAGATACATAAGCATTCCAAAAAATGAAATTGATAAATATTACACTGTTGTTGCAGTAAAATTAAAAGAAAAAATAAAACTATACAAAGCTAAAACAGGAGCTATTGAAAGCAATTAAAAATACGATACAAAATGGCACAAAAGATATTAATACAAAATAAAAAAGCGCGTTTTCTGTACGAATTTATTGAAAAATATACAGCCGGTATGGAATTATACGGAACAGAAATTAAATCAATACGAGAAGGCAAAGCCAATCTAACAGACGCATATTGCCGATTTATTCCTAACTTGAAAAATCCACACAAACCCGAATTATATGTACTTATGCACATTTCGGAATATTCGCACGGAGGATATGCCAACCACGAAGCTCGCAGAGAACGAAAATTATTACTACACAGAAAAGAATTAAATAAGTTAGCTAAAAAAATAAAGACTACCGGTTTTACTATTGTTCCTACAAAAATGTTCTTAAACGAAAATGGATTTGCGAAAATAGAAATAGCTCTGGCAAGAGGTAAAAAAGTAGCAGATAAACGTGAAGACATTAAGCAGCGAGATTCAAAAAGAGAAATGGCAAGAATGAAAAAGATGAGATAAATTTTCTTAATTAATATAATACAACTTATTAGAGGTACAGCAAGCTGTACCTCTAAATCTTCGTATACTCCCCTCCCCTATTACATGCCACAATATTGTAATCAATTACATAAAATACTATAAAAACATGTAACCTATTACATAAAATTAACAGAAAACATATAATCGATTACATAAAATAATAATAAAATATGTAATCAGTTACATAAAAATACAGTAAATAATGTAATTAAATACATTATATATACATAAATAAAGTAATAGATTACATTATTTTTGTATATGCACAAATAAACATCAAACAACTATAAATAAGCATATTATGCTCTATAAAAATGTAATAAAATACATATTTTAAGAAAAAATTATGTAATTAATTACATTTTATTTGCTAAAAACTTGTAATATATTACACAATTTTATACCTTTGTAGTGATAAATAGTAAAATAAAAAGAGATGGAATATTTATTTAAAGTAAGTAGCAAGCTGCAAACTAACACAAAAAGCAAATTTAAGCGCAGCTTATACGATGACATAGACTTTTCGCAGCGATTAATAGAAATAAGCGGCTCGCGAGGAGTAGGTAAAACTATTTTAATGCTGCAAAAAGCACAAGAAATTGCAAAGAAATCTGCCAATTCGGTAATTTATATGTCCTTAGACGATTCTTATTTTTTCAACAACAGCATTGTAGAAACAGCTGATAAATTTCAACAATACGGAGGCAAGTATATGTTCATTGACGAGGTTCACAAATATCCGTCAAAACATAAAAATTACGATTGGGCTTCGGAACTAAAAAACATTTACGACCTGTACCCTGAACTTACGGTTGTATACACAGGCTCGTCGATAATTGATTTATACAAAGCAAATGGCGATTTAAGCAGAAGAAAAACCTCCTACAAGCTCAACGGCCTTTCGTTTAGAGAATATTTATCGCTAAACAAAGTATTTAATTTTGATAGAATAACATTATCAGATATAGTAGACAATCACGCAGATATTGCATCAAGTATAATGAAAGAGCTTAAAATATTGCCACATTTTAAGCAATATTTAAGCACAGGCTATTTTCCTTTTTATAACGAAAACCCTGAGCAATACGACAAACGAGTGAAAAACGTAATTAATTTGATACTTGAGATTGATATACCTGCCATAACTGATTTAAACCATTCTACAATAAGTAAAATAAAAACAATGTTGGCGGTTTTGAGTACATCGGTACCTTATACACCTAATCTCACACAATTATCGTCTTATTTGAATATTGCCGATTTAAGGACTATGTACAAATATTTTTATTATCTTGAAAAAGCAGAACTTATTACATTATTGCACACTGTCTCTAAGTCGAATAGCAAATTTAAAAAACCGGCTAAAATTTATTTAAACAACACCAATCTAATTGACATCATTTCTACACATACAAGCTCTGTGGGAACTGTACGCGAAACTTTTTTTCTTAATCAATTAGCATATATGAATAAAATAAATTTTCACGATGCCGCAGACTTTATTGTAGACGACAAATATATTTTTGAAATAGGCGGGAAAGGAAAAACAAGAAAGCAAATAGCAGGATTGAAAAATTCTTTTGTCGTTAAAGATGATATTGAAGTAGGCTTTGGCGATATAATACCCCTGTGGTTGTTTGGTTTAATGTATTAGGGTTAGAAGTGGAGAGTGGAAAGTTAGGAGTTGGAAGTGGGGAGTTGGAAGATATTTAATTTCCAATTCCCTTCCTAAATTCAAATATTTTATAATCAGTGGTGCTTAGTAGAAAACATTAAACATAAATTACAATACACCATTCCCAACAGGAAAACTCATTCTGTTTTTTTCAAACATAAAACAATAAGAAATAGCCACAAAAAACATAATATTTATTGAACGAGTAAACAATTCGGTGTAAACGCCACGATGAGCAAATGCAACAAATCCTAAAATAAGTGGCAACCAAGCAACATACCCCATATAACGCAAAACCCCGGACAATTTCATCAGCCACAAACCAAGCAATGCAAAGCCCACAGCCAGACTAAACCATTTTATCCAAGTAAAAATAAATAACAGGCTTAAATTATTATCATAGCCGCCTTGACTAATTTTAGAAGTAATTTGCAGTAATTGCACATTCTCAATTACATCTCCCATAAAAGCCAAAATTGCAAGCAACATACCTACCTTATACCACTTTTTACCTGAAACTTCACTTAATTTTTTAAAGAATAAAAAGAAAAAAACCGAATAAACAAAAGCAAACAGAAAATCAATTTTATTGCCCTTATCCATGGCTTTTATAAACTTTTCTGTGTCAAAATCATAATCGGACAAACCAAAAAATGCTTCAACTTCAACGGGCGATTGTATAAACTCAAAAAACATAATAGGATTACTAAATCCCCGAAGCATAAAAGGGGCTGATGAAGGAAAAACCTGTGTCAACCAATAAGCATTTGCAATTATCAAAATACCTATTAAACCTATGTAAAAAAATGGTCTGTTTTTCATCATAATTAATTTTGCGCAACACTTTTTTTTAATTACATTTGCAAATGTAAAAATAAATTAACAAATATTAAACTATGGGTACATCAATTCCTGAAAAAACTCGTCCGGAATGGGCTAAAATAATCACAGGTGAGATAGAGCATAAATACGAAAACTATGTTTTTCAAACCAAAATACATCAACTAAGAAAAGATGTAAAAGCTGAGAAAGTTTCTATTGATGATGCAGTAAGCGATTTGTATGAACTTTGTTTAAAATATGCCGCTTCTGTTAAATCTGATTTGTTACAAATTTTTGAACCTCAAGACAAATGAAAAGACAACTATATGATATAGATGAAGTTGCACGATTCATTGAAGAGGGCAGGCACTTGGTGATTTCGGGAGGCGAAGACATACTGAGTAAATTGCCAAAGGGCAACTGGATTGGCGGCACATCTACTTATTTTATGAATTTAGATAAAGCTGTATCTACCAAAAGCAAGGTATTTGTAGACGACCTTACAGGTATTGGTACAAATTACAATATTAAGCTATATAATCGAGATGACATTAAAAATATAGCCATAGATGCTTTTGAGAACGGGTTTACTATTGTAATAATTCCCACAGGAAGCAGTGTTTATCATGAGTTTAGCCTACACTCCTTAAGTTACGACCAAATTTTCAACAATCCTATAGTAGGTTTTATTTCAGGTGTATTTGAAGATGAAGTTGCAGAAAATCACGCAACAGAAGATGATAATAACAAGAGTAAAGTTTACTTGCCATCTGTGTTTGATGGACGCAACTTGAAAAAGTATAATGATTATGCTGTTGCTATTCATGTGGAATTGCCCGACAACAAGATTGCAAGAGCAGAAATATTAAATGTAGAAACAATTGATAAAAACTCGCCAACTATTACATTCCCTAAGACTTCGTTTGTTCAATCGGAATGCCTAATAAATGGTGAAAAACAAAACATTGCAGATTTTCTGATAAATGTGGGATACCAAAGTAACTACAATCTTGTAGCAGATTATAATGGGTCTATTGTTAGTAGAGATATTAAAGTGATTAACCCTTTAAAGAAAGAGGTGAGTTTCTTCTCGCCTGTTTTTGATGATGAAGTCTATTATCTGGCAAATAGAATTGACGACTACAAGGAATTATTTGACAAAAACCTGCTGTATAGTAATAAAGAAAATGTGCCTTACAGTTGCATTTGTATATCCTACTATATGAGTGGCAATTTGAATAATAGAAAAATAAATATGGAAGGTGTTTTTGGCTTTGGAGAAATAGCCTTTCATACATTAAACAGAACTCTCGTTTTTCTTGAAATAGATGAGTTTTAATATAGTGGTTGATGGTTAATGAAAAAAGGCCTTTAAGATTTTGAAAATCTTAAAGGCCTTTTTTTTTACAATTATCTTTTAAATAAAGCTTTATAAGCCCATCTTTTTCCTTAACGCAGTTGGTATAGCATTTTTATTTACCATTATATCAGTGGTTTTGTACAACACAAATGCTTCTGATGCGTAAAAATAACCACCGTATTTATTACTTGTATCCCAAGAATTTTTAATAATATAATATTTTTTGCCGTTTTGGTCTTTTGCTGTACCTATTATTAGCATTCCGTGGTCATCAGTAGTTTGATAGTTATCAAATGCCTCTTGACGCATTTCTTGGGTAATTTTCTTCTCAGCAACAGGTTTTTCAAATGAATAAAGAAGTTTATTTTTCTCTTTTTCTGTCATTTTCTCCCATCTCGAACGCTCTGAATTACTCATATCAGCCAAATTTTGGTCGGGAACAACAGCAACTCCGTTTCTGTACGAGAATCCTTTTTCGCTAACATCAGATGCCCATGCAACAGTATATCCATTCTCTATTGAATTGTCTATTATTTGCTTAAGCTCATCTATTTTCACATTGTAAACCTCATTCCATAACCAGTTATCAGGCACTTCCATAATGAATTTCTTATAAAACGGGTGATGTGTAAGAGAAGTTATTTCTACATAATCATCTGTATTTAAACCTGTTACGTCTTTTGCAAATGTTTTGGGTGTATACGATTTGCCCTTAAACTTAAAGTTTGAAGGATATGCTCCAAAGTAAGCATCTAACAAAGCCTTAAAACCTTTTTCCCATGAGGTTGATAATTTTTTATTTTTATTCTTAACAACTGATTTAACATAATTAAGAAATACCTCATCTATCTCGCCATGAACATGATTATCTTCGCCATAGGCAAGACCGGAATACGCCTCGGTTGGCACTAATCCGTAGTTTTTAAGCACATAGGTAACATCGTGGAAAGCACCTCCGCCTCCAAAATTCAAATAACCGTGCATTCTTACATATTTTACAGCCTTATCTAAATAGCAATTTCTAACTACGAACATGGGCGACAAATCAGGAGCGTCTTTTTTACCCATTCTAATCATTTCGGCTTCAAGAAATGCCAAACCCGAAAAACTCCAACATGTACCCGACCTGTTTTGGTCTTTTATAGAGGTTACGGGCAATCTTTTAATGTCGGTAAACTGATAACCTTGAGAAAACCCCAAGTTTAAATTGCCAAAAACTAAGGCAATTAAAATAATAAAACTTAAATTTGTGTGTTTTTTCATACCATTATAATGTTAAAATTTGTATTTTGCGCAAAGGTAGTATTTTTTTGCAAACGTGCAATATTTTAGAAATTGCTCCAAAAAAAGGAATGAGAAGTGGAAGAAAGTAAGAAGTTTATAGAAAATAACTTTGCGCTATTTGCGGTTAAAAAGATAGAACTTAACACCCAAAAACCTAAACAAATGAAAATAGTTTTTTTAGGAGCAGGCAATCTTGCGTGCCATTTATCAGTAGCGTTGCAAAATGCGGGACACGATATAGTGCAAGTTTACAGCAGAACACTAAAATCGGCTAATGAATTGGCAAACAAATTAAATTGCAAAGCTACAAATGACATATTTAATATTATTGAAACTGCTGATTTGTACATTGTTGCAGTATCTGATGATGCTATAAAGTCTATTATTGGCAAACTCAACATTAGCAATAAAAATATAGTACACACTGCGGGCAGTATTCCTATGAATATACTACAACCTGCAACTAATTACGGTGTTTTTTATCCTTTGCAGACCTTTTCTAAAAATTCAGCTCTCGACTTTGCAGAAATACCTATTTGTGTAGAAAGTAATAATGCGAACTTTCAAAAAACTTTACTGGACTTGGCAAAGCAAATATCCGGCAGCGTTTGGCAGATAAGTTCGGAGAAAAGAAAATATTTGCATCTTGCAGCAGTATTTGTGTGTAATTTTGTTAATCATCTGTACAGCTTAACCGAAGAATTAATAGGCGATAAAAATATAGATTTTAAAATATTACACCCACTGATAAAAGAGACTGTAAACAAGGCTGTTGCAATTCCGCCAAAGCTTGCACAAACAGGTCCTGCCCTGCGAAATGATAAAAAAACTCTTGAAAAACACACAAATTTATTAATTTCACAGCCCGATTTAAGGAAAATTTACCAAATAATAAGTGATAGTATTCAAAAATTTCATAATTCCAAAAAATGATTTTAGATAACTTTAAGGAAAGATTAAAAAATATAAAAGCCGTTGTTTTCGATATTGACGGTGTATTTTCAAACAATATCATTATAAACAACGATGGCGATTTGCTAAGAACCCTCAACGTGAAAGACAGTTTTGCCCTGCAATACGCAATACAGATAAAAGCATTTGTGATAGGAATAATAACGAGAGGCGACTCTGAACGGGTTAAGCAAAAACTTAACACTATGGGAGTTAACGATGTTTATCTAAAGTCGTACAATAAACTTGCAGACTTCAATAATTTTCTGCAAAAACACCAACTCAAAAACGATGAAGTAATGTACATGGGAGACGATATTCCCGATTATGAAATAATGAAAACAGTGGGTTTACCTTGTTGTCCGTCAGATGCAGCGGAAGAAATAAAATCAATATCGGTATATATTTCTGATAAAAGAGGCGGCGAGGGTTGCGTAAGAGATATTGTTGAGCAAATTCTTAGAGCTCAAAACAAATGGGTTAAATTAAGATAATTTATTTTTTCACATACACTTTTACACGCTTCCCGTCTTTGTACATGGCATCATAGAGTAATTTGCCATATTTGTCAAATTTTTTCATTCGCCCGTGTTTTAAGTTTGCTTTAAACGTAACTTCCGTTTGAATGTTGCCATTATTATACAGCGATACCCATTTACCGTCTTTTTGACCATTTTTAAAACTCTCGGTTCTAAGTTTCATGCCTGCTTGTGTGTAGTATGTCCATATTCCGCTTTTTTCACCATCGGCATAATAACCAACTATATTTTCTCTGCCATCGGCAAAATATGTTGCATATTTACCGTTTAAAATACCGTTTTTATAACTTTCAATTAATTTTAAGCCGCCCTTTTCGTTCCAATATGTGCATACTCCGTCTTTTATGTTGTCGGTATATGTTATTTCGTACTCCTTTATACCATTCTCGTACCATTGTTCCCATTTACCATTCATTTTTCGATGAATAAACTCGCCCGACATGTATTTTTTCCCATTTTCGTACCACGATGTCCAACTACCTTCTTCCTTGCCATTAACAAAATTGCCTTCGTAAAACTTTTGCCCGTTCTCGTAATAAACAGTCCAAAATCCCTCTTTTAAATTGTCTTTGAACACTCCCTTTTTCCAAGTTTGACCATTGCCATACCAGTAGTGCCACATACCGTTCATTTTACCGTTTTTATAATCACCCTCGTTTCCTTTTTTGCCGTCTGTTCGCCAATATGTCCACTTGCCCTCTTGTACATCATTTACAAAATGCCCTTCAATATCTAATTTACCGTTTTTCCACCATATTGCCTTGCCCTGTTTTTTCCCGTTTTTATATTCTATTTCGCTGAGTTTTACGGCATTTTTGTTCCATGTTGTATGAGTTCCGTTTTTTTCACCGTTTACAAATTCTCCAACAAATTGCTTATTACCATTTTGCCACCAATAAGTCCATACACTGTCTTTTTTGCCGCCTATCATTTTGCCTTTCATCTGCAACTGCCCGTTTTCAAACCAAGAGCTGTTGGTGCCGTTTTCGTAATTTATCTCCGATAATCTGTTGCCGCTCTCGTACCAAGTAAGCCACAGCCCTACTTTTTTGCCATTTACATACTTGCCTTTGCTGCGGGTTTTACCGGTGTAATAATAAGCCAACCAGTCGCCGTTTCTATATCCGTGTAAATACTTGCCTTCCTCTTTTATTTTGCCGTTTTTGTACAGCTCCATATAGTTGCCCGTGCCGTTTTTAACTAAGGTATCGCCTTTAACTGAATAAAAATTTAGCATTTTCACCTCATCATTGGGCATATACAACTGTTCTTTTACTTTTTTGCCTCGGGCATCATACCAAGTCCAAATGCTGTCTTTTTTATTTTGCTTAAATTGTCCTTTCAATTTTATATTGCCGTTTTTATCCCATTCGGTATATTTGCCATGTCTTAAGCCTTGCTTAAAAAACCCTTCGTTCTCCTTTTTACCGGTATTGTAGTAAAAACTAACTCTGCCGTTTATCACGCCATAATGATACTCAACTTCCTGATTAAGAACACCAAGAGTATCCCAATATTTCCACAAGCCCATTTCTTTGCCGCTTCGAGACAATTTGCCTTCGGCACTTTTTTTCTTGTTTTTCCAATATTCGGTTTTAATTTTTTGAGAGTAAGCGGCTGTGGAGATTACAATAAATATTAATAGTAGTACTTTTTTCATTTAATTATGGGTTAAGTGGAAAGTTTATAATGTAAATGATTTGTATTATTGTTTTTGCGGTTCTCGAATTTTTTAATGTCTAAACCTTTTCCTTTCCAGTATAGATGAATATATAATGGCGGATTTTACATCAAAACCATCTTCATATTTCTCTTCCTCTGTTTTACTTTCTTCTTTCATTTTTTTCCTTTCCTCTTTTATATCTTTTTCCCTTTCATTCTTAATTTGCACAAAACTGTCATCTTCTTCCTCTATTTCTTCCAAATCTTGCTCCTCCATAGACTCCATAAATTCCTCTTTACGCATAAGCAATTTTTCAAATTCGTTCAAATTATATTCCTGCTCATCTTCAATTTCAGGAATAGGCTCTGCTGGCTTCTTTGTTTTACCAAGAATACTTACAATAAAAATAACAATCGTTACTACAATATAAATAATATCATCTAAATCCATGTCTGTTTATTTTAGTTTTGGGAGTTAAGAGTTCAAAGTTAAATTAGTAATTAACAATTAATAATACGAATTATCCATTATCAACTATCCATTGTCAATTATCAACTATCCATTATCCATTGTTAATTATCTGAATAAATTTTTAAACGATTTCCATTTTTGTTTCATGCGTTTGTTACGGTCTCTTCGTTTTACCCTTCTCCTGTCTTTTGTCATTATATCTTGCATTGTTTTTGGCTGACGTCTTTTAATTATTTTGCGCTTATATCTATCAGTTCTTTTTTTATACAGATAATCTTTTCTATTAGCCCGTGCCAATCTGTATTTATCCATAATAGTCAACTTCTGATTAGTTTTCTGCTTCATTCTTACTTCTTTCTCTTTTTTAGAAATAGCAGTACGCTTATCAATTTTTGCAAATTTTGCTTTTTCATCGCTCTTTAATTTCATTCCGTAAGCATCATTTTTAGAGCGTTCTTGCTCAACGGCTGCTGATATAGGATCTGGCTCTGCACCTCTTTTTTTACTGAATAGCTTTAAGTTACAAGATGAAAAAAGAAATAATATTATTAATAATTTTATTAACTTTGCATCGTAAAGATATAACAAATTCATGATATGACAAATTTTCGATTATTTTCTGCAATTTTATTGTTTATTTTTTGCTTTTCCAAATGCGAAACTGAAACCCCTATACCCGAAGTTCATGTAAACTTTAAAATACATTTAAGCAACCCACTCTACAATTCGCTAAACTCGGTAGGAAACTCCGTATATATTCCAAATCAAGGCTATAAAGGGGTTATTATAACACGCACTGATATTAATAAATTTAAAGCATACGATGCTTCTTGTACATATAACCCAAATGATGCCAAATCTATTGTGGAAATTAAAGAAATTTATGGTGTTTGTAAATCGTGTGGCTCTAAATTTAATCTAATACTTGATGGATATGTAGAAAAAGCACCCGCCACAATCGCACTAAAAAATTACACCGTTAGATTTAATGAATCTGCACAAACATTGTATATATACAACTAATCACCTATCACCCATCACCTATCATTCATCACCTATCACTCATCACCTATCACTCATCACCTATCACCCATCACCTATCACCCATCATTCATCACCTATCGCCCATCACCCATAACTTATAATTCGTATGAAAAGAATAAACTTTAAAAATACAATAATATTATTTAGTTTATTACAAATTATTTTATCGGCAAATGCCCAAAGAAAATTTAAAGGCTCACAACACACTGATAATCAGATAAAAATACAAGTTTCTGACGGAGTTTACAAAATAATTCCTTTTAGCAAACAAACAGTTCATACAACATTTTATCACAATAATAAAAAGCAAAGCAATTTTTCCTTTACTGTAGAAAATAAACCCCAAAAAGTAAATATAGTTAAGCAAGAAAATGGCAATTTTATATCATATATTTTAGATAGTTTAGAAATTAAAATTAAAAAAAAGCCATTTAGCATAAGCTATTTATACAAAGGTAAATTATTAATAAAAGAAGATGCTCAACAAGTAAACAGTGACAGTGGAAACAGCGACAGTGGAAACACTATTAATTTTAAGATTTCGAAAGACGAAATTTTATACGGCGGAGGCGAACGTGTATTGGACATGAACAGACGAGGAAAGCGTTTACGACTATATAACAGAGCGCACTACGGGTACACAACAAGCTCTGAATTAATGAATTACAGTATCCCTTTATTTCTATCTTCCAAAAAATATGCAGTATTGTTTGATAATGCTTCCGACGGCATTTTAGATTTAGACAGTAAACAAAATAACATTATAAGCAGCCGATTTAGTTCGGGAGTTATGAATTATTATGTAATAGCGGGCAACGATTGGTATAATCTTATAGATGAATATACAAATTTAACAGGCAAGCAGCCATTGCCTCCTCGTTGGGTTTTTGGTAATTTCAGCAGTCGTTTCGGATACCATTCGCAAGCTGAAACGGAGAACACCGTAAGTAAATATTTTGAGAACGATATTCCTTTAGATGCCGTAATACTCGACATATATTGGTTTGGCAAAGACATAAAAGGTACAATGGGAAATTTAGAGTGGTATACCGATAGTTTTCCAAACCCGCAACAAATGATTGAAAAATTTAATAATAAAGGAGTTAAAACGGTTTTAATTACAGAACCTTTTATATTAAGCACATCAAAAAAATGGCAAGAAGCTGTAAATAAAAACATTTTGGCACTTGATTCCACAGGCAAGCCTTATCGTTTCGATTTTTATTTTGGCAACACAGGATTAATTGATATTTTCAAGCCAGAAGCAAGATTGTGGTTTTGGAATATTTATAAGAAATACATTAATCAAGGTGTTGCCGGCTGGTGGGGCGATTTGGGTGAACCCGAAGTACACCCCGACGATATTATACATGCAAACGGAAAAGGCAAAGACATTCATAATGCTTACGGACACGAATGGGCAAAAATGATATACGAAGGCTACAAAAAAGATTATCCTAACCGTAGACCGTTTATTTTAATGAGGTCGGGGTATGCGGGTACGCAACGATACGGTATTATTCCTTGGACGGGCGATGTTAGCAGAAGCTGGGGCGGATTGAAACCTCAAACCGAAATTTCGCTGCAAATGGGAATGCAAGGAATTGCATATATGCACTCTGACTTGGGAGGATTTGCCGGTGGCGACAGTATTGATAATGAGCTGTATATAAGATGGTTGCAATATGGCGTTTTTCAGCCTATTTTTCGTCCTCATGCACAAGAACATATTGCTCCCGAGCCTGTTTTTCAAGAGGCTGCAACTATGGATTTGGCAAAAAAAGCAATAAAGTTGCGGTACAAATTGAAACCATACATTTATAACATGGCCTTTGAAAATAGTCAGACAGGAAAGCCTCTTATGATACCATTATTTTTTAACGAACCCACAAATAAAAGCCTTCAAATATATGACGATGCTTATATGTGGGGAGATGCTTTTCTTGTATCACCGGTAAAGGAACGAAATAAAAATAAACAAACTGTTTATTTACCCGCAAATTGTCATTGGACTAACTTTTTTACAGGCAAGGTATACGAGGGAGGCAAAAACTATACGATTGATGTAACAATAAATAATATTCCCGTATTTGTAAAAGGCGGCTCTTTTGTGCCAATGAAAGAAAAAGCAACAAATGAAAAATTATACTCTTTAAAGGAATATGCAATACATTATTATGCCGACGATTGGGTAAAAAAATCGAGCTATACACTGTATAATGACAACGGCAAAACCCCTAAGGCATACAAAAAAGGTGAATATGAATTTAGCAAGTTTACCGCAACTAACAAAAAGAAGATTATCAGTTTATCAATAGATAAAACAGTTGGGGAAAATTTTAAACAATCGGCAGAAAATACTATTACAGTGAAAGTGCATAATATAAAAGCTGTACGGAAGTTGAAAATAAATGATAAAAAGCTGTCTGAAAAATTATGGAAGTGGCAAAACAATGTGCTTAGTTTTAAAGTGAAGTGTAATTACAAAAAGACTGCAAACATATTGATATACAAATAGTAAAATATAAATCCCAACAGTTTTAAAAAACCATTGGGGTTTGGCATGATAATATGTGCTTTATTTTTTTGAGGGCATAAAAAAAGTTATGCCACCTTTTTACGTGCGACATAACTTGACTGAATATAATGAATAGATTATGCTTGCAAATCTTAATTTAGACCACCAAATCTATTGGTTCGGTCGTATAGGTAATTTATTGTTTGGTCAATCGTTTTTAATTGCACTACATCTTGGTCGGGTATAGAAATATTAAAACTGTTCTCAAGATAATACAAATAACACGCTTGGTCAAATTTATCAAGTTTCAACTCTTGGTCGAATATAGTAAACATATTAATATGGTTTCTTTCTAATCCTACATTACGAAGTATCTTATACAACTTCAATTTAATTCGTTTCATAACAATATCTCTTTAATCAATTAAACAATAAAGTTTATTCGCTTTGTAGGTAAGACAACAATACACGACAATACCCCTATTTAAAAATTAAAAAAAATCCAAATTTGTTTGTCAATTTGAGAAAAACAGCACCACCACAAGCAACCAAGACACTTATTATCAATATTTTAAGTAAAAAAATTTTTGTATTAAAAAAATTTAATAATTATTTGCAATTTGTAATTTAAACAAATTTCATTAATTTTGGCTTTCGACTTTTTTGACTGATTATGTTGTATTAGATGCACAAAAAATAAATATATGAAAATCAAGGTAAAAGTTTTCTTACTCGTATTTATAAGCTCTTTACTAATTTTCACATTGGTAATATCTTATATTCTAAGTGTTTTTAAAACATATTCGTTGAACGATGCAAAAAAGCAAGTTGAACAATATAATTCACACACAGCAGACTTGGTAAAAACAACACTTGAAAAAGATTTGAGTGTATGTGCTACCATTGTGCAAAGTTTTAAAGCTTACGGAAAAGAGTCGCCAAATTTACGTGATAAGTTGTACAGAAGTGTGCTGAAAAATGTTTTGGAGGAAAACCCCGAATATCTTTCAACTTGGATGTCTTGGGAATTGAAGTTTATTGATAAAAATTACTTGGCAAACTACGGAAGACAAAGAACCGCAACATTCAGAGAATTGGGTTTAATCAAATTTTATATTGACTCTTTAGACCTTACCGGAGATAATCCGGTTAGCTTATATTACCAAGCAAAACAATCTAAATTAGATGTATTGAGTAATCCTTACTATTACAAATATGCCAAGGAATTAAAAGATTCTGTTTTAGAAACAAGTATTGCTGCTCCTATTATGATAGGTAATAAATTTGCAGGATTGGCAGGTATAGATATAACATTAGACCGATTTAACAAGTTGATAAAAGCCAGTAAGCCTTACAGTTCCAGCGAAATATATTTATTATCAAACACCGGAACAATTATATCTACTTCGGCAAATGATAGTGTTAAAAACAGCAGTATTATTAAACTTTATCCTGAATTGGCAAAACTAAACACCTTACAGAATATTGCTAAAGGTAGATTTTTTTCGAATAGCTTTACCGACAGTATTAACAAAACCCGGTTTGCCTCATTTGCTCCTATTTCGGTTGGAAGTTCTACCAACTCATGGTCGGTTTGTTTAATTTTACCACATAAATTTATTAAAAAAAGATTCCAAAACACCCTGTTAAAATCAATATCAATAGGACTTGTAGGAGTGCTTATTATTTCCATAATGAGCTATTTAATTGCAAGCAGAATAGCTAAACGCATAAAACATGTAAGCAATGTAATAAATTATTTAAGCAGGGGAATGATTGATGTTCCTATTATATCCCTTTCAAGATATAAAGATGAACTTGCAGATATTACTTCTGCCATAACTAAATTGAAAGAAAGGCTGAAAAAAACTACTAAATTTGCAAGACAGATAGGACGTGGCGATTTATCTGCAAAATTTGACTCCATCGATTCAAATGACACATTAGGCAATGCCATGATTGATATGCAGAAAAGCCTACAGTTGGAACAAGCACAAGGAAAAATAAGCCAAAAAGAAAGAGAAAGACTCAATTGGACACAAAAGGGATTAACAGAGCTTAGTGAATTACTTAGAATGAGTAATGAGGATTTCCAAGAATACTTGTTGTCGATATTGAGGTATATCTTAACATATTTCAAGGCAGAACAAGGTGCAATATTCCTGCTAAATACATCAGATAAAGAAAACCCGTTTTTAGAACTGCGTTCGGCTTATGCCTATGATAAAAAAAGAAGCTTAGAGGCTCGCTTAGAAATAGGTGAAAACATAGTTGGAAGATGCTTTAAGGAAAAAGAAACAATATATATGACCAATATTCCTGAAGGATACACATTTGTATCGTCAGGTTTGGGAGAACATCAGCCAAAATGTTTATTCTTAATGCCCCTTTTATTTGAGAAAGAAGCACTTGGAGTAGTTGAAATAGCTGCGTTTAGAGAATTTGAAGATTTTGAAATAGAGTTTCTGAAAGTTGTAGGTGAACGTATTGCATCATCAATATCGGTGATGGAAAAGAACTTTGAAACCCAAAAATTTGTAAGTCAATATAGAACAAAATCAGAGGAACTTGAAAAAATTAAAATAACACTAAGAAATAACAGCAATCAACTTTTAATAGCTCAACTAAATGCCAAAGATTATGAATTGGAAACCTCGGCAATTTCTGATGCAATTTCTGATTTTGCTTCGGTTGCATGGATAAACTTAGATATGAGAGTAATGGATGTTAAGGATAAACATTTAGAAAAACAAGGTCATTCTCAAATAGAAATTATAAGAAAAAAACAATCGTCTTTATCTACTATAAAACACAATCAGTCTGTAGAGTTTAATAATATGTGGAAAGCTCTTTTAAAGGGCGAAGAACATCAAATAGAACACTTTTATATGTTTAATGACGAAAAAGTAAAAATGATTGATATTTTTAAACCCGTAAGAAATAACGATGGTATAGTAATAAAAATTTTAAATATTACTTTGGATTATGGCAGGCTGAATTGATTGCAATGATTTCAACAAGTAAACATGACGCCGAATAATAAACTATCAACCTTTTATGTAAATCCTTAAAACTCCCTTAATTAAATTATTATAAAAATGTTACAAATTAAAAGTGTACCTATATATAAATTATTTTTTATTACTTTATTTTTTATAATACTTTCAGGTAAATACACTAATGGTGTAGCCCAAAAAAACGATAATTATAATTGGTTTTATATAACAATTCAAGAACAAATAAGTACAGAGACTAATACTAAATTGATAAATATTACGAATGTGGGCGACTCTATTGAATCCGGAACATTTTGTGATTTTGTAAAAAAACATTACAACAATTTAAAAAACGGTAAGATTACAATAGGTCCTTTTGAGAATTACGAAGATGCTCAACTTTCTAAAAAAATTTATACAAATTTAGACGGGTATAATACAGAAGTAGACGAGGACAAAGATTTTTATATGTTTTTTGTAAAACCTTTTAAAACGGGAGATACAAGTTTCATAGGATTTGAGAATATTCCGGCAAGGGTAACTTTATGCAGCAAACAGTTATTCTCCGACATTATGATGGAAGGCTTTAATTTTGACAAATTAGCCATTGGTCCTTTTCCAAAATACGAATTGGCCGAAAAAGCAAAATACACATTCTTGAGAAGTGGCAGATATTACTTGTCGAAGCAAGAAGATTCTTTAAAAGCAGAAAGACTAAATGCAATGCTAAAAAAATGGGAAGAGCTAAAGATACGTATTGTAAGCAAAAAAAACAAAAGCATGGGAAAAGAAAACTTTTACAGATTTACCACACGTTTTCACAAAAAATACTTTCAACCTAATGCCATACAAGTTATGCTAATATCACCTGTATACAAAAACATTAATGAAAGCAATGTGCACGGAATAAGTTTGCAAGGCAGCGAAATAAAAGACAATAATAGAGTTATTGCTTTTGATGAAAATACTAAATATTCTGAAATGCTGCATTTCAACACACCCAAAAACACTGAAATACAAGGGTTTACTGCAAGAGGATTTGTATACAACCAATCATCGTTAGTAGAACTTCCCAAAAAATATGTTAAACTAAAACGTTAATAACGAAGTAATTTAAACTTTTTTAATAATTTGATAGTATTAATTTATTTAGTGATTACTAAGCTATTAGCTTTAGCCCTTAGCCTTTGTTTTTTAGTAAATGGTGTAAAATATTAAAAAAATGTAGGATTGTGTGCTGCTAAATTGTGATTTGTAAAGGCATAAAAACTAATAACCAAAGTCCAATAGCTACAGAGTTTTTAAAAGAAGAAAACACAGTATTGTATTACTGAAAAAGTTTAAATGAGTTCAATAAGTACTCGTTTTAAATTAGTTTAGATTATTTTGAAGAATAACAAAATATTAATATGATTGAAATTGGAAATACCTTAGTAAGCAGAGATGTTATAGATAAAAAATTCCGGTGCGATATAAGTGTGTGCAAAGGTCAGTGCTGTGTAGACGGCGATTCGGGCGCCCCCTTAGAAGATGATGAAATACGTGAAATAAAAAAAGCATACTCTAAGGTTATGCCATTTATGCGCAGCGAAGGAATACAAGCAGTAAAACAACAAGGCTTATATGTAATTGACTGTGAAGACGATAAGGTTACACCACTTGTTAATGGTGCTGAATGTGCTTACGCAATATTTGAAAATGGAATAGCATTGTGCGTATTTGAAAAAGCATTTAACGAGGGCTTAATTGATTTTCAAAAACCAATTTCTTGCCACTTATATCCTATACGAATATCAAAACTAAAAAATAATAATTTTGCTTTAAATTATGATGTATGGGATATTTGCAAATCAGCCAAAGAATGCGGCAAAATTAACGATACGCCTGTTTATAAATTCCTGAAAATGCCTCTTATAAGAAAATACAGTAAAGAATGGTATAAAGAACTACAATTAGTCGCCTCAGAACTTGAAAAATTATAGAGTGACTGATAATGTTTTTAATGAAATGAGTTAAACTTCTTTTTACAATCTTAAACTTGTATTATTTTCATTTTCGAAACTTTAAAGTCTTTTGCCTTTTGCTACAATATTTTAAGACAAGAAAACACAGTATTTTATTACTGAAAAAGTTTAAATGAGTTCAATTTTTTTTTAAGAAAAAATGAAAATAAATTTTGGTTATTCGTTGGTAATTTCTATCTTCGTGCAGTTATAAATAGATTAGGAGTTGATATATAAAAAACTAAAATTAGTTTACAAAAATTCTTTTTATTGACATAAGAAATGTGCAGAATGTTTACAGACTGCATTTAAGGTTGAAAAACTTGTCTTTGGACTTCAAAAAATCCAAAGATTTACTAAAATTTATGATTTTAAATGAGTTATAACTTAATGTAGCTTGTTTAAACAGTGGTCATCAAACTTATTTAAAATGCTTTAATATGGGACGAGCAAGAAAGCTGATAGATGAGTTAATTTCTAAGAAAGCCAATGGTGACAAGTTTCTGGAGAGTAGTGTTAGGATTAAACTAATGCTAAAAGGTATTATTCCGCATGAGATAACGGAAAATACACCGGACACAGATGAAATGCTTGAAAAAATATTTCAAGTTGCCGAACAGTTTAAAATAGAATTAACCAATTAAGAAAACACAAGTTATGAAAGTAAAAATAGCCTATTCACAAAAAAATAATATTCCTGATATTATTACAGATATTAAAGAACAAATTGGCACATTTAGTGCAAAATTTATACAATTTTATGCCTCATCAACTATCGACAGTAAACAAATAAGCGAGGCAATATATAAAGCATTCAATAACACTCCTTGTATTGGAGCTACTACTGCCGGAGAAATTTTTTCCGGTAAAATATTAGATAAATCCATAGTTGTTATGGCATTGGGCGACAAAGTTGTTCAAGATTGCAAAATAGAAGTTTTAGAAAATATTAATAAAGGAACTCAAGTTGTAGACGATGCTTTTACTTCTTTTGAGAAATATTTTGGTGTTAGTGCTTCCGAATTTGATCCTAAAAAATATGTGGGTATTGCATTAGTTGACGGATTGAGCAACCAAGAGGAAAAGGTATATGAACGTATGGGCGATTTAACAAATATGTTTTTTGCCGGAGGTTCTGCCGCCGACGAATATTCATTTGGTAAAACATACGTATATGCAAATGGCAAAGTTTATAACAATGCAGCCGTGCTTGCCATTATAAAAAGTAATACTGAATTTAGCATTTTAAAAACACAAAGTTTTAAAGGAACCGGACAAAAAGTAAAAATTACTGATGTAGACGAAGAAAAAAGAATTGTACATGGTATAAATAACAATAATGCCAAGGAAGAATATTTTAAGTTAATAAATGAAGACGATGACATAGTTAACACAGAAATATCTTTCAGGTATGCTTTAGGATTAAAAATAGGCGAAAATGATTATTTGGTTCGTAGCCCTTTAAAGTTAATTGACAACAGTATATTATTTGCATGTTCGTTAATGAAAGATATTGAATATGAAATAATAAAGTCTCAAAATATAGTTGAAACAACTAAACA